>Ga0316613_10003148_pt1 | contig 10329 bp, 10 predicted proteins | sample OWC_soil_day10_C_2_FD_207647 | JGI IMG/M metagenome (GOLD analysis project Ga0316613, IMG submission 207647) | Wetland soil microbial communities from Old Woman Creek delta, Ohio, United States - OWC_soil_day10_CT_b | ecosystem: Environmental > Terrestrial > Soil > Wetlands | place: USA: Ohio... | reverse complement strand
AAATGGGTGAGTTTATATATTTTTGAAAAAAAATACTGATTTTTCCCATTAAACACTTGCTTTTTCTTGCTGAATTTTATATCATAAATTATGTGATTAGCACTCGCTATCAATGAGTGCTAACAAAATTATTATTATACTACACATCATGAAGGAGGAAATTTCAATGATTAAGCCATTGGGTGACAGAGTCGTCATTAAGGTTTTGGAAGGTGAAATGAAAACAAAGAGTGGTATCGTATTGCCGGATACTGCTAAGGAAAAACCACAAGAAGGTGAAATTATCGAGGTTGGCACTGGTAAAGTATTAGATAATGGCCAGCGCGTAGCCCTTGATGTAAAAGTTGGCGATCGAATTATATTCTCCAAATATGCAGGTACGGAAGTGAAATTTGAAGGACAAGAATACCTTATTGTAAGTGAAAGAGATATTCTAGCAGTTGTCCAATAAATAAAATAAATATTGTATAATAAAATTAATTAGGAGGATTACATATAATGGCAAAACAAATTTTATTTGATGAAGACGCACGTCGTGCACTAGAAAGAGGCGTAAATGCTTTAGCTAATGCAGTAAAAGTAACACTTGGACCTAAGGGTCGTAATGTTGTTCTTGATAAAAAATTCGGTGCTCCTACTGTTACGAATGATGGTGTAACTATTGCGCGTGATATTGATTTAGAAGATCCGTTTGAAAATATGGGTGCCCAACTTGTTAAAGAAGTTGCAACTAAAACCAATGATGTTGCTGGTGATGGTACTACTACAGCTACACTTCTTGCACAAGCTATGATTCGTGAAGGTATGCGCAATGTGGCAGCAGGCGCTAACCCTATGATCATTAAAAAAGGTATCGAAAAAGCTGTTAAAACTTTAGTAGAAGAAATTAAGAAATCTGCTAAAAAAGTAGAAACGAAAGATGCCATTGCACAAGTTGCTTCTATTTCCGCAGCTGACGAAGAAATCGGTAACCTGATTGCTGAAGCAATGGAAAAAGTGGGTAAAGATGGTGTCATCACTGTTGAAGAATCTAAAGGTATGGGAACTAACCTAGACGTAGTAGAAGGTATGCAATTTGACCGTGGCTACATTTCTCCATACATGGTTACTGACACTGACAAAATGGAAGCAGTTTTGAATGATCCTTATATTTTGATTACAGATCGCAAAATTGGTGCTATTGCAGACTTACTTCCTACTTTGGAAAAAGTGGTACAACAAGGTAGAGAACTTCTTATCCTTGCTGAAGATATTGAAGGCGAAGCATTAGCGACTTTGGTTGTGAACAAATTACGTGGTACTTTCAAAGCTGTAGCTGTAAAAGCTCCTGGTTTTGGTGATCGTCGTAAAGCTATGTTAGAAGACATTGCTGCTTTAACTGGTGGTACTGTTGTTACAGAAGAAATTGGTCGCAAACTTGACACTGTAGAGCTTGTTGATCTTGGACGTGCTCGCCAAGTACGTGTTTCTAAAGAAGAAACTACCATCATTGATGGTGCTGGCGATGTAACTCTAATTAAAGCTCGCGTTAGCCAAATCAAAACACAAATCGAAGATAGCACTTCTGATTTTGATAAAGAAAAACTACAAGAACGTCTTGCTAAATTATCTGGCGGCGTAGCTGTGATTCAAGTAGGTGCTGCTACTGAAGTAGAACTGAAAGAAAAGAAATACCGCATTGAAGATGCTTTAAACGCAACTCGTGCTGCTGTTGAAGAAGGTATTGTCGCTGGTGGTGGTACTACTTTCATTGACATTCTATCAGCTCTTGATGATATTCAAGCAATTGGTGACGAAAAGACAGGTGTCGAGATTGTAAAACGTGCAATTGAAGAACCTGTACGCCAAATCGCTAACAACGCAGGTCTTGAAGGTTCCATTGTTGTTGCAGGTGTGAAAAAAGCTGGTAAAGGCATGGGCTTCAATGCATTAACTGAGCAATATGTTGATATGATTGCTGCAGGTATTGTTGATCCAGCTAAAGTGACTCGCTCCGCATTACAAAATGCAGCTAGTATTGCCGCAATGGTATTGACTACTGAAACTTTAGTAGCTGATAAACCTGAAAAAGACGGTGGTGCTGGTGCTGCTGCTATGGGTGGCATGGGTGGCATGGGTGGCATGGGCGGAATGGGCGGCATGATGTAATACAGCCTCAAACCCCTTTGCAGGAATGGGTTTGTATGTTGTAAAACATTTGATGTTACCATTTTGTTACCACCGATAGTAAAAAGAATAGAGGTTGTCCATGAGTTTATCAAACTTATGGGCGACCTCTTTTTCTATTCCATTTTCGATCTTAAGTAGAAACAACTCACATTAATAATTTTTGAATATGCCTTGGATTTCATCAACTTTATTTGTTTTTGTCAATGCCAGCATTAGTAAGATTCTGGCATTTTGAGGGCTGAGGGTATCCGCTGCAATAAAATGATTGCGATCATCATTTATTGCCCCATTACGCAGTACAATTCCATTGCTGACCCTAGTACTTCGAACAACTATGACACCTTGCTGCTGAATATCGCTAAATACCTTTTCCATAGTATGGGACATATTACCGTTACCAACACCAGCATAGATAATGCCACGGGCGCCATCCTGTAGAGCTGCATAAGCTAACGAGCCAGTATCATTGACATGCCCGTACAAGATATGAACCAAGGGAAGGGATATGACATCTTCTATTTCAAATTCGGTCATATAGGTGTGTTTGCGTGTTGGGGAACGATAAAAGTGAGGCTCACCATCGGCTATATAACCTAGATATCCTAGTTCAGGAGCCTTGAAGGTGTCTTGCAGTGAAGTATTGGTTTTTGTTACATCACGACTGCAGTTGATGGTATCGTTTAAGGTAACTAGAACACCTTTTCTTTCTGCAAGAGGATTGGCGGCAAGAATAACTGCATTATATAGATTCATAGGACCGTCAGAACTGATGGCAGTTGCTGGACGCATGGCTCCTACAAGCACTACTGGTTTTTCGCTGTTTACAACTAGATTCAGAAAATAAGCGGTTTCTTCCAGCGTATCCGTTCCATGAGTTACTACAATTCCGTCAATATCCTGCTGTTTTAGTAGAGCATTGATATGCTTAGCCAAGTGAAGCCAGATATCGTGATTCATATCGGCGCTGTCTATTTGGACCAGCTGTTCGCAGGTAATATTGGCAATTTCCTTTAATGGGTTGATTTTATGCAAAATATCTTCTATAGATAGTACGGCAGATTGATAACTGCTAGTATTAGTACATGAGCAAGATTTTCCAGCAATGGTTCCACCGGTAGCTAATATTACAATGTTTTTCATGAGAAAACTCCTTTCAACACTATACAATAATACCATAATTTCTAGAGAGAATCGATATATGGAAAGTATTTAATATTAACTAAATAATAACATTTAATTAATATTAAATACTGTAGTAGATGTTATGCTAAAGCAGAGGGCGAGCGTATGTCTGATAAAGTAATTAATAGCTTATTTCTGTTATTTGCCATTTTGTTTATAATGATGTATTTTTATGAATTGAGTATTTTGTCTGAGTATAGGGAGTTGTTTGATCTTCCTTTATCGTAATTTATAAGAAAAAGAATCTCAGACTGAGCAGCGAATGCGGCAATAATGGTGGAAAAAGCAATAGTTGCAGTCATCCCATAGAGAGGCCAATAATAGATTTTTAGTCTATTATTGGCTTTTTAGTTTTATAAAACAAATCTGTTCAGTTTATTATAAAGAGTTTAGTATTTCGACTTGAGTATCTTTTTTGTCTTCATATTTTCCACTTTATAAGCATACATACTATTGTATGTGGTAGGAGGGGGAAGGGATATGGTTTTAAATATAAGACGGCTATTTCACCATCGTCATTTAGTTTATGGCATGGTAGGACTCTTTGCTATTGGTGCTGTTTATGTGCAGGTGGCACAGCTTATTTCCGGAGGTCCAATGGCCATTGCTGGTACTCGAACGGAACATAAAGTAGTAGCTTTGAGCTTCGACCACTCCTGGGGAAATAAATTTACACCGTCTATATTGGATACTCTAAAGCAACATAATTTGAAGGCTACTTTCTTTATCATGGGACCATGGGCTCAAAAATTTCCAGAAGTAGCAAAGCGTATGGTTGCTGATGGCCATGAGATCGCAAGCCATGGTTATCGTCATGAAAATTATGGTGACAGAACAAGTGAATGGGTAAAAGAGGATATCGAGAAATCACATAAATTGATTAAAGAAGTAACTGGTGTAGATGCTACTCTCATTCGTCCGCCTAATGGTCATTATAGTCAGCAATCTTTAAAGGTCACCGAAGCATTAGGATACAAAACTATTATCTGGAATATTGATTCATTAGACTGGAAGAATCCTGGGCGAGACGTTATTATAGAGAGAGTAATGAAACGTTTAAAACCTGGGGGCATTATTCTCATGCACGCTTCAGACACTCCTGTACAGACGGCAGAGGCTTTGCCCATTTTGTTAGATAAAATAAAAGCAGAGGGTTATGAGATTGTGACAGTTGGTCAGTTATTGAGTCAGCATGCTGAAAATGGATTACTGAGGCATTAAATAGATTGCTTTCTAGCAGTCTTATTTTTTTTGCATTTGGGGCAGGGAAACGATTAGGATATCGCGAACAAATATAGGTTGTATAAACTGACAAAGTTTTGCGATAAACTACCATCATAGAATGATGAGGTGGCAAAAACATGAATAGTATAGAGATAGCCTCAAAAAAGATAGATAGCGGCGAACGATTGAATTTCACGGAGGCGCTGGCCTTATACCAGCAGGACGATCTGTTGAAACTGGCTAATTTGGCCCGTAATGTCAAGGAACGAAAATCTGGTAACCATGTTTATTATAATGTAAATAGACATATTAATTTGACGAATATTTGTGTATCTGGTTGTCCTTTGTGTGCTTTTGGCTGTAAAGCTGACCATAGCGAGGCTTATGTAATGGAAAAAACAGAGGTAACTGAAATTGTAAGTCAGACGGTAAAAGAAACACCTGACCTTAGTGAGATACATATGGTGAGTGCTCTGCATCCAGACAAACCTTTTTCTTACTATCTGGAGATTGTTGCAGCTGTTAAGGCCACTGCGCCCCGGGTGCATTTAAAAGCCTTTACTCCTGTAGAAATTGTACATTTTTCTAATATTTCAAAATTAAGTATAGTTACCGTATTAGAACAATTGAAAACAGCAGGACTGGATTCTTTACCAGGAGGCGGGGCGGAAATCTTAGATGATAATATCCGTAAGGTTATTTGCCCTAATAAAGCAACGACCGCCGAGTGGATTGATGTGATAAAGACTGCTCATTCTTTGGGACTGCCTACTAATGCCACCATGTTGTATGGACATATTGAGACAGTAGAAGAACGTATACAGCATTTAATTACATTAAGGGATATCCAGGATCAAACAGGTGGTTTTCAAGCTTTTGTAGCCTTTCCTTTTCATCCAGCTAATACTGAGTTTGACCATTTACAGCGAGTAAGCTCATGGGAAGATTTAAAAATGATAGCCTTAGCACGGCTTATCTTAGATAATTTTGATCACATAAAAGCCTTTTGGATGATGTTGACTTTGCCAATTGCTCAATTGGCGCTGTCTTTTGGTGCAGATGACTTAGATGGAACAGTGGTAGAAGAAAAGATTATTCATGCAGCTGGGGCTACCACTAAAACAGGAATCACTAAAAAAGAGATTATTAGCTTTGTGGAAGAGACTGGTTACCTTGCGGTGGAACGAGATACTTTTTACCGTCCGCTAAAAATCTCAAGTGGAGTGAAATCATATGTATGAACCAAGTTTAGGAAATATTAATTTTATTAATTGTCTGCCCCTCCACTATGGACTAGCTCAGGGCGGTTTTGGTCAGCATGTTCATATACATTCTGCCATTCCTGCAGAACTGAATTCTCTAGTTGTCAGTGGAGAGTTAGATGTTAGTCCAGTATCTTCAATTGTTTATGCGCGAAATAGCGAACAATTAGTACTGCTGCCCAATGTATCGATAAGTGCTGAAAAAGCACTGGAAAGCATTGTATTGGTCTCTAAATACCCTATTGAACAGTTAGGTCAGGCACGTATTGCTCTGACGGCAAAATCTGCTACCTCTCATTGTTTATTAAAAATTATTCTACACCATGCCTATCAGGCTACTCCAGAATATTTTATCAGCCCATTATCACTTACCGAAGGTGTGCTTAATGATGCGCAAGCAGTATTATTTATCGGTGATGATGCACTCACTGCTTATCATCATCCATTGCCTGGCTACTATTATTATGATTTGGGAGATGAGTGGCGCAAATTGACAGGACTTCCTATGGTGTACGCGGTGTGGGTAGCTAATCGAAATTTTACTGCCCAACGCAGTGAGGCGGTACAAGTATTATATGATAAAGTGACAGGTGGCTTTGCCTACGGACTGGCTCATATAACACAGGCAGCAGAAACGTTACTAGGGAAGTTCCCCTTAACAACTGCGCAACTTATACATTATATTAGCTTGCTAAATTATCAATTTACGCCTGCTCATGAACAGGCGTTGCTGACATTTTATAGAATGGCATATGGATTAGGATTAATCCCCAATATACCAGAGCTTGAGTTTGCAGAGGTGGTAAAATGAATACAATACTAACAACCAATCAAGGAATAGAGATGTTATCTAAGGGAGATATTTTAGAACTGGGGCAGGCGGCAAATACGGTGCGTCAACAGCTTCATCCAGGTAATATTGTCACCTTTGTTATTGACCGTAATATTAACTATACAAATATCTGTACCAGTGAATGTCGTTTTTGCGCCTTCTTTCGCAAAGATGGTCATCCAGATGGTTATACTTTATCCCAAGCCGTTATTTTTGAAAAATTAACAGAAACTATTGCGGCGGGGGGCACGCAGGTGTTGCTTCAAGGTGGTCTTAATCCTGCCTTGGGCTTAGATTATTATATAGAGTTACTTACTTTTATCAAAAAAAACTTTAATATTGTCATTCACTCTTTTTCACCTGCTGAAATACTTCATATTGCTAAGAAAGAAGGTCTATCTATAACAGAGACACTTATCAGCTTAAAAGCTGCTGGTTTAGATTCTTTGCCAGGCGGTGGAGCTGAAATATTAGTGGATGAGGTACGTCAAAGAGTAAGTCCAAAAAAAATTAGTGCGAGTGATTGGCTAGCGGTTATGGAAGCAGCCCATTCAATTGGACTCGAAACGACTGCTACCATGGTAATTGGTATGGGAGAAACCTATGCTCAGCGCATGGAACATATGGAAAAAGTACGTACCTTACAGGAAAAAACGGGAGGGTTTCGTGCCTTTATTATATGGTCCTATCAGCCAGGCAATACAGCGATGGGGGGAGAGAAAATTTCGGCTTGGGACTATTTAAAGACATTGTCTGTGGCTAGATTATATTTCCATAATATTAAGCATATCCAAGGGTCGTGGGTGACCCAAGGACAAAATATTGGTCAATTGACCCTAGCTTTTGGTGCGAATGATTTAGGCAGTATTATGTTGGAAGAAAATGTGGTCAGAGCAGCAGGAACATCCTATCAGATGTCAATTGATAAGATGGTGGGACTGATTCGCGAGGCTGGTAAAGAACCAGCACAGCGAGATACTCAATATAATATTATTAAATCCTTTGCATGAGTATAAGATCTAAGCTGTGGGCACAGGATGCAATGAGGATTCATAAAGGAATTTTATGCCTATTGTGTCTTTGTAGTGTGAGAATTATTATAAACTCAAATATTTAATGAGGATGGATAGAATGGATTTATATGTTGAATATGCCGTAATCGGCGGCTCAGGCACCTTGTCCAGTAATTTTCCTTTAGGAGCCAATGACCCTGGTGTAATATTGATTGATGATCATTTACAGTTTGCCACACCCTATGGTTTGAGTCCTATTTTTTCGCTATTTAGTGTAGATAACCAGCAAGTACTGACTTGTAAAATGCATGGTTGGCGTAGTGGCGTTAGTCGGGCTGATGCTTCCAGACAAATTTTCTGGGTATTTCGTAAGGTGGGCGTAAAGCGCATCCTTAGTGAAGGTGGTGTGGGTACAGCTAACCATTTATTAGATCCTCGGGATTTTGTTATCCCTGATGATTATCTTGACTTATCGGTGCGTAAAGATGTAGAACTTGATGGTAAATATTTGTTAATTATGCGTGAGTCTTTATGTGCCGAAGTACGCAGTACTTTGGTGGAAGCTACGCGCAAGCATTATGATGGGCGTATTTTTACTAGGGGAATTTATGCTAATACAGATGGACGTCATTTTGAAAGTCCAGCAGAAGTAGCGATGATGAAAGGACATGCTGATATTATTGGTCAAAGTATTTGCCCAGAAGTGTATTTAGCAAGGGAAATTGGGGCATGTTATGCGGGGCTTTACTTTGTAGTAAACTATGGTGAAGGCTTAGTCACAGAATGGTCTCATCAGGATTTGAAAAGTATCTTTTATGATGATGCACCAATGGTTAGTAGGATCATTTTGGATACCATTCGGAATTTACCAGCAACAGGAAAGTGCGGCTGCCGTAATTTACGGAAAGAAACTTTGCTAAAGGGCATTTACAATCAGTAGCATTATGTGCTATATTTTGACTTAATATCTACATGTGGGAGGAATATTTTTTACTATGCAAAATAAGCAAAACCAATTAATTCTAATTATGGACTTTGGTGGTCAGTATGGTCAATTGATTGCCAGACGTATTCGTGAGTGTGGCGTGTACTGCGAAATTGTATCATTTAAGACATCAATTGAAAAAATAAAAGCTATGGGCCCTATTGGTATTGTATTCTCTGGTGGACCATCCAGCGTATATGGGGATAAAGCGCCTCAATGCGATCCGCAAATATTTGATTTAGGCATTCCTATCTTAGGCATTTGCTATGGTATGCAACTGACAGCGTATACTTTAGGTGGTGTGGTTTCTAACTCTGAATCTCGGGAATATGGCAATACTCGTTTGCTGATTGATAAAAATACGGATATATTTTCGGAATTAGGCTCAGAAACGCAAGTATTGATGAGCCATGGTGATTACATTGAAACTCCTCCAGCTGACTTTGTGGTTACTGCACATACTGCGAATACTCCAGTAGCAGCCATGGCTAATGCTGTTCGTAATATTTATGGTGTACAATTTCATCCAGAAGTAGTACATACACCAGAAGGCATGAAAATGATCCGTAATTTCTTATTTGATATCTGTCAATGCCGTGGCGATTGGAACATGGGTTCTTTTGTAGATCAAGCGATTGCAGCCATTCGTAAACAAGTGGGCAATAAACATGTACTTTGTGCGTTAAGCGGCGGTATTGATTCTTCAGTAGCCGCTGTATTAGTACACCGGGCTGTTGGCGATCAATTAACTTGTGTATATGTGAATCATGGCTTTATGCGTAAAAATGAATCAGAGCAAGTTGTTAAAACCTTTCGTGAAGGGTTTAATATGAATCTGGTATATGCGAATGTGCCAGAGCGTTTTATGAGTCGTGTTACTGGTGTTACTGAACCGGAAGAAAAACGTAAAATTATTGGTGACGAATTTATCCGTGTATTTGAAACGGAGGCCAATAAATTGGGCGACATTGATTTTTTGGTACAAGGTACCTTATACCCTGATGTTATTGAAAGCGGCACGGATACGGCTGCTGTTATTAAGAGCCATCATAATGTAGGTGGTCTGCCTGAAGATATGAAATTTGCCTTGGTGGAACCATTACGTGATTTGTTTAAAGATGAGGTGCGGGCCCTGGCGAGAGAACTGAATTTACCAGAAGAAATCGTATGGCGGCAGCCTTTTCCTGGACCTGGCCTTGCAATTCGGATTATCGGTGAAATTACGGAAGAACGTTTGGAAATATTACGAGAAGCAGATGCGATTGTTCAGGAGGAAATCAAAAGCGCTGAACTGTATCGCAAAGTGTGGCAGTCATTTGCAGTTTTGCCTGCAATGAAGAGTGTAGGTGTTATGGGTGATGAACGTACCTATGCCTATACAGTCGGATTACGTATCGTGTCTAGTGAAGATGGTATGACAGCCGATTGGGTAAGAATGCCTTATGAAGTATTGGATCAAATTTCTCGTCGTATTGTTAATGAAGTAAAAGGTGTAAATCGAATTGTGTATGATATAACATCAAAGCCGCCTTCTACTATTGAGTGGGAGTAAGAAACAAAATGCCTTGCAACCTTTATTTAATAAGGGTTTTGCAAGGCATTTTTCTATGAAGACTTCTATTTAAAAGCATATTCCAAGATATATAGTAAAGAAGGGAATAT
>Ga0316613_10003146_pt1 | contig 10330 bp, 9 predicted proteins | sample OWC_soil_day10_C_2_FD_207647 | JGI IMG/M metagenome (GOLD analysis project Ga0316613, IMG submission 207647) | Wetland soil microbial communities from Old Woman Creek delta, Ohio, United States - OWC_soil_day10_CT_b | ecosystem: Environmental > Terrestrial > Soil > Wetlands | place: USA: Ohio... | reverse complement strand
GGAGAACCACGAAACCCTTTCTCAGGGTCTCCAGCAGCTGAACCGGAGCCATGGCCGGACTGAGAGAATACTCGCCTGCCCGGATCTCCTTGCCATACCCCTTCACTCTCGTCCACAGGACAAAGAGGGTCTTGTTGGTGATGAGACCCGCCTTTTCCAGATCTCCGGCCACCTCTTTGAGGGAGGCCCCCTCTTTCACGATGAAAACCTGGTCTGCACCTCCTTTGTCCGCAGGGCTCAAGAGGAAAAGCCCAAACCCGAGAGAGAGAAACACGACGACGAGGAAAAAAACACCGACGCATGCGAAAACCAGTCTTGTCCGCGTGATGTTCGCCATGCGATCACTCTAGCGTTCGGGGTTGCGTTAGTCAACCTTTGGTGCTTGCCGAAATGGCGCCGGAAGTCAACTGCTGCCGGCTCAAGCCGACACATTAAGGGCCAATGGGACACACTGGCAAAGGCACAAAGTCAGGCCACACCTGAACCGTGTATGTCCCCAAGGAACTTCGCACGGAGGTGCACCGGTGGGTACAGGAAGGAAAGTTTCTCACTAGAAACCAGACCACCAAACAGGATGGTGAGCTCACGGCCTTCTATCGAATGGCAGATCGCTCATCTGCTCGCCCAACTTCTCTGCAAGTTCGACCGGCTCGACCTCCACAACGCCATGGTCCTGTTCAATCCGGGTCCGGTAACGTGACAGCCACGCTGATGACGTGATGAAACAAAGGAGATTGCAGAATGAGAGTAGAACCTGACTGGAAAGCCAAAGCGGTGATCCCTGAGGATGCTGTGGCGCATATCAAGTCCGGCATGAAGGTCTTCATTCACGGCGCAGCGGCCACCCCCACGCCCCTGCTCACGGCCCTTTGCAAGCGGCAGGACTCGGCGGATGTGCACCTCTACCACCTTCACCTCTCGGGTGAGATCCCCTTTGCGGACCCCAGTCAAAAGGGGCGATTCTTTTCCATCTCTCTCTTCACGGGCCGGGCATTGCAAAAGCCCATTGAAGAGGGGTGTGGTGCTATCTGCCTATTCGCCGATCAGCCCTTTCCTCGCACTGGGTCAAGATGTCGGTCATGAAACAATTTTCTCCGCATCGCTTTGGAGTCTGCCCGGGATCGATGCCTTGCACAGCTCCCTGGCAGATGTAGCTTTTCCCTTCTATGCGTTCCATGCCCCAGACTCGGAGATCCACCCGGAAATTCCCAACCGGGACCTCTAGGCAGTAGTTCCCATCCCCGTCGGTTTTGGTTTCCGTAAGGGCCAGCTCTTTGTCGTGGCGCCAAGCATTCACGCTGACACCGGCATAGGCAACCTGCTTTGAATCGATCGGGCTTTTCATCCAGACCTTTCCCTGGATGCAGGTCTTCACGGAATCGGTTGGTCCGCCCTGGAGTTGTGGCGCTCCGCAACCAAGACAAACAACCAAAAGAGCACAGGTCAGCACATAACGAAGGCAACCACTCCTTTTCATACCTTTACTCCCTATTTTCCCACCCAGGTTTGGGCTGAAGAACGCCCCTTCCGATGGTTACTTCGCGTTCATGATAGCTTCGATTTCAGCCTTGGGGAACTGGGTGGTGAATTCGTCGTAGACCGGCGCCATCGCTTTCTTAAAACTTTCACGGTCCACGTCGCGGATCACGGTCACCCCGGCTTTGGCCATCTCCTGCAGCTTCATCTCTTCGGCATCACGGTTGATCTTGCGCTGGAACTTGGCCACTTCCAAGCCGGTCTTCATGAACAGCTCCTGGTCCTCTTTGGGCATGGCATCGAATACTTTCTTGCTCATCAGAAACGGGGAGGGCGAGTAGACGTGCGCGGTAAAGGAGAAATTCTTCTGCCCTGCGTCCGCCAGCTTGGCGCTGTAAAACACGGCGATCGGGTTTTCCTGGCCGTCGATCACATTCTGCTGCAAGGCTGTGAAGACCTCGCCCCAGGCCATGGGCGTGGGGTTGACCCCCGCAGTTTTCCAGGCTGCCAGGTGCACCTTGTTTTCCATGGTGCGGATCTTGAGCCCTTTGGCATCCTCGACCTTCTTGACCTGGCGCTTGGCATTGGTCAGGTGGCGAAACCCGTTTTCCCAGAAAGCCAGCCCCTTGATCTCAGCCTTTTCAAAGTCATTGAGCAGCTTGCGACCGATGGGGCCGTCCATAACCAAGTCTACATGAGGGTAATCACGGAACAGGAAGGGGAAGTCCAGAATGTTGATGGAGGGGCTGAATCCGCCCAGCGGACCGGTAGAGGTAACGAGCAGATCAATCGCTCCCGTCTGAATGCCTTCGCACATCTCGCGTTCCCCCTTGCCCAGCTGGCCGCTCGGATAGAGCTTAATCTCTATGCGGCCGTTGGTTCGTTCCTTGATAAGATCGGCAAACTTCTGACCGCCAAGCATATAGGGATGGTCCATGGCCAGGGCGGACGCTAACTTCATCGTAACCTTGTACTGGGCCGCGGCCGGCACGGCCAGCGCTACCATGATCAGCACTGCGAGACATGACAGAATTGCTCTTTTCATTTGGATTCCTCCTTGCGAATTCGCATCGGCTGGTGTGTTCCAAGGGACATAGCCTAGTTTCATCACCGCCGCCTGTCAATACCTTATTGCCCCGAGGTTCCTGGTTCTTGACACGCCAGCACCAACCCCTTTATAGTCCATCTCAGAGTAAGCGATTTTTTGTAAAGGAGCAGGAGAAAGGAAGTCATGACACAGCTAACGATCCCCTTTGAAAATTCCACGCTTGATTTCGAAATCCCGGGACAGAACCTCTCAGGAGTGTTCAGCCCCCGTTCCGTACTCCCCCTTGCCGACCTGGACAGTGCCATCCGGAAGGCTCTCGACCACCCCTTAGGGCAGCAGCCCCTTGAAACCTGGGTGCGGCCTTCGAACCGAGTCCTCATCATCTCGGATGACAACACACGCTTCACACCGGCTTCCCGGATGATCCTTCAGATCCTGGAACGGCTTGCGTCGGCAGGGGTCCCGGACGAACGGGTGTCGTGCATCATGGCCCTGGGCACGCACCGCTACATGACCGACGAAGAGATGCAATCCAAGGTCGGAGATGAAGTGTATCGCCGCATCCGCGTGTTCAACCATGAATGGTATGACCACAGCCAGCTTGCGGATCTGGGAATGTCCAAGTCCGGCACCCCTTTTCTCGTGAACAAGGCCGCTGTGGAGGCGGATGTGGTCATCGGCCTCGGCACGGTCGTACCCCATCACATCCCCGGCTACTCGGGCTCGGGCAAGATCATCCAGCCCGGCATCAGCGGAGCCAAAACCACGGCAGCCACCCACATGCTTTCCTGTTCTGGCGGCGGCGATTCCTTTCTCGGCATCGCCTACAACCCGGTCCGCACCGAGATGGAGGAGATCTCGGACAGGGTCGGGATGAAGACCATCATGAACGTTGTGCTCAACGTGCACGGAGAGGCCACAGGGGTTTTCTTCGGCAGCCGGCAGGAAGTCTTTTCCCAAGCCGTGGACATGGCCCGCGAGGTCTACGGCTTTCGCTACCGTGAAACTCCGGATATCGTGCTTGCCAATTCTTTCCCCTGCGATCTGGATTTCTGGCAGTCCCACAAGGCGCAGTACCCGGCCCAGCGCATGGTGAAACAGGGAGGGACCATCATCATCTGCACCCCGTCTCCAGAGGGCGTGAGCCCGGTGCACGGCCCCGACCTCCTGAAATACACCTCCTGGCCTTCCGCAAAAATAAAGGAAGCCTTTCGCAAAGGCGAACTCAAAAACGGGGTCGCTGCGGCCCTGGCCACGGCCTGGGCCATGGTCAGGGAAAAGGCGGGCGTCATCACTTACTCGCCCGGCATACCGGAGGAGGACAAGGCGCTTCTGGGCCACACCCACGCTCCAAGCATCCAGTGGGCCCTTGAGGAAGCGTTTCGGAGGCAGGGAAGCAGCGCCAGGGTGGCCGTCCTCACCCATTCGCCCGACATGCTGCCCATCAAGGTGAATGAATGACAGCGAACTCTTCACATGGCAGTCACCCGGCCGGTGATGCCTTCGTCGTGGTGGCGGACGATCTCACCGGAGCCGCGGATGCGGCAGTCCATTTTATCCCTTCAGCAGGCGAGATGCTGCTCCTGGATATGGAGAGGCCGGTGCCCGAAGGGATCCAGGCCGGAACCTCCGGTTTTGCACTGAACACGGCAAGCAGGAACCTGGGACAGCGAGAGGCTGTGCGCCTAGTGACGCGGGCCACCGAATTCCTGTCTGCTCTGTCTCTCAGGCTCATTTACAAGAAGATGGACAGTCAGCTCAGGGGCAGGCCCGGGCTGGAGGTCGAGACCCTAAGGAAAGGCCTAGGTCTTGCGTGCGCTTTCGTCGCGCCGGCATATCCTGAGCAGGGGCGCGCCACCAGAGACTCCATTCACTTGGTGCACGGAATTCCTGTTGCCGAAGGGGAAGCGGGAAAAGACCCCGTGACCCCGGTAACGCGCTCCAGTCTGCCTGAGCTCATCGCCGATCAAGCCGGAGTCATGACGTCTCATGTCTACCTGAAAGACCTGGACCAGGGCATTGAGGAGGTTTACCGGAAGATCGGAGGCTTCATGAAGCAAGGGGTTCGGGTCATCACCTTTGACGCTGTTCACCGTGAACATCTGGACATGGTGGCCAGGCTGGGTCTCGAGCGTTTCCCAGGCACTCTCCTTGCCGGCTCCGCCGGCTTGGCCTTGAGCGCCGCGGCGTTGGTCAACAGAGGTTCCTTGCGGACACAGCCCAGCCTTCCTCTCTGTCGGTCGTTCCTCTTTGCGTGCGGTTCCGCATCCCGCGTTTTGCATCAGCAGGCCGACAGACTGATTTCACAGGGGCAGTGTGGGGAAGCGAGGATCGGGCCTGAGACCCTCACCGACGCAGACCGATGGAAAACGCTGAAGAAAGCGGCCAAGGAGGCATGGACCAAAGGGGACCTGCTCATCCGCATCTCCCCAAAACCGGCGTCCCCGCTTCCCGTGGATGTGGATACGGATGCGCTGCTCTCCAGGTTGGCGGCACTGGTGGTTGGGCTTCTTGAGCAAAAGGCGACGAATGGGATTTTCTCTTCCGGCGGGGACACGGCCAGGAAAGTGCTGCGCGAGACAAACGCTCGTGCAATCAGAATCAAGGGCCAGGCCTGTCCCGGCATGGCCTGGGGTGTGGCGGAGGGAGGAACCCTGAACGGTGTGGTCACCGTGACAAAGGCCGGGGCCTTCGGCCGTGAACAAGACCTGGTTCATCTCTATCGAATGTTGAAAGGAGCGTCGGATACACATGGACAAAAATCGTAGGCCCCTGTTGGCCATCACCATGGGAGACCCGGCTGGAATAGGACCGGAAGTGTGCGTCAAGGCTTTGAATCTTGAGGAGATTTACGCCGTGTGCCGGCCCCTGATCGTGGGAGATGCCGGAATCGTCAGAAATGCTATCCAATTCTGCAGCCTCGGTCAGGCCCTCAACGCCGTTGAGGGCCCGGAGCAGGGACTGTACCGGCTTGGAACGGTCGACGTATTGGACCTGAAGAACCTGCCCCTTTCCCGGCTCAGGCTCAGGCAGGTGACTGCGGATCAGGGGAAAGCCTCTTTCGAGTATGTGGAAAAGGCGATCCAACTGGCCCTTGCCAAACGGGTGGACGGCACGGTCACCGGCCCGATCAACAAGGCCGCAATAAATGCCGCCGGGTTCCACTACGCCGGGCACACGGAGATCTATGCCACGTTGACCGGCAGCAAGCATTACGCCATGATGCTGGTGGACAAGGATTTCAGGGTAGTGCACGTCTCCACCCATGTGTCTCTTCGCAAGGCCTGCGAAGCGGTGCGCAAGGAGCGGGTCCTCGAGGTCATCGAACTGGCCCACGAGGCCGTCGGAAAGCTCTCCGGAAGGCCTCCTCGCCTGGCCGTGGCCGGCCTCAACCCCCATTGCGGCGAGGGTGGCTTGTTCGGCTCGGAAGATGACGAGGAAAGCGCGCCGGCCGTGCTTTCCGCCAAAGCAAAGGGTATCCTCGTGGAGGGGCCTCTTCCTGCCGACACGATCTTCTCCAAGATGAAGGGAGGGCAGTTCGACGCGGTCATCGTCATGTACCACGATCAAGGCCACATCCCCATGAAGCTTCTCGGGTTCCAGTATGATGAGGCAACCGGCCGGTGGGATACTCTGGCAGGCGTGAACGTGACCCTCGGCCTGCCTATCGTGCGAACGTCCGTAGACCACGGCACGGCTTTCGACAAGGCAGGCGAAGGCAGGGCCAACCCCCAGTCCATGATCGAGGCGATCAAGATGGCGGCCGCCCTATCCGCAGGCTGAGAGGCCGTACCATGCGCTGAATCGGATCACGACAACGTGCCGAATCCAAACGCAATAACAGACTTGACATTGAAGCGTGGAGCATTCCATAACTCCCCCCAAAACCCCTCCCCCTTGATGGGGGAGGGCAAGGGTGGGGGTGGAAATAAAGGTGGATATTCCTCAGCTCACGCGTTTCCCCCTCCCCTTGATCCCCTCCCACCAGGGGAGGGGAGATTAGTCGTCGGACAGCCTCGTGGGGGGATCTTCAATGAATCCGCAAAATAGAAATTCGGTTCGTGCGTTTGTATTAGATCATCCCAGCGTGCAGCCTCGACTGGCCGGCGCCACCAGCCGCCGATAGCGGTCCAGCAGCGAACCTTTCTGCAGCCCTACCTGTTCCGGTTGACGCCACTTTTTCCGTCGCTGATCAAGCACCTCGGCAGGCACTTCCAGCTCCAGACTGCCTGCAGGGATGTCGATGGAGATGCGGTCCCCTTCCTGGATCAGCGCGATCGGTCCACCCAAGTAGGCCTCTGGCGTGACGTGGCCGATGCAGGCGCCCTGGGTGGCGCCGGAAAAGCGGCCGTCGGTGACCAGGGCCACGGATTTCCCGAGCCCCATGCCGATGATGGCCGAGGTCGGCAGCAGCTGCTCGCGCATGCCGGGCCCACCCTTAGGGCCTTCGTAGCGGATGACGACCACGTCGCCGGGCTGGATTTTCCCGCCGAAGATCGCTGCCAGCGCTTCCTCCTCCCGCTCAAAAACCCGCGCCGGCCCCTTGTGCCGCAACATCTCAGGCGCCACAGCGGCTTTCTTGACCACTGCGCCTTCCGGCGCGAGATTGCCGTGAAGCACGGCCAGCCCGCCGCTCGCGCTCAGGGGGGTCTTCACCGGCCGGATCACGTCCGGATCGAGAATGCGGCTGCCGACCAAGTTCTCGGCGAGCCTGGTTCCGGTGACGGTCATGCAGTCTCCATGAAGAAGTTTGCTGTCCAGCAGTTCTTTCATCAGACCGGGCACTCCACCGGCATTATAAAAGTCCAAGGGAAAATGGCGGCCCGCAGGCTTGAGCAGGACCAGGTGCGGGGTCCTGGCAGCCGCCTTGGAAAATTCCGCCAAGTCGAGCCGGAGTCCGGCTTCAGCGGCAATGGCCGGCAGGTGCAGGCAGGTGTTGGTGGACCCGCCCACGGCCATGTCCACTGCGAGCGCGTTCTGGAAGGCCTCCAGGGTCAGGATGTCTCTCGGCAGGATGTTCCTGGCATGCAAGTTCATGATCACACGGCCGGCCCTGCGGGCAAGGGCCATGCGAGCCCCTGAGGTGGCCGGGGTGAGAGCGCCGCCGGGCACGGTCATGCCCAGGGCCTCTGTCAGGATGTTCATGGTGTTGGCGGTGCCCATGATGGCGCAGGAGCCGGGTCCCCAGACCGCAACCTCCTCGAAGGCCGCCAACTCTTCGGGCGGCATCTTGCCCCGCTCCACCAGACCCTCCGCCTCCATGAGATCACTGTAGGCGACGCGCCTGCCCCGGAAGCATCCCGTGTCCATTGGGCCGCCCGAGATCAGCACGGCCGGGATGTTGAGGCGCGCTGCAGCCATGAGCATGCCCGGCGTCACCTTGTCGCAGTTGGTCAGCAGCACCATGGCATCGAAGGCATGGGCCGTGATCATGATTTCGATCGAGTCGGCAATGAGCTCGCGGCTCGGCATGGGCATGCGCATGCCCTTGTGGCCGGTGGCCAGGCCGTCACAAATAGCGATGGTCGGGAACTCGAGCGGGGTTCCGCCCGCCTCTGCAATCCCTAGTTTGATCGCCTGGCACAGGCCGTTGAGGTGGACGTGGCCGGGCATGAGCTCGTTGAAGGAGTTGACCACCGCCACCAGCGGTTTGTCCAAGTGCTCCGGCCGCCAGCCCATGGAGTAAAACAGGGAGCGGTGCGTCGCACGGTCCAGCCCCTTTGTCATGACCGAAGAGCGCAAGGGGCCGCGGGAATTTGGGTCGATTGCCATGATAATTTCCTTTCACAAATACTTGCCCGGAGCCGGACCTGTGACGGCATCGGCTCCGGGCGGTCTTCTGTTTCAGTGACCCAGGAGCGCCTTGGGCAAAAAGGTGCACAGCCAGGGGATATAGGTCACGACCGCCAACACCCCTAAGGACACCAGGAATGGAGGCCAGATCGCTTTACTCAGATTTTGCAGCGATACGTTCGACGTGGCGCAGACCGCAAAGAGCACGGCGCCCACCGGTGGTGTGATCAGGCCCAGGACGAGGTTCAGGCAGACAACGACGCCCATGTGGACCGGGTCGATGCCGGCGGCTGCCGCGATGGGGGCCAGCACGGGAGTCACGATGACCAGCGCAGGGGCGGTCTCCATGGGGATGCCCAAAAGGAGGAGAAAGATATTGACCAGGAACAGGATCATGTAGGGCGATGCGGTTATGGTCGAGATCCACTCCACCATGAGCTGAGGGATCTGGTCCACCGCTACAAACCACGCAAAGGGCTCTGACATGGCGATCAGCAGCATCACCATGCCCGATTCCAGGCCGGAGGTGAGCAGCACCTTGGGCAGACTCTTGATCGTCAGCTTGCGGTAGTAAAAAGCGCCCACGAGTGCTGCGTACACCACTGTGACGCCGGCTGCCTCAGTGGGTGTGAACATGCCGCTCAGAATGCCGCCCATGATCAGCACGGGCATGAAGAGGGCCGGCAGAGCTTTCCAGGCAGCGATCAGAAGCTCCTTACCCTGTGTTTTCGGGTCGCGCGGGTAGTTCCGCTTGAGGGCGAAGAGATAGGTGTAAATCATCAGGGCCCCTGCCAGCACGATGCCGGGCAGCACTCCGCCCAGGAAAAGCCCGGCAATCGAAACATTGCCCGAAACGCCGTAGATGATGAACGGGATGCTGGGCGGGATGACGGGCCCCAGGCAGGAGGCCGTGCTCGTCAGGGCCGCGGCCATGCCTTCATCGTAACCGGCTTTCTTCATGGCAGGAATCATGATCACGCCGATGGCCACCGCTGTGGCGACCGCCGCTCCGGAGATCGCTGCGAAGATGGCGCAGGCAAGAATCGTGGCATGTCCCAGACCGCCCCGGATGTGCCCCAGAAGCAGGCGAGCGAACCTAATCAGATCCGGTGTGAGACCGCCTTCGCTCATGAGGTTTCCGGCCAGCATGAAAAGCGGGATCGCCAGGAGCGGGAAGGTGGCCAGGCCGCCGAAGATGGTTTGAACCAGGGTCGTGATCGGAGCCTTGCCGCTGATCAGGGCATAGACCAGGGAGCAGCCGCCCAGGGCCACCGTGATCGGAGCAGAGACGCACAGAAGAATAATGAATGCGGCCATGAAAATGATCATTTGCCCCCTCCTTTCGCACCCAGCCCGAGAAACACCAGAAATTCTTCCAGTGTAATGAAGAACATGATGAAAAAGCCGGTGGGCAGCGCGGCATAGGGTATGGCCATCACCAGTTCAATGGCCGGCGAGAGCTGGTGGGAATTCATGATGGTCTGACTCAGGCCAAAATAGAACATAGCCCCGAAAAAGAAGAGGGAGAACAAATAGGCTACCAGCTTGAGGACCCGTGCCACAGCCGGCCGGACCGCATCCACCACTGAGCTCATGTTTACCGAGTAGCCCTTTTTCAGGCCCACGGCGCCTCCCAGCATGGAGGCCCATGCCAGGGAAAAGGTGGACACCTCGCCGGACCAGATGCTCATCTTCTGAAACACGTAGCGTCCGATCACTTCGTAGGGGATGACGACCGCCATGACGGCCATGAACAGAATTGTCCCCCAGCTTCCCACTTTCACCAGGAATTCGTTGAACCTCTGTAAAGCGCTCATGTCCCTTCTCCCGCGGTGATGAAGAGGGCGCCCTCGCGGAATCTGCTGAGGGCGCCCCTTCGGATGGTTACTTCGCGTTCATGATGGCTTCGATTTCAGCCTTGGGGAACTGGCTGCTGTACTGGTCATAGACCGGCGCCATGGCTTTCTTGAAACTCTCGCGGTCCACGTCGCGGATCACGTTGACCCCGGCTTT
>Ga0316613_10003145_pt1 | contig 10332 bp, 9 predicted proteins | sample OWC_soil_day10_C_2_FD_207647 | JGI IMG/M metagenome (GOLD analysis project Ga0316613, IMG submission 207647) | Wetland soil microbial communities from Old Woman Creek delta, Ohio, United States - OWC_soil_day10_CT_b | ecosystem: Environmental > Terrestrial > Soil > Wetlands | place: USA: Ohio... | reverse complement strand
ATCATGCCAGTGAACGGTGCCACCGGCCCTTTGTTGCTTTAAACTGCGGGGCTATGCCGGCAAGTTTAATTGAAAGTAACCTATTTGGTTATGAGGAAGGGTCTTTTACCGGAGCAAAAAAAGGGGGAAGAGCCGGGGCATTCGAGCAGGCCAATGGCGGAACTATATTTCTTGACGAAATCAGCGAAATGGAGATGAATTTACAAACACGGCTGCTTAGGGTGCTGCAAGAAAAAGAAGTAGTGCGCATTGGCGGTTTTAAGGTACAGAATGTGGATGTGAGGGTGATTGCTTCTACCAATAAAAACTTAAACGAATTAATTGCCGAGGGAAAGTTTCGACAAGACTTATATTATCGTCTCAATGTAGTACAAATAAAAATACCGCCGCTCAGGGAGCGCCATGGAGATGTTGATCTTCTGGCTAGGCATTTTCTTAGTCAATTTAACCGGGTTTTTGGTAAAGTGGTTAAAACTATTGATGAAAAAGCGCTGAAAATATTGCAGAACCATTCCTGGCCGGGAAATATCCGGGAACTTCAAAATTGCATTGAGCACGCAATGAATATGGTAGAGACTAAAAAAGTGCTTTCCTGTAAGCATTTGCCGGCATATTTATTCCAGTCCGCTCAAGTGGTTATTGACGCTCCGGTTGTTGAATTTTGTTCGCGAGAGCTTAATCTGGCAGAGGCTTTGAGAAAAACGGAGCAAATGACTATAAAAATTGCTTTGGAACGCGCCAAGTACAAAAAAACAATAGCCGCAAAGCTCTTGGGAATTAGCACGGTAACTTTATGGCGAAAACTTTCAGAATACGGTTTGGAAGATGCCGGCCTTCGGTCGGAAGACCAATGTTTATAGATTTATTTAATTAGAGGTTTTTATTATGAATACTTATGGAACACCAATGATTGTGGCGGCAAAGCTTGATCGGTTGCCACTCTCCAGATTTCACTACAAACTACTAACTATTAATGGTTGTGCCTGGGCTTTTGATGCGTTTGATGTTGGGTTGGTAACTTTTATCGCCACGGCGCTAATCCAGGCTTGGCATCTTAGTTCAGCGCAAGTTGGAGTTTTGCTCAGTTCGGGATTATTCGGGATGATGGCTGGAGCCTTTCTCTCAGGGCCGGCAGCAGACCGTTTTGGGCGTAAGGCTGTTTTCCAATGGACAATGCTGCTGTTTTCTGTGGCCTCATTGGCTTGCGCGTTAGCTTGGGATTTTACTTCGCTCATTTGTTTTCGTTTCTTAGTTGGCGTGGGACTTGGTGGAGAGACCCCGGTCGTTACTGCGTTGATGGGAGAATTTATTCCGGCAGGGGACCGGGGGAAAGTCCAGGGTTTGATTAACACTTTCTGGGCATTCGGCTGGCTTGCCGCTGCGGCTCTTTCCTACTTTATTATTCCAGGCATTCAAGATGGTTGGCGCTGGGCTTTCGTCGCCGGGGCTTTACCAGCCCTCTACATTTGGGTAGTTCGCCGGAAACTGCCTGAATCTCCCCGCTGGCTTGCCCTGCAGGGGCGGGATAAGGAAGCCTTGGAAATTGTCGAGCAGATTGAGACCGAGGTAGCGAAAACCAATACGATACCTCCGGTAACGGAAGCCAATTTGGCAGCTGTTTCTATAGCCGGTAAAGGTTCTATTGGAACTTTATTCTCACCAACATACTATCGAACAACGATAATGCTTTGGATTCTCTGGTTTTTGGGGATGTTTGGTTATTATGGACTTTTTGCCTGGCTACCTTCACTGCTGGTTAAAGCTGGCCATAGCATGGTAAAATCATTCCTCTATGTGGTTGTAATGCAATTTGCGTACATCCCCAATCAAATACTATGCGCATACGCGATGGATAAGTATGGAAGAAAACGACTGCTAACAGCCAATCTGCTATTTGCCGGAGTAGCTACAGTACTATTTGGCTGGGCACTAGGTTATGGTGCTTTGGAAATTAGTCAGGTTGTACTTTTGGGAGTTTTGACTTCGTTCTTCGTATCGGGAGTATGGGGAATAACCTATACCTATACGCCAGAACTGTATCCTACAGGTATCAGGGTAACAGGAACAAGCATGGCGGCAACCTGCTCACGTTTGGGTTCTATGCTGGCTCCTTTGGTTATCGGCTATGCACTTAACTTTGTCGGCGTTACCGGGGCAATTGCTATTGTAGCCGGCGCGTTCATCCTTGCCGGGATAGTAGTAGCTGTTTTGGGAAAGGAAACCCGAGGACGGAGTTTGCAATAAGGAACGGAAAATCATGATGATTTTCAAATCTCAAACCGGAGGAGTTGTTTATATGTCTACGATTACTGAGCGCTTAGGTTGATGTCCTTTTTCAACCTCGGTGCCTGGGGTATTTTGTATACCTATACGCCTGAACTGTATCCGACGGAAGCCCGGTCTACTGGTGTGGGTTGGGCAGCAGGGTTTGGCCGGATTGGCGGGATTATCGCACCAATGGTTGTTGCGGGGATGATTACCGGTCCTGAAAAAATCCCCTTAGTATTTATGATGTTTACCGCGGTTTTGGTTATCGCCGCCTTGGATATGATTGTTCTGGGGGATGAAACCAAGCAAAAAGCTTTGAACTAGGTTGCAGCTAGCGCCTTCCTCCATTCTTGTGCATATACATAGTATAAGGGGTGTGAAAGGAGGGTAATAATGACACATATCGAGCCGTGGGAGATGGCAGGCAAATGCACGTTAGGATATGGCCCTAAAACAATCATAGTCCAGCAGGTGCTTGGCGAAAGAAGAGTTCAGAAATCTATTGATGTGCATGTGCGTGTGCCACAGCACAAACCAGCTATTGAACAAATTGTCGATGTGTTTGTTAAGAAGCTGCAAATTACCTGCGTTGATATCATTCATGATAAAGTGGTTGTCAGAGGTGAGTTTGAGGTAAAGGCTCTGTACGTTGCCTGCAAGCCGCGTCAGCCAGTGCATGCAGTGGAAGTGTGGCCTATCCGCTTTACCGCGTATGCAGATATTAGAGGGGCGCGGCGGGGGATGGAGGCTGATGCCAGTGTGGTGGTTGAATTTGTCGATTATGATGTTGAAGAACATACCCGCGCCTACTGGCATAAGAAAAAAGCTCATGATTATGACGATTGTCAAGATGAGGATTACTGTGATGATTATGATGATGAGTGTGACTGTGATTGCGACTATGATGAGGGTTGCCATAATAAACATAAAACGCTTAAAAAACATAAATTCAAGCCGCATTGTAAGCCCCATAAGCCATGCCACTGCACTCGTCGGTTCAATGTTTCAGTAGTGCTGGGGGTTACTGTCAAGGTCATGACTGACCGTGAAATCATGTTGCAACCGCCGCAGGGGCTGCCTTATAAACCAAAGGGATAAAGTGAGTCTTAGGGTTTCAGGCGAGGAGTCTTAGAAAAATTTGGTCATCGAGTAAATAAAGAGTAAAGTCTCCAGCTCATCTACCAAAAAGGTAGGGGCTGGAGACTTTTTAGTAAGGCGATGTTAAGATCATTTAAAAGAAATTAACCAAATAATAACATACAATTAACACAAAACTAAATGGCAAATGGTATGCTAAAACAGAGGGTGAGCATATGTCATAGATAGATGCGGTCTGAATTTTAACTAGAAAACCAAGGCAAAGAGAAGATTCCTTTGTCTTGGTTTTTTATAGGTATTCATTATCAGTATTATTTTTGCTTACTGTTTTTCAATGATAACGCAATTTTGGCATTTAATTCAAGTAGTTGAAGAACGACACTTGGCTCAAAACCATAGGCCTGAGCGGTAGTTATTACTTTGTACCAATTTTGGTCAACATACGGCTGATATTCGCTGGCAGTCTCGTGAATTTGTGGTGCTCTTAAGGGAAAGGTTTCTTTTTCAATTTTATGATTGACAAGCCAGTCAACACTTACTTGAAAAAAAGTTGCTATGCTGCATAGTGTTGCTATATCCGGCTCTCGGCGGTTAACCTCCCAAGACGCCAGCGTTGAGCGGTCTACGCTGAGTGAGGCAGCCAATTCTTCTTGTGTTAACTTATTTCTTAGTAGTTTAATTTTTTCACCAAGGGTTTCCATAAGCCACACTCCTTGCTACTAACAATAACGTGCCTATGCCCCTAAGATCAATTATTGTGTCTATAAGACATTTAAAGAAAGGGAAATGGGAATAAATGGCGAACTAGTGTCATAGGGACACAAAAATGAAAAGGCGTATATCAAGGGGGCGTATTTGGTGGCAGGTGTTAATCAAAGGGGTAATCATGCGAGGTTAGTTAAGCGCTTACACTGGGATTTGGTTGGTCGAATGGCTATTGGGGTGGCACACGAAATAAGAAATCCTTTAACTGTTATCAAAGGATATTTGCAACTGCAGGAAAAAAGGTCTACATGCTGTATGGGGGAATCACTAGGTATTATATTTCAGGAATTACATCAAATTGAAGTATTGGTAACTAGTATTATATCATTAGCGAATGGCAACGCTATTATGAAAAAACCGGAAGATCTTAACCAGATAATTGCAGGAGTTTATCCGGCTGTTCAGCGTGTTGCAATCAAGCGTGGCATTATGACGGAACTGCGCTTAGCAGATAATTTACCTATGATGGATTTAAACGCGGAAGAAATAGAACAAATGGTTTTGAATTTGGCTCAAAACGGTATCGAAGCCATGCAGGCTAGAGGGAGCTTATATATTGGTACTGTCTATAAAGCAGGCAGGATTATTTTGTATGTTCAGGATGAAGGCCGTGGTATTTCACCAGAGCAACGAGAAGAAATTTTTGATCCATTTTATTCTACTAAAGCAAGTAACGCAGGTTTAGGACTCGCTATCAGCCTCAGTATTGCTGAAAGGCATCAGGGAGAAATTGAGGTAGTTTCCACTGTGGGAGAGGGCAGTGTGTTTAAAGTTTTGTTCCCAATAGGAAAGCAATGACAGTAGAATGATTATTTGTAATAGTTGATTCGTTGCCCGCCTTTCTAGAATGTGCTAAGATAAAGAATATGCAACATTGCGGATGGTGAGAAATGAATTATTTGATGTCACAATTGACTGCTGGTGCTTATGTAATCGCTGTTAAAGATACCCATACATGGGATGTTACATCATACACCAACATGTATGTATTACAGCGTCCAGAACAAACCATCTTAATTGATGCTGGGCTACAAGAATATCAAACTGCTATTATCCCGGCACTAGCCCAAATTGGGATAGCGCCTGATAGGGTTACCCATGTGCTCTTGACTCATGGTCACCACGACCATCTTGAGGGGGCGGCTTTGTTTAACAAGGCGAAGAAGTTTGTGCATAGTGCTGATTTGCCCATGATAGCACAGCCATTGGCGTCACAGTTCGCTGCGTTTACGCCGCAGACAGGAAATTTTATGTATGCAGTCGAAGACGTGGCTGCGCTGGAAATAGTGCTTGTTAACACGCACTCGCCAGGGTCGGTAGCCATTTTTGACCAGAAATCCAAGGCTTTGTTTGTTGGTGATTTTTTCTGCTATTTTGGCGAAGATCTGCCACAGGGTGAGCTTGTAACAGCTAGTCAACGCATTAAGCGAGGGTCGTGTGACTATGTCGCCGGGCAGGCGGTTGCTCCCGGACAGGACTTTGACAAATTTATGCTAGGTTTGGGCAGACTACTTAGTTATCAGCCTGAATTCTTCTGCACAGGTCATGGTGTGGTGCTGCACCAGGATATTCAGACTTTCTTAAAGAATATGTGGCAAAGCGGAACACAAAAGAAAACGACCAAAAAAGATTTTGCATAAAGGAGATTGAAGATGGGAATCTATTTCATTTCTGATCCGGATGGTTATTGGCTGGAAGTTCTACCGGAACGCTTTTAGCCACAGTAAAAATAAAACAGGCGAAAGCCGGAACCTTTGATTCATTCGGGGTTCTGGCTTTCTCTATTATGCAGATAAAATAAGTTTATGTAGAAAAAGCTAGTAATTTCGGGATTTATGGAGGAGTTATAAACTGGTTTGTAGAATATAGCCGAATATGTTAAAATTTAGGGTCGTTTAATAGGGATTAGGTTGACAGCACTTATATGTTATTGAGTTATTGTTGTAGGGTGGTCCGAGCAAACGGGAGAGCCTGGTTTTTACCTATGCGCAGAAATTATCGTGGAGGTGTTTAAAATGGCCGAGAAATTTTCATTTACAAGTCTAAGAAGTAAGTTGCTTATGTTTTTTGCACTCATTAGTCTGGTGCCATTGCTTGTACTTAGCAGTGTTAATGGGTATCTGGCTTACCAGGATAATGTTCTAAAGGCCAATAGAGAGAATCAACAACTTGCTGTAGCTTTGGCTGATGATATAGAAAATTTGATTGAGGCTAGGGTTGGTGTACTGCAAGCAGTAAGTAAACTGCCACAGATACAAAGTATGGATCCGGAGCAACAGGTTCCGATACTTAAAGTGGTAAAGCAGCAGTATGGCGATTTTTCTACTGTTGTCATGGTGGCGCAACTAACGGGCAGCAGATTGCCCGTGATGCGGGTAATTTAATCAGTATAGCCGACAGGGCTTATTTTCAGGGAGTTATGAGAGGCAAACAGGAAGTAATTAGTGAAGTGCTTGTTTCAAAAGCTAATGGCAAACCAGGTATTTTCATTTGTCTGCCGGTTAAGAATACGCAAGGTGCTTTGGTTGGCGCAATTTTTGCTAACTTGGACCTGGAAGAGCTGGCAAGGAAGACAAATAATATTAAAGCAGGTGCGACCGGCTATGCCTTTGTTACCGACAATCTAGGCAAGATAATTGCTCATCCTGTAAAAGAATTAGTGGATAAGCAGGCAGATATGGCCCATCTGATGCCTGTGCAGAAAGCAATCGCTAACAATACTGGTAATGCCACTTACGAATTTGAGGGTCAAAGTAAGCTTGCAGGCTATGGCTTTGTTCCCCGAACAAGTTGGGGAGTTGTGGTGCAGCAGCCGGAATACGAGGCACTTGCTAATGCCCGTGCCAATTTAATGTTATCTGTTGGCATGGTTGTTGTTGCCGTTTTGCTGGTCATTGTTGCGGCCCTTGCTATTGCACGGTCCATTACCCGGCCGCTTGGCCGGTTAGTGGCAAATACGCAGGCAGTAGCGGCTGGCGATTTGTCACGGAGTTTGCCAGTAGAAAGCCGGGACGAGATTGGTCAGTTGTCAGAAGCCTTTAATGCTATGACAGCTCAGTTAAAGGTCTTAATTAGGCAAATTACTGCCGATGCCGAGCAACTTGCCGCCTCAAGTGAGGAACTTACCGCCAGTGCTGAGCAATCTTCACAAGCGGCTACCCAAGTGGCGGGCGCGATCATCCATGTGGCCCAAGGGGCGGAAGAACAGCTTACAACCGTACAGGAAGCTGCGGCCGTGGTGGAGCAAATAGCGGTGACTACCCAGCAAGTTGCAGCCAACGCGAATGAAGTAGCTGTACAATCAGCAGAGGCTGCCGGGAAGGCCAGAGAAGGCGATAAGTCAGCAATAAGAGCCATTGAACAGATGAATTCTATTGAGCAAACTGTCAATATTTCGGCTGCGGTTGTAGCTAAGCTAGGTGAACGCTCTAAGGAAATTGGCCAAATTGTAGATGCTATTGCAGGTATTGCCGGACAGACCAATCTCCTGGCGCTTAATGCGGCCATTGAGGCGGCTCGGGCGGGAGAACAAGGCCGTGGTTTTGCGGTAGTAGCCGAAGAAGTACGGAAATTGGCCGAGCAGTCCCAGGCTGCGGCTAAAGAAATTTCTGGTTTAATTACTGAAATTCAGGGTGATACCGACAGCGCTGTCATTGCCATGAATGATGGAACTCGTGAAGTAAAGCGGGGTGCTGAGGTAGTGAATGCTGCAAGCCAGGCCTTTAGAGAGATTGTAGGTTTAATAACGCAGGTATCAGATCAAATCAAAGCGATATCGCTAGCTATTCACCAAATGGCTGCAGGTACTCGACAAATAGTAGGTTCGGTCAACAAGCTAGAAGTGATTAGCCGCAGTGCAACCGGTGAGGCCCAGACAGTGTCAGCTGCCACTCAGGAGCAATCTGCGTCGATGGAAGAAATAGCTTCTGCTAGTGAGGCGCTTGCGGCGCTGGCCCAAAATCTCCAAACAGTTGTCAGCAAGTTTCGGGTATAACTATCACACTCTAAAGATACGCCTTGGATTAATAAAAAGTAGATCTGGCCTAAGCAATTAGGCCAGATCTACTTTTTTACTGCTTCGTGATTATTACGGAATTATCCAGGATAGGGCATAAGCTTGCAGATAGGTCATGATTCCTACAATGATGGCCAGGACGATAGAATGCATGACGGTAAAGCTGAACAAATCCCCTTCTTTACCGACAAGACCGGTAGCGGCAGTGGCTACGGCAATACTTTGCGGTGAAATCATTTTGCCGGTAACGCCACCGGAAGAGTTGGCTGCTACGGTTAGAATCGGGTCAACGCCTACCTGCTGGGCAGTGACTGATTGAAGATTACCAAACAAGGCATTGGCTGATGTATCTGATCCGGTAAGAAATACTCCCAACCAACCAAGCCAGGCCGAGAAAAAGGGAAAAAATGATCCTGATCCTGCAAGAAAGAGTCCCAGACTTGAACTCATGCCAGAGTAATTCATGATATAGGCCAGACCAAGTACCGCTGGAATGGTAATCAATGGTTTGGTTAGCTGGCTAAAAGTTTTGCCAAGAATACGGAAGAACTGTCCCGGTCCTACACCCAGTATCATAGCTGATAGTATGCTGGCAATAAATAGTGCTGTGCCGGCGGCGCTTAACCAATTTATTTTGTATACTGCGGCCATGGCAGTAGGTGCTTTGGCGATTGGAGCAACCTGCGTAACTAGATTGTGTAAGCCGGGTACATAAATAGATAAGGTAGGCATATCCAATAACGCTTTAACAGGCTTCAGTCCCCAGAGAATAACCATAACAGTCAGAATGATAAAAGGGGCCCAGGCGGTAACAAGTTCTCCGGTGGAGTAGGTTGGCAAAATAGCTGTTTTCGATTTTCCAGCCTGCTCACCAGGAAACCGCCAGATGGAGGGTGGTTTCCACGTCTGTAAGAAGAAGGTTAGTGAAAAGATGGATGCCAGTGAGGAGAGAATATCCGGAAGTTCAGGGCCGAGGTAGTTGGCAGAGAAGAACTGCACGACAGCAAAGGAGACGCCAGCTACCAAGCAGGCAGGCAGTACTTCTTTAGTTGCCTTCCAACCAGACATAAGTACTACCAGCCAAATAGGGATGAAAACCGAAATGAAGGGCAGTTGCCGTCCCACCATCTGGCTTATCTTCATCGTATCTATGCCTGTAACCTGTCCGGCTACGATGATAGGAATACCAATACCGCCAAAAGCTACTGGCGCAGTATTGGCGATAAGGCAAAGACCGGCGGCGTACAACGGGTTAAAGCCCAGTCCAACGAGCATGCCGGCAGAAATGGCTACTGGAGTCCCAAAACCGGCTGCGCCCTCTAAAAACGCGCCGAAGGAAAAGGCAATCAGCAGTGCTTGTAGGCGGCGATCATCGGTAATTGTGGCAATCGAATTTTTGATTATATCAAATTTACCTGTCTCAACAGTCATATTGTAAATGAAAATGGCGGTCAATACTATCCAAAATATAGGAAAAACGCCATAAGCTATACCCATCAGAGCCGCTAGAAAAGCAGTGTTCAAGGGCATTTTGTAGACAAGCACTGCTACCAAAAAAGCGGCTATCAGTGCAGCAATTCCCGCTACTTGTCCAGGTGAGCGGCGAATAGCTAACAAATAGAAAATTATAATTATCGGAATGGCGGCGGCTAATGCGGATAATGCGATACTGCCTAACGGCACATATTCTTGTGTCCATGTCATAATAGTTACCCTCCTGAGCTCTTCAAATTGTTCTCTTCTATTATTTGTCGGCAGGAGGGAAAAAACTCAGGATAATCCTGGATAAAGTGCACAAACTAGGATGAGTCTCACTTTATCCAGATAGAAAGTTTAACTTTCCCTGGATAAGTTCGACTAACCTTCAGGTAGGGTTAAAGCCCTGCCTGAAGCTAAGTCTCACTTTATCTTTGTGGAGGTCACATGTGATGAAAGCATCCATATTTATTACTTGCATTTGTGATAGTATGTTTCCCCAGGTTGGTGAAGCTATGGTACGCGTTCTGAAAAAATTAGGCGTAACATTAGATTTTCCGCCTGAGCAGACTTGTTGCGGTCAGCCAGCTCTTAGCAGCGGTTACTGGGAGGATGCTCGGCCAGTTGCTGAGACCATGCTTACCGCCTTCGCGAACAGCCAGTACGTGGTTGCGCCAGCTGGCTCGTGTATTACCGCGGTTAAAGAGTAT
>Ga0316613_10003144_pt1 | contig 10333 bp, 9 predicted proteins | sample OWC_soil_day10_C_2_FD_207647 | JGI IMG/M metagenome (GOLD analysis project Ga0316613, IMG submission 207647) | Wetland soil microbial communities from Old Woman Creek delta, Ohio, United States - OWC_soil_day10_CT_b | ecosystem: Environmental > Terrestrial > Soil > Wetlands | place: USA: Ohio... | reverse complement strand
AGAAGTATCAGCGGGCTTACCACTGCAGGCAGTGAGGTATATACTTGCAATGACGATAAAGGTGATGGATAAAGTAAGCCATTTTTTTTGCATTGTTATGATCATCCTTTCGTTACTCAAAAGTAATTTATGAAGAATATTCTATAATTAAGTATAGGATTAAGAGATAGAGAATTTGTTAAGAGGGGTTTATGTTTTTGTTAAAATTAGGAAAAATATATCATGGACATAATGGTTACTTTTCACACGTTAGAACGGTTCTATTCTCTTATAAACGAATTTGCATTAAACTGAGATGGAGAGCAGAGGATAAATGCAAACCTCTGCAAGGTAAATAATCTTGCAGGAGTTTGGTATTTTAATAGTAAATAGATACTAGTGTGTACGTAATGCTAAGAATCTTGAAAAGAGGTGCAACATGAGTAAAGTAAAGTTTGCAATAGTAGGGACCGGATCGATAGCCCCTATCCATGCTCAGGCAATTTCAAGCATAGATGATGCCGCGTTGGTTGCTATTTATGGTCGCTCTGCCGCAAAGACGCAAGAACTTGCTGGTAAATTTAATTGTGATGGGTACAGTGACTATCAGGAAATGCTGAAGAGAACTGATATTAATGCAGTATCGGTATGCACTCCTAACGGCCTGCACGCTGAGTTCGGGATTAAAGCTGCGCTGGCGGGTAAGCATGTTGTTATTGAAAAACCAATTGACATCACATTAGAAAAGGCGGATGACCTGATTAAAACCTGCCAAAAGCAAGGAGTTAAATTGGGAATCATTTTCCAAAGGCGTTACAGTGATGGTGTTATAGCTTTAAAGAGTCTTTTGGAACAGGGAAAATTGGGGAAAGTAAATTTCGCAGGGTGCTATACCAAGTTATATCGCAGCCAGGAATACTATGATAGCAGTGTATCGCGTAGGACCTGGGAAATTGCTGGTGGTGGTGTTTTAATGAACCAAGATATCCATTATATTGACATGTTACAGTTTCTAGCAGGACCAATTGCAGAAGTTACAGGTTATTGCGGAACTTTTGGGCATACGGGAATTGAAGTAGAGGATACCGCTTCGGCTGCTGTCAAGTTTCAATCCGGCGTCTTGGGAGTTATTGAAGGGACTACCTGCGCTTATCCAGGTCTGGTTTCCCGCATCGACATCTATGGGACGGAAGGAAGTGCGGTCATTGAAAATGATATGCTTACTTCTGTTCAATTAAAATCGGGATATGAATATAAAGTAGAAAGTAGTACTGAAAATGCTGGAGTAAGCAGTCCTGAAATTTCATTCGAATGCCATCAGCGCCAATTCCAGGAAATGGTCACAGCATTTAAGAATGATATGGAACCTTCAATTAATGGCTTGGAAGGACGAAAAGCCCTAGAAGTAATACTGGCCATTTATAAATCCGCATTTACGGGGACAAGGGTGACGCTGCCGCTATCAGACAGCTTATTTTTAAAGGAGCTAGGAAAATCTGGCGGATTCAATAGTACAATTTGATGGATTCTTAGAAAAACAGGAGCTGCTGGGGTATTTTTAGCGATGGGAACTGTTTGATTTTAGTTAGCTGGTCTTTGAGTTGATCGGCAATCTTACTGAACGATTTAGTGTAGCCTTTGGGATAACTCCACCTAGGTATTAAATGTAGTCACAATAACCTATGAAGAATTATTATCAGGGCCGATTTTCTCACAGATAAGGAATTTAGGTCGTTTGAGAAAATACCTGATATACTTCTATAATAATAAGGTCGAATATTCCGAAAAATAAAACATTGGGAGATTTTTAAATTTACACCACAAAAGTTTCTCTACCACCCGAAAATCAAGCAGCCGTAGATAGCGGGCCTACGGATTTCTCATACCCTGAAAAATAATTAATTTTGTTGTTTCCAGTAGTCAGATAACCTCAAATAACCTGATATCGATGGATTGTGGCGTTTCTGCATAAGCGATTCTATCGGGCAAAATGTAAAATAACCAACCTCCGGAAAGGGGAAAAAAGTATGAAAAATAGTATTTGTCTGGTGGCGACTTACAAAGAATTTGCGCAATTAGCGCGCGATATTAAAAGGGAGTTAGATCTACCGATAGATATACTAGAAGGAAGTTTGGAAGAGGGAACAATGCAAGCCGTAAAGGCTGAAAAAGCGGGGGCAAAGATTATTATTAGCCGTGGCGGTACAGCATCAATGATTCGGCGGCACGTTAAAATTCCCGTTGTGGAGATCAGGATAACCGGATACGATGTATTTCGCAACATATATCCCGTGTCTGGTCCTGGAAGAGTTTTGGGCATTCTAGGCTACCAAAATGCGGTTACTGGCTGCAGGGCGGCGGCCAAGGTTCTAGGTATCTCCATTCATGAGATTATCCTTGCAGATGGTGTCACAACAAACTGGGAGAGTGTCCGTTCTCAAGTGAAGTACTTAATGGAAGAATACGGTGTCAATACTTTCATTGGTGACACTAGTGTCAGGACTCATTTGGAATTTCCGACACTTGATGTACATTTAATTACTTCAAGTCGAGAATCGATCTTGCCGGCGGTAGAAGATGCACTTAATTTGCTGCGGGTTCAGGAAGAGGAACAAAAGGCTACTCAACGACTTCAAGCTATACTTAATTTTGTACATGATGGAATTTTAGCGACCGATGAAAATGGAAGCATTACGCTATTGAATCCGGTGGCAGAAAAAATCTTCCATGTTCGCCAGAGTCAAGTTCTGGGGAAGCAAATTACAAAGGTTTTCAAGGATACACGAGTAGATGAAGTACTGAAATCCGGCCAAGACGAGATTGGTCAGTTACAGAAAGTTCCAGACGGCCATATTCTAACGAATCGAATTTCTATAAATGTGGATGGAGTCGTAAAAGGAGTAGTGGCAACATTTCAGGAAGTAACCCGGATTCAGGATGCAGAGAGAATGATCCGTCAAAGTCTCTATGGAAAAGGACTTGTGACTAAATATGTATTTAGTGATATTTTGACGAAGAATCTCCGGATGAAAAAACTTATTGAGATTGCACGAGGCTATTCACTGACGGGCGCAACTGTACTCATCCAAGGAGAAAGTGGTACAGGCAAGGAGCTTTTTGCTCAAAGCATTCACGCTCACAGCCCTCGTTTCAAGGGACCTTTTGTGGCTGTGAATTGTGCGGCGCTGCCTTCTCAATTACTGGAAAGTGAATTGTTCGGCTATGTCGAAGGTGCTTTTACAGGAGCTAAAAAGGGCGGTAAAATTGGACTGTTTGAGTTGGCTCATAACGGAACGATATTTCTCGATGAAATTGGTGATATGGAAAAAGGACTTCAAGCTCGATTGCTTCGAGTACTTGAAGAACGAATGGTAATGCGATTAGGCTCAGATGCGCTTATTCCGGTTAATATTCGAGTGATTGCTGCAACGAATATTGACCTCAGACAACAAGTGTTGTCAGGCGGCTTTCGTAATGACCTGTATTATAGACTGAACGTGCTCAACCTTCCCGTTCTCTCGCTGCGCGATCGCCCAGACGATATTCCCCTTCTTGCTGAGCATTTCTTTAATCGTTTTATCGATGAACATAACAAAAATAAGATGGAATTACCCAAAGAAATCAAGCAATTGCTTAGTGAATATTCCTGGCCCGGTAATATTAGAGAGCTTAAAAATATTATAGAACGTATTGTGCTTACCGCTGTGCAGGGGCAAATCCATCTGCCAACAGTACGGCTGATGGTCGAAGAAATCGAATTTGTTCAAAAAAAACAAGTTGAATCGGGCGATGACGAATTAATTCGCGGCACTTTTCGGGATATCAAAGGAAAGGTTATTCGGCGCGTGTTACAAGAGGAAGATTGGAATAAAAGTCAGGCAGCTCGACGCCTGGGCATAGACCGAATGACTGTGGATCGTTTTGCTGATCAAGAATCGGATACTTAATAGAGAGTGATAAAAAAAACCACACATGCTGCATAAAAAATAGGCAGTATGTGTGGTTTTTTTATCTTTTTTTCATAATGATCTTGAGTTTAGACTTTGGCACGCATTTTGCATAATAATTAAGTGAAGGCCTTCACTATTTCGAACGGGTATTGGATATGCATAACGAGGAGCATATCTTTGGGTAGCGAAAAGTCAGGTAACTGGCTGATTAAAGTAAAAGCACGATTCGTGTATTCTATGAAAAAGGAGAATGAAAAATGAAGATTATGAAGTCAATAAGCCGTGTACCAGGCGGGCTTATGGTGGTTCCCTTGTTTATTGGTATGGTTATTAACACGTTTTTTCCTACAATGCTTAAGATTGGTGGTTTTACTGAGGCTTTAAGCGGGATAGGTTATCCTACCGTTCTGGGCATGTATTTATTCGTATGTGGTACCAAGATGACATTGAAAACTGCTCCGTCTATGTTAAAACGAGGATTCGGTATTCTAATCACGAAGGTGGGTACCGCAATTCTTATAGCTTTTGCATTGTCGAGATTATTTAATGGCGATCTTTTTGGTCTGTCGACTCTGGCTGTGATGGCAGCGATGAGCGATACGAATGGTGGCATGTTTTTAGCATTGACCAGTGTTATGGGTAATAAAGAAGATGCTGGAACTTATGTGCCTCAGAGTATTGAGACAGGTCCCTTTCTGACAATGCTATTTCTTGTAGGTGCTGGGTTGGCAAACATTCCGTGGCTTACCATGTGGTCGGTTGTAGCACCCATTTTAATGGGCGCGATATTGGCGAACCTTGACGAAGATCTTCGTAAATTTTTTGGTGATCATGAACCACTGATTGTTCCATTCATGGCCTTTACTTTAGGTCAGAATATTAATCTCAATTCAGTTCTAGCGGCAGGATTCCAGGGTATAATGTTGGGCGTAGTTGTCTGGGCTCTCACGGGTTTCGTCTGTATCCTTGCAGACAAGAAGTTAGGTGGATCGGGAATTGCGGGAGCGGCAGCTTCCAGTACTGCCGGTAATGCTGCCGCTGTTCCACAAGCAGTAGCGATGGCTGACCATTCGTATGTCGCAATTGCTCCCATTGCAACGGTTCAAGTGGCTGCATCTGTTATTGTTACCGCAATTCTGACACCTCTGTTGACTTCATGGGTATACAAGAAAGTTCATAAGGAGGGACCTGATCAGGTTGCCTTGGATGCCAGTCTTTATTGTAAAGATGTAAAAAACTAGCCAATCAAAGCATTAAAGGAGCGTAAAAAAATGGAGATAAGTTTACAAATGGCGCAGACCTTGGTTTCAAAAGCGATTGAGAAAGCAACTGCTGATTTTAAACGGCCCATTTGTGTGGCAGTATGTGATAAATATGGATTCTTGATTGCCTTTGGCCGTATGGAAGGAGCGCCCGTTCGGAGCATTGCGCTTTCACAAGGAAAAGCGTATAGTGCAGCTCGTATGGGAGTAGATACGGATGCTTTCCTGGAACGGCTTCATCGTGAAAATGTGCCGGCAAGCTATTTCTGTGATGAACGGCTGACCGGTTTACCTGGGGGTACTGTTTTAAAAGATGCTGTCGGTGATATGGTAGGCGGAGCCGGAATCAGCGGACTCAAGCCAGAAGAAGATCTGGCAATAGCCAATATGATGGCAACAGTAATTAAGGGACTTTAGAAGTTGATTTTGTCATAATAATTTTAGTTACTATAATTATAGGGAGTGAGTGTAAATGAAGATAGGTTTTATTGGATTGGGTATTATGGGAAAGCCAATGAGCAAGAATCTTTTAAAAAAAGGTTATGAGCTCGTAGTCTGTGATGTAGTTCAGTCTGCTGTGGATGAGGTTGTTACGTGTGGGGCTACTTCAGCTTTAACGCCAAAGGAAGTTGCTGCTCAGACAGATATTATCATCACTATGCTACCCAACTCGCCTCAAGTGAAACAGGTTGTGCTTGGTAAAGATGGTGTTGCCCAAGGTGCTAAATCTGGAACGATTTTAATTGACATGAGTTCGATATCACCCTTGGTCAGCCGCGAAGTTGCTGAGAAACTGGCTGAGAATGGCATTGAAATGTTAGATGCGCCTGTCAGTGGTGGTGAACCAAAGGCTATTGATGGCACTTTATCAGTTATGGTTGGCGGTAAAAGTCATATATTCGACAGCTGTTTCGATATTATGAAAGCGATGGCTGGATCTGTTGTTCTAACTGGTGATATCGGTGCAGGGAACGTTACCAAACTTGCGAATCAGATTATCGTGGCGATCAATATTGCAGGCATGTCGGAGGCTCTAGTATTGGCGGCTAAGGCAGGCGTTCAGCCTGAATTGGTTTATCAAGCAATTCGAGGCGGTTTGGCAGGCAGTACTGTTCTGGATGCCAAGGCACCTTTGGTAATGGAACGTAAATTCGATCCTGGGTTTCGGATTAACTTGCATATCAAGGATTTAAACAACGTGATGGATACTGCTCATGGAGTAGGTGTGCCCTTACCGATTACGGCTGCTGTAATGGAAATGATGCAGGCTCTTAAAGTGGATGGTATGGGAGACGATGATCACGGTTCGCTGATTCGATATTATGAAAAAATGGCACAAATAGAAGTAAAACGATAAAATAACTTAAAATCTTAAATTCAGAATAATAATATGTAAATTTTGGAGGGACTACTAATGGCTAAAGCAAGTGTATATGTAACTAGGATGATTCCTGAAGAGAATATTGAGGAATTGCGTAAACATTTTGATGTGGAGGTTAACCAGGAAGATCGGGCATTAAGTAAGGAGGAGTTAAAGGAAAAGCTGAAAGGGAAAAATGCAGTAATCTCTCTGTTAACTGATATAATTGATGGTGAAGTTCTTGATGCCGCTGGTTCACAGTTGAAAATAGTGGCTAACTATGCTGTTGGCTTCAATAATTTTGATCTCGCTGCGGCGACGGATCGAGGAATTATTCTTACAAATACTCCAGGGGTTTTGGACGAAGCTACAGCCACCCTTACATTTACTTTATTACTGTCGATGGCTCGTCGTATTCCTGAGGCTAATAAGTATCTGCGGGATGGTAAGTGGAAGGGCTGGGCCCCCATGTTCTTTATTGGCCTTGACGTAGACAGGAAGACTCTAGGTGTTGCTGGACTGGGAAGGATTGGCAAGAATGTAGCCCGCAAGGCCAAGGGGTTTGATATGAAGATTATTTATACAGATGTTTGCCGTAATGAGGAATTCGAAAAACAGGTTGGAGCTACCTTTGTCGATAAGGAAACGCTGTTAAAAGAGTCAGATTTTCTTACTCTGCACGTTCCACTAATGCCTGAAACTCATCACTATATTGGTGAAAAAGAATTGAAAGTAATGAAGAAGACGGCTGTTCTCATTAACGCTAGCCGCGGGCCGGTAGTCGATGAAGCTGCACTAGTAAAAGCATTGAAAGAAAAACAGATCTGGGGAGCGGGACTTGATGTATTTGAAGAAGAACCAAGGATTTCCCCAGGATTGAGCGATTTGGATAACGTGGTTATAGTACCTCACATCGCATCGGCAACAATGGATACTCGTTTAAAAATGGGTGCCATTGCAGTTGACAATATTATCAAAGTTCTTAGCGGGCAGCTGCCGGATACGTGCGTAAATACTGAAGTATTAAAGAAATAAATTTGTGACAATACTACCAAGCAAGTCCATTCATTTGGGATTGAATTGGAAGAGAGACACTATTTGCTTATAATCAGCATATAGTGTCTCTCTTTATGGAGGGTAACCAGTTAAGCTTCTTATGTTATTTTACCGTCAATATACATTGGTGTTTATTTGATAATGGCTATAAGGACCGCTTTATCACATATACTCTATCTTGCTTCGTGACAGTAGCAGTTTCATTTGAATATCCAGTTGTCTTTCTAGCGAGATTGGATCATTAGGCCAAAAATCTCGCGAAGCAATTCAGGTGTCATCACTTGCTCTGGTGTTTTGACAATACCATAGTTTTCTGATAGGATAAAAAACTATACATGGGTTTGTGTTTGTAGAATATGGGGGGATGATTGTGAGCCAGTTATCGTTATTTAAACTAGCCTGGCCAATATTTTTAGAATTGTTTTTAATTACATTGGTGGGATTCGTCAATGTATTTATATTGAGCAAATATGATAGTGTGGCTGCTGCTGCTGTGGAGGCAACCATTCAAATCTTATGGAATTTTCTTTTGGTATTTGCCATTATTTCTATAGGCACTTCGGTATTAGTAGCACAGAATGTAGGTGCTAAAAGACCGGAACAAATTGATAAAGTGGTGGCTGTCTCATTACTCTTTAATGCTATTTTGGGTATGATAGCCAGTCTGGTCTTGGTAATTGGCGGGAAAAATATTTTAATGTTTATGGGAATTTCCGATAGCTTATTATCGTACGCTCATACCTATCTGCTCTTGGCAGGTGGTTTTATTTTTTTTGATGCATTGTTGTCGTCGGCTGATGCCATCCTCAAAGGTTTTGGAAGAACGAAACAATGCCTAGCGATTACCGCTTTTATGAATATTTTAAATTTAATTGGCTCAGTAGTACTGGGACTTGGGGTGTCAGGAATTCCGGCAATGGGGGTTCAAGGCGTTGCTATTGCGGCCGTCTGTAGCAAAGGGATTGCTGTGTGCTCTGCATTGATATACTTGTTTACTAAGCTGCTCAAAATTGATATCATGCGTCACTTGCTTCAATTTCCTAAGGCGGAATTGAAGCAACTTTTGAAAATTGGTTTTCCTGCTGCAATGGAAAACATGTCTTACAACTTGAGTCAGACTGTACTCATGACGATTATTATTGTACATTTGGGGGCAGATGCCTACATTACTAGGACGTATGCTTGGTCTGTTATTAAGATGGCTTTTCTTTTCTCATTAGCCATAGGGCAGGCTAATATTATTATGATAGGGCAATTGGTAGGCGCCAAAAAATTTGATGAGGCAGAGAAAGCTGGCATGCATAATTTTTTGCTAGCCTTTGCTTCTGCCTGGATAATTGGCTGTGTTTTATTTCTATTCAGGTATCAATTTATGGGGATCTTTACTACCGATACCTCGATCGTTGCTCTTGGTGCGCTGATTTTTACAATTGATGCCTTCTTAGAGCCCGGAAGAACATTTAATATTGTCTTTATTTATGGCTTGCGTGGAGCTGGAGATGTCAATTTTCCAGTTATCATTGCGATACTTTCGATGTGGTCTGTTACCATTGGACTGGGTTACTATCTAGGAGTTGTTCTGGGGTTTGGCCTGCCAGCTATTTGGGCTCTCATGCTTGTAGACGAATGGCTTCGCGGACTGTGTATGTTATGGCGTTGGAAGAGCGGTGCCTGGAAGGCTAAAGTCATGGTGTAAGGAGCTTAGAAGTGTTTTCCATTCTTAGCAGGGGGTTTTTGGCTGTGCCGCAAAACTCAGTCATGTATTTCCAGTAACGTTTTGGCATAAGACTCATGCGGCATTTAGAGTTGTGGCGTCCCTGCACCTCGATCGTATCGTAGAAAAGTTGCCACAGTTCCCGGTAAGATTGTTCCTTTTCATCTGCTTCAGGCAGTTCAAGATCATCGATAGGGATAATAGCGGACTGATAGGGTTGATATACCAGTGCCATACCATGCATTTTATCATAGATTAAAAAACGCTCCTCCGGATAGCGCTCACAGAAATGCTGCGTCATCAGGGGGAGTACGTAGTTTTTTGGCTCTATTTCGGCTACAAGGACGTTGCTAAACACTGAAAAACGCACGAATCCTTTCAGTAGGTGGCTTTCATTATCCAAATGTTTCACAGCTTTAGAGAGCGTATCTACTACGTCGTCGGCCAGCATACTCATCACGTATGGACCAAAACGGTAGCCCATACGCAAAAATAGAAGGATGTATATCTCTTTTTTAGGAAGACAGGTTAAAAAGGCGCGTCGTACGAAGTCCAAGGCATCAACACCCATTTTCTTCGGAATGGAAGCCAGCACTCGGCTGGCTTTCTGAGAATCAGTCGTAATTTCTTTTGCCTGGAAGAGTATGGTCTGGGATATGTCTGGCATAATAATATCCATGGGAATTTCTTTTTTATCATAACTTTCAAACACGCAGCACAGCAGTCCGTCAAAGCTTCCATCATAGCGATAAATTAGATTAGACTGGTCAAGCATTTTGGTTGGACCTCCTGTGCTAATGTAGGTATCAGAGATGGCTGTTCAAACAGAGAGAGCTGTTCTGCCCCTGAGTACAAAGGGAAATTCTGGCGATAAATACCTAATGCTTTTTCAGACATTAAGGATTTTAGTACCGTGTCCTGCGTGATTTTCAAACCATCCGTGACTTTATCACCACAGGTGATGAAATACTGTGAACGCTTAAGAACAACCCCCAGCTTTTTTAGATCATTG
>Ga0316613_10003142_pt1 | contig 10335 bp, 10 predicted proteins | sample OWC_soil_day10_C_2_FD_207647 | JGI IMG/M metagenome (GOLD analysis project Ga0316613, IMG submission 207647) | Wetland soil microbial communities from Old Woman Creek delta, Ohio, United States - OWC_soil_day10_CT_b | ecosystem: Environmental > Terrestrial > Soil > Wetlands | place: USA: Ohio... | reverse complement strand
GTTCGTAACGAATGATGACGCCTTGTACGAGCGGGTCCTGACGTTGTCCAACCACGGTAGAGCGCGGGGGCAGAAGAAGCAGTTTTGGCCTGACGAAGTCGGGTTTAAGTACAAAATGTCGAATATGCAGGCTGCGATGGGCCTCGCGCAGATCGAGCGCGTCGATGAACTCGTAGCCCGGAAGCGACAGATATTTTCTCGGTACCACGATCAAGTCGGACAGCTGGGCGATATTCAGCTCAATCCCGAGCCACCGGGCACCATCAATGGCTTCTGGATGCCCACGGCCGTTTTCTCAAAAGAATCAGGCGTTACGCGGGATAAACTTAAGGACGCCTTCGCTGCTGAGAACATTGATGCGCGGGTTTTCTTCTGGCCGCTTTCTTCCTTGCCGTTCTTTGTCCCCAAGCCGGACAATGCTAACTCGTATGGTTTGCCGGAGCGTGCAATCAATCTGCCCAGCTACCACGATATGAGCGATGACGACATTTGCCGCGTCTCGGAAGTGTTACTGTCCGTGTTGAGAAAGCACTGAGGGGCGAACTTACTTATCCAGAGGCCGTGCCGGAACGCCCACCACCACCGTTTCGGCCGGTACGTCACGTGTTACGACAGCGCCCGCGCCAACTACGGCGCCCGTTCCGATCGTTAGCCTTGGCAGAATGGTGGCATTTGTTCCTATTGTTGCGAAATCTTCGATGCGCACCAATCCTGCGACCGATGCCCCTCCCATGATATGAACGCCATTGCCGATCTCACATTCATGATCGACAGTACAGTTGGTATTGAGAATGCACCAATCACCTATGGTTGCCAGCTCATTTGCGACGGCGTGCGGCATCATCTGCAGTCCTTTTCGGGTGCAGGTTGTTTTTCCCAGAAATGCGGTTGGGTGTTTGACGGAAATTGGCTCAATGCCCCAGGATTGCAATCGCTCGGAATAGGCAGCGCGAGCCTTGCCGTAGCTTCCGCCAATACAAACGATGAATCCATCACAATTTCTGGCTCTATATTCCAGTTCGGAAGGATCGTGGAAAATCTCGCAGGGAAAAGGTTTCTCAATGGCTGGGTTTTGATCAAAAACCGTTGTGATCTCGTATCCCTGCTCTTCAAGAAACAGGCGGCAGAGTTTGGCTTGGCCTGTAGCGCCAACCATGAAGATTTTCCCGCCCCGTTTCGACAATATAGCCTCCGCGATTGGTCACTCAGGCCAATGGTGTTTGTTCTCGCCATATCAGGCTTTTGATGGAGGTGGTTGCTTCACGCCGCCATGGCCGGCTATCGATGCATACCCTGCGTCCCGCTCGCCGATGACTGCCGGCTCGGCCGGCCAGTCGATGGCGAGCGCCGGGTCGTTCCAGCGCAGGCCAGCGCCGTGGCCGGGTTCGAAGGGGCGGTCGATCTCGTAGACGATGTCGGTGTCCGGCTCCAGCGTCAGGAAGCCGTGGGCGAAGCCGCGCGGGATGAAGAAGGCGGCCAGGTTGTCGGCCGACAGCCTGGTGGCGCACCAGGAAAGATAGGTCGGGCTGTCGGGGCGCAGGTCCACCGCGACGTCGAAGGCGGCGCCGCGCGTCGCCCGGACGATTTTGCCTTCGGCCCATTCGCCCGGCTGGTAGTGCATGCCGCGCAGCGTGTGCCGTGCCGGGTTGCGCGACAGGCTGACCTGGGCGGCCGAGAAGGCGATGCCGAGCTCGGCGAATTCCCGGGGGCACGACAGGCGCGCGAACAGGCCGCGCTCGTCCCGATGGGGGCTCGGCAGCAGGACGGCCGGCCCTTCGATGGGCGAACCGAATTCCGGCGCGCGTCGTTCCATGGCTGCCTCTCGTGTCGGCGAGCGAAGATGCCGAGGCATCGGCTCGCCATGACCATCATCGATTTCTCACGTCCCGCAAGACATGAAAAACCGACGCGTGGGGTGCCGACGACCCTTTCGAGGGCTCGCCGGGTTCAGAAGGTTCGAAGCTGAGGAATGGCCGTCACGAAGCGGCCGTCCCAGTCGCGGATAAAGCCGAGTTGCTGCTCGATTTCCCGGGCGAGGTTCCACGGCAGGATCACAACATAGTCCGGCCTGGTCTGGCGGATCAATTCGGGATCGACGATCGGCGCGTGCACGCCGGGCAGCAGGCGGCCTTGCTTGTGCGGACTGCGGTCGGCGACGAAGGCGATGTCGCCGTCGGTGAGGCGGCAGTAGTTCATGAAGGTGTTGCCCTTGGCGGCGGCACCGTAGCCGACCACCGTCTTGCCCTCGGCCTTGGCCTCCGAGAGGAAGCGCAGGAAATCGTCCCGGACCTTTTCGACCTTGGCGGTAAAGCCGAGATAGCCGCCGCGATCGGCGAGATGCGCTGCCGTTTCGGCCGCCCTGACGTTGCGCAGCCCCGGCTGCTCGCTCCAGCCGGCCTCGGCGTGGCCGGCGAACACGCGCAGCGAGCCGCCATGGGTCGGCAGTTGCTCGACGTCGAACACCATCAGGCCGTGCCGGGCGAGGATGCGTTCGACCGAGGTCAGCGACAGGTAGGAATAGTGCTCGTGGTAGATGGTGTCGAACTGGGTGAGGGCGATCAGGTTCAGCAGGTGCGGAAACTCGAAGGTCACGACGCCCTTCGGCTTCAGGAGGGCCTTGAAGCCGGCGATGAAGTCGGAAATGTCCGGCACGTGGGCGAGGACGTTGTTGGCGGCGGCAAGGTCGGCCTGGCCCTTCTCCCGCACCACCCGCTCGGCGGTGTTGCTGCCGAAGAAGTCGACCAGCGTCGGAACGCCGCGCGCTTCCGCTTCCCTGGCGCAATTGCCGGCCGGCTCGATGCCGAGAACGGGAATGCCGGCGCCGACGAAGTGCTGCAGGAGATAGCCGTCGTTGGACGCCACCTCGACCACCAGGGACCCGGCGCCGAGCGAGAAGCGGCCGGTCATGGTTTCGGCATAGCGGCGCGCATGCTCGACCCAGCTTGGCGAGATGCTGCTGAAGTAGGCGTAGTCATCGTGGAAGATGGCGTCGGCCGGCACGCTTTCCGTCGTCTGCACCAGGAAGCAGCTCTCGCAGACCATCACCGCCAGCGGAAACGAGCGCTCGCCGGCGATGTCGTCCCGCGAACGAAGATTGGAATTGGCCAGCGGCGTCGTGCCGAGATCGACGAACGACAACGACAACGGGGCCGAACAAAAGCGACAACGGTGGCTCATAACTCACTCCACGCCCTGGTAGGCTGTGATTTCCTGTCTGGTAAACCGGGCCATGTCCTCATGGGCGTGCCAGGCCTGATACCAGCGTGCAGTCGCCCGGATGGCCGCGATGCCGACCAACCGGTCGCGCCAGCCGAGCATGTCCCGGGCGCGGGAGGCGTCGATCGCCAGTTTTCCCGCCTCGACGGTGTACGTTGCTTCCTGGATGCTGAGAAGGTCGGGGCGCCCCATCTCGGCCAGAAGCTGTTCGGCAAAGGCCAGAACGGGCAGGTCGTGCGCGCTTTCCGGCCCGATGTTCATCGCCCTCGGGGTGTCGGGTTTGCGGGCCAGCGCTTCGGCATAGAGAAGATAGCCGCACAGGCAGTCGAGCACATGCTGCCATGGCCGCGTCGACTTCGGCTGCCGCAGGATGACGGGCGCGCCGGAAACGACGGCGCGGACGCAGTCGGGCGCCAGCCGGTCTTCCGAGAAGTCGCCGCCGCCGATTACGTTGCCGCCGCGCACGGTGGCGACCGGCACGGCGGGGAAATAGCTTTGCGCCATCGAATGGACCAGGATGTCGCAGGCCGCCTTGCTGGCCGAATAGGGATCCTTGCCGCCGAGCGGGTCAGCCTCGCGGAATGCTAAGCCCCGACCGTCGTTGGCGTAGACCTTGTCCGAGGTCACCACCAGGACGGCCTCGAGATCAGGCTGATCGCGCAGGGCGTTGAGGAGATTCAGCGTGCCGATGACGTTGGTCTGCCATGTGGTTTCCGGATCGCGAACCGATCTCCTGACGAGAGCCTGGGCCGCCATGTGCAGAACGATCTCAGGCCGGCATTGCTTGACGACGTCGGCCACCGAAGCCGCATCACGCAGATCGATGAAATGGCTGTCGCAGACCTCGGCGACGCTGGCGTCGCCGTAAAGAGAGGGGCCTTGTTCGGGCGGCAGCGCGAAGGCCGTGACCCTGGCGCCGAGCTCGGCCAGCCACAGGGCGCACCAGGCGCCCTTGAAGCCGGTCTGTCCGGTCAACAGAACCCGCTTGCCGCTCCAGAACGAACGATTCGGCACCGATCCCGAGGGCAGGTCACTCACGGGCGGTCATCCCATTTCTTCCACGGCGCCGCGCCGCTGCTCCAGAGACTCTCGAGATGGTTCTTGTCGCGCAGCGTATCCATCGGCTGCCAGAAGCCGGTGTGGCGGAAGGCCCGGAGCTGCCCGGTGGCGGCCAGCGTCTCCAGCGGTTCCTTCTCCCAGATGGTATCGTCGCCGTTGATCAGGTCCAGGCAGTCCCGCCGCAGCACGAAGAATCCGCCGTTGATCAGCCCCTGGTCGCCCGGCGGCTTTTCCTCGAACCGCTCGATTGTATCTCCGGCGAGCTTGACGGCGCCGAACCGTCCCGGCGGCACGACGGCCGTCATGGTCGCCCGCGCGCCATGGTGCTTGTGGAACGCGATGCTGGCGGTGATGTCGACATCGGAGACGCCGTCGCCATAGGTGAAGCAGAAGTGGTCCTCGCCGCTCAGATACGCACGGACGCGGCCGAGGCGTCCGCCCGTCATGCTGCGTTCGCCGGTTTCCACCAGCGTAACCTTCCAGGGCTCGGAGACGTTCTGATGGTATTGGATGTCGCCGTTGGCGGTGTCGACGGTCAGGTCGGCGCCATGCCGAAAGTAATTGATGAAATATTCCTTGATCGTGTACCCTTTGTAGCCAAGGCAGATGACGAATTCCCGAATTCCATGCACAGAATACATCTTCATGATGTGCCATAGAATGGGGCGTCCGCCGATTTCGATCATCGGTTTGGGACGCATGGTGGTTTCCTCGGACAGGCGTGTTCCGAGGCCTCCCGCCAGAATAACTGCTTTCATCGTCTGCCCTGCCTACAATCGCCCGCAGCCGCGAGCCTGCGAAGCCGCCGAGCGACCCCTTCCCCTGCGGCCCTTTTCCCATACTTTCGATGTGTTTTCCATCGTTTCGCGACGGCCAAGAATGCGAGTTCGGTGTACAACACATCAAATGTGTCTAGGGGCGTTGCAGTGCTCCGTCCTTGGTGAGGTTAGTCGCGCCCTTCGGTCCGAGACCATACTCCGCGAAGGAATATCGAGGCGGCAAGCCGTGGGTTCACACTCGCGACAGAAGGCCGGTATCCGATGACAATTCTTCGAACCGGCATAGCCAGGGGGATTGAGAGCCGGTTGGCATTGAAGCGCACGGTCGAACTCCGATATCTTGAAACAGACATCCATTGATGTCCGCTCAATGACAACTGACGACGCGCCGCGGGAGTGCCTCAGCTGCTGATCCGGTCATTTTATGACCAACTATCTCGTTGATCCAGCAGCTCTATGAATAACTGTCCCGTAGGCACATCGAGGCCTGGGCTTCTAAATAAAGTCCTTGAAATAAGGACGACATTTTCTGAACGATTTAATCTTCTCCTTATACTGACCTATCTTTCGACGAATTTTCCGAATAATCGTATTCAATACGCCTTTATTTTTGGACGGGACTCCAACCCGAAAGTCGATCGAATTGTCATCATACCCAGAGTTGACGACAATTTTTGATCTGATGCATAACGGCTGATTTATGTGAAATCCCACCATTCCGTCGAATACTTCAACGCTGTGGACGTAGTCCCTTATCAAATTCGGATTATCTTTATAGAAGTATCGATCATTTATCCTTCTGTTGGCCTCTGCGCAGAAATTCATAAATGAATAAGGAGATGGGTTCCCGAATGACTTCATGTAACTAGTTTGCGTATCTTCTATCAACACGACTCCACCGTCATTTATGCGGGGGATTGTCTTGTGAAGCGTCTTTAGTTGCTGATAGTTCGTGTGTCCGCCATCGTCGACAAGGACGTCGATTTTCCCAACTTCCGAAAAAAAAGAATCCCAGAAATCATCGGATTCCTGATTTCCAATAAAGATCTCGTATCCGTGCTCCCGCCACTTAATAGCAGCAGGGTTAAGATCAATGCCAATGATTCGTGCGCTAGGCCCGAAGAAATCTCGCCACATAAAAAGAGAGCCCCCGCCGAGAACCCCAATCTCGGCTATAGTGATTTGTTTCCCTCTGTACTTTGAGAGTAGCTTGTCATATGCAGGGAAATAGCTATCATTCTTGATGGACCTGTATGGCGATCTTTCAAATGAGCTTTGGGAAGACATGAATATGGGCTCTCGGTTATGGCTGTCGACTCGTGGGGACGAACGTGCCTGATACGTCTGATTCATCCATCTGTACCGTATATTTATTCCGTACAATACATCCGATTTCGGATTTTACGCGTTTTATGGACGGATTTGAGAAGTATACTCGGTCTGGTATTTGCCGCTTATGTATAATATTGAAAGGGGCCGTGTCTCAAGATCAGGAAGAGGTAATATATCGTCGAGTCGAATCCATGAAATCGAAATTCGATATATTTATCGTTAGAATAGATGACAGCTGCCTTGTTTCAGAGGCGTACTATAAAGTCTCAAGAGATTTAAGTGACAAATACGTATGTTTCTGTAACACATACTCGGAGCCGATTGTTCCTGATTGGCTAGAGAAACTTTCCGGAATCGTTGTTGAAGATCAGGCCGGTGTTTCAGGGGCGACGGGCGCTTATGAATCAACACTATCCGAGACAAGATTTCCAAATCCTTCTTTGCGTACCAACGCTTACTTTGTGTCCCGCGAGTTGTATCTCAATCTCGACGGTGTAGATGCGTCAGATCGGGAGGGAGCCTTACGTTTCGAAAGTGGTCAGACTAGTATGACCCGCCAAATTCTCGCTCTTGGAAAGAGAGTCGTTGTCGTAAATGGCGACGGAAATGCATTTGATATTAATAAGTGTCACGAGGCCAATGCATTCCGTTCGGTTGGGCCGCAGAATCTTCTTGTGGCTGATAACCGTACCCGCGCTTATGATGAAGCTGACGAGAAACTTAAGGCCAAACTTAGGCGCTTTGCATGGGAGGGTAGGAAGACACGCCGACAAAGGTTTTTGTCTGCTCTAAAAAGAGCTGTCAGAAATGTTCTTGTCAGTGCTGGAAGACGTTAGATTGGAAAAAGCAGCGGCAGGTCTCTCATGGCTGTCTTTTTTACCTCGGTGCCGCACCGCCAAAAGATGGACTCCGCGCTGACGCCCGACGCCCCCGTCCGTCAGGGCAAGACCAACGCCGGAAACGAACTTCAAACTGGATAGCACCTCAGGGGCAACGCCAAACGCGATTCCGGTGCATAGCGGTCACGTTGCTCCAGCCGGAGACGAAGCCGGAGGGCCGGTGGTCAGAATCCGGCCTGGATCCGCTCCATCCATAGAGCCAGTTCGGCCAACCGCTTCTTGCAGCTCAAACGCGACCGGTGGGCCCGCGCGTGCCAGAGGTCCAGCCAGCTATTGTCGCTCGCATATTTGGCGGTCCTGACGCCGATGTCCGAAAACAGCGGACTGGCCGGGTCGAAACATTCAAGGGATTGGACCGGATAGGGTTGCACGCAGAACACCGAAACGCCGTGCTCGTAAGCCCTGTCCATCAGCACGTCGATCGCGCCGTGCAGCGTCACGCAATAGGCAAGCAGGCATTTGGCACCCGGCTTGGTGAGCAGATAGGCTGACGCGTCCAGTGGCCCGTAGGCCAGCTTGAACAGCGCTCGTCCGTCCCGGAGACCCTTTATCCGTCGCTTCGGACGGGCGTGCTGGCCGGAGAATTTCACGAACTGAACGTCCGGGCCAACGATCTCGGGAATGATCTCAGTCAGATCTGCCTGGATTTCGACGTCGTCCTCGAAAATGACGTAGGCATCGGCCGCGTCGTCGGCCAGCAATTGGCGCCAAAGCGACAGATGGCTCAATCCGCACGCTTTTTCGGTCGCCAAAAGAGGGCGTCCCCATTGGCGCCTTGTCCGGCGTTCGGAGTATTCGCTGTCGATGCCGTCCATGGTCGCCGGTGTGACGGCGCTGAAAATCTCGACTGGAATGCCGAAACGGTCGCACTGCGATTTGATGCGATCCCGCCGATAGGCGTTCGTTTCGACGTTTATCGCAAAATAGCGAACCGCACCCAGCTCCATTTGCCAGCCCTGTCGACAGCCTGGAGACTCGCCGACGGCGGAAGCCTTCGGCGGCCGGTGGCCAGCTGTTCGCTTGAGAGAAGATTCACCGCGGCCAGGTACACGAGCGATCAGGCCGAAGCACGAGCTTCGGCCTTTCTCAGTTTCCTCACCTGAAAACCACATCCAGGATGGCATATCCTTTGGCGCCACCGGGGGCGACGACTTCGATCTGGTCGCCCACCGTCTTGCCGATCAGCGCGCGGGCGATCGGCGAGGAGATGGAGATGCGGCCGCCCCGGACGTCGGCTTCGGCATCGCCGACGATCTGGTAGGTCTTTTCTTCCTCGGTGTCCTCGTCGACCAGCTTCACCGTGGCGCCGAACTTCACCGTCTTGCCGGTGAGCTTCGACACGTCGATGATCTCGGAGCGGGCCAGCATCTCCTCCAGCTCGGAGACGCGGCCCTCGTTGTGGCTCTGCTGCTCCTTGGCGGCGTGATATTCGGCATTTTCTGACAGGTCGCCATGGGCGCGCGCTTCGGCGATCGCCGCGATGATGCGAGGCCGTTCCTCGGATTTGCGCCGCTGCAATTCGCTCTCGAGAGCGGCATGCCCACCGGCGGTCATCGGGATCTTGTCCATCGGTCTCAAGGCCTTTCCAAAAAATCACAGCGCCCGGCGCCAAAGGCACCGGGCCGCTAACTTCTCCTGTGGCCGCCAGATCGAGGCCCCTTGCGGAGCTTCACCGACGGCTCTGTTACACGGGCGCGCCACCTGGAGCAAAGCCGGTCAAGTCGACCGGACCTCGCTCCAAACCGTTGCCTTCACGCATCCGCTATGTTCCGAAACGCTTGCAGCTTTTCGGGCGGATGCTCAGGCGGCACGCCAAACTCGTCCTACTCGGCCGAGCCGAAGTAGGATTGCAACGGGCGGACCTCGCGTACGCCCGAGGACCAGGCCCCGATTCCGCGCGCCGCCGCAATTGACCCCGCCAAGGTGGTATAATACGGAACTTTCTGCAAGAGGGCAGCTCGGCGCAATGAACGACTATCGCCAAGCGCCTGGGCACCCTCCGTGGTGTTGAACACCAGTTGCACCTCGCCGTTGTTGATGGCGTCGACGCAGTGCGGCCGTCCCTCGCGCACCTTCTTGGTCAGGACGGCGGGTATGCCGTGCTCGACCAAGTATTCGTGGGTGCCGGAGGTGGCGATGACCTTGAAGCCGAGCTCGACGAGGCCGCGCACCGAATCGAGGATGCGCGGCTTGTCGGCATCGCGCATCGAGACGAACAGCGTGCCGGCGGTCGGCACCTTGGTGCCCGAGCCGAGCTGCGCCTTGGCGAAGGCCACCGCGAAGTTGCGGTCGAGGCCCATCACCTCGCCGGTCGAGCGCATCTCCGGGCCGAGCACGGTGTCGACGCCGGGGAAGCGGGCGAAGGGGAACACCGCCTCCTTCACCGCCACGTGGCCGAGCTTCTGCTCGGTCAGCGCGAAACTGGCCAGCTTCTCGCCGGCCATGACGCGGGCGGCGATCTTGGCCACCGGCTTGCCGATGGTCTTGGCCACGAAGGGCACGGTGCGCGAGGCGCGCGGGTTGACCTCGAGGATGTAGATGACGCCGTCCTTGACGGCATACTGGACGTTCATCAGGCCGACGACGTCAAGCGCCAGGGCGAGCTGGCGCGTCTGCCGCTTCAGCTCCTCGACGGTGGCGGCCGGCAGCGAATAGGTCGGCAGCGAGCAGGCCGAGTCGCCCGAGTGGATGCCGGCCTCCTCGATATGCTCCATGACGCCGGCCACGAACACGTCCGTGCCGTCGGAGAGAGCGTCGACGTCGACCTCGATGGCGTCGGACAGGTAGCGGTCGAACAACAGCGGGCTCTTGCCGAGCACCATGTTGATCTGGCCGGTCTTGTCGTTGGGGTATTGCGCCTTGACGTCGGCCGGCACCAGCGCCGGCAGCGTGCCCGACAGGTAGGCGTCAAAGCCGGTCTCGTCGCGGATGATCTCCATGGCGCGGCCGCCGAGCACGTAGGACGGGCGCACCACCAGCGGGAACTTCAGCTCGCCGGCCACGATGCGCGACTGCTCGATGGAATAGGCGATGCCGTTCTTGGGCTGCTT
>Ga0316613_10003141_pt1 | contig 10338 bp, 9 predicted proteins | sample OWC_soil_day10_C_2_FD_207647 | JGI IMG/M metagenome (GOLD analysis project Ga0316613, IMG submission 207647) | Wetland soil microbial communities from Old Woman Creek delta, Ohio, United States - OWC_soil_day10_CT_b | ecosystem: Environmental > Terrestrial > Soil > Wetlands | place: USA: Ohio... | reverse complement strand
GCACCTACGAGGCGCCGGGGCAGTTGGTCGGCGACTTCCTCGCCGGGCGCCCGTCCACCCGACTCGGCTCGGTTACCCCGTCCTACCAGCCGGGCGTGCATCTGACCGACCTATCGACCGCGCTGCCGGATTTCGCCATCGCCGCCATCCGCGAGGCGATCCCGGCCTTCGACCGCCAGATCCGTGGCTTCGCGCTAGCCGACGCCGTGCTGACGGGCGTTGAAACGCGTACCTCGTCGCCGTTGCGCATCACACGCGGCGACGACCTGCAGAGCCTGAACGTGAAAGGCCTTTATCCGGCGGGCGAAGGCGCCGGATACGCGGGAGGAATCCTTTCGGCAGGCATCGATGGCATCAGGATCGCTGAGGCCGTCGCAGCGCAGATCTGCGGCTCCAGGCCAACCGAGTCCTGAAACTGAACCACACCAGGCAAATCCGGGACTATAACTAAAGTCAGATGCTAGAATTGCTGCATACGTTATAGTAAGTTCAATGGAGATTGCGCTGTGAACACCCCACCAGACCTGCTCAAGGCCATCAGGACAGGTCAACTTGCCGAGGTCATTGCCGCACTCGATGCCGGCGCTCCCGTCGAACTGGATGACGGCAAGGGCGACCCCGGCCTGCCGCTGGCCATAGCCTGTTTCATGGGACACTCGGAAATCGTGCGCGAACTGGCCATCCGGGGCGCGAAAGTCAATTTCAGCGACAACGGAATCCCCACTTCCCCGCTTTCAATGGCCGTCCGTGCTGGCAAGACCGAGGTCGTCAAGGTGCTCATCGAGCACGGCGCAGTTGTTCCGGCCGGCATGACCACCGGACTCAGGGACGATGAACTGATGCTGGCGCGCTGGAAGGCCCAGCATTTCGGAGCCCGCCAGTCGGCGACGGCACAACTTGGCGAGGCCATCATCGAGGAGATCCAGGTAGGCGGCTGCTACGGCACCAGCACGGATGTGCTGAACGCCGAAATGCGGCGAGCCGTCGAGGATATCGCCCGAAAGAAGTAGGCTTTGCTGCCGCCGTCCGAAACCCCGCCGATGAATTCAGCGGCGCTCGCGCGACTCGTTACCGTCACCATGCCATTCGGCAAGTACAAGGGCCGCGCGATCGCCGATCTGCCCGGCCACTATCTGAACTGGTTTGCCCGCGAAGGATTCCCGCCCGGGGAGCTGGGCAAACTGCTGGCGCTGATGCACGAGATCGACCATAACGGGTTGCAGGAATTGCTCATACCCTTGCGCAAGACGAACAGGATCTCGCTCTAACGTGAGAAACTCGTTTTCAACCACAACGAACACAACGGGCACAACGAAATACAAGGATTTTCATCCTCTATTGCCATCACTCAGATAGTGACAAAGCGAAGTGAAAGTTATCGGTTTTTCACGAGTTCTCATTGTGTTCGTTGTGCCCGTTGTGGTTAATTGCTTTTCTCTGGCTCAATCGGAAAAAGGTCATCAATAACGTCCCGAACCATTTGCAGCGAGATCGGCTTGATCAGAACCGCGTTGAACCCGTTAGCCAGGAAGCGCTCGACATCACCCGGCAAGGCATGTGCCGTATAGGCCACAATGGACAGTCCGGCGAAACGGGGATTGCACCGCAGCTCGCGACAGACGTCTTCGCCATTCAGGTCGGGCATCCCGATATCGAGCAAGACAAGGTCAACGGCCGTATTGCGGCCAAGCCATTCCAGGGCTGCCCGGCCGCTGTCGGCATCGGCGACACCCCACCCCAGGCGGGCAAGAAAAGCAGCTGCCAGTTGCCGGTTTACCGGCACGTCGTCGACAACCAGCGCCAACCTCTCTCCCGATTTCCCGGACATCGCCATCTCCATTCACGCCTTCTCGCTCCGGGCCGGCAACAGGACGTAAAACACTGATCCGACCCCTGGAGTCGATGACACTCCAATACTTCCACCCATATGCTCGACCAGTTGCCTGGCCAACGCAAGTCCTAGGCCGCTGCCTTCATGGCTGCGGGTGGAGAAAGACTCGCTCTGGCGGAATTTTTCGAAAATAAACTGTTGTTCTTCGGGCCGGATGCCGATTCCCGTGTCCTCGACTTCGATGCGTACCAGTTCGCGACCGTTGACCCGTTCCGGTCTCGCGCGCACAACCACCCCGCCCTGGTTGGTAAATTTCAGGGCATTGCTGGTCAGGTTGAACATGATCTGACGCAGACGCAGCCCATCGGCATAAATCGACGGAGACATACCGTCCTCGATCAGTTCGAGCGAGAGACCTTTCTTGCGCGCGTGGCCGGCCTGGATGCTCAACACCTCGCGCAGCAGTTCCGGCAAATCGATCAACCCGAGGCTGAAGGTCATCCTCCCGGCCTCTATCTTGGCCATATCGAGGATATCCGTCACCAGCGCCAGCAGATGCCCGCCGCTGGTCCGGATCGTCTGCGCATATTCGCGCTGGACCGGATCCGCGAGTTCCGATTCGAGAAGCTCGGAGAATCCCAGGATGCCGTTAAGCGGCGTACGCAACTCATGCGACATACTGGCCAGGAATTCGCTCTTCAACCGGTTGGCCGACTCCGCGGCGAGGCGAGCCTCGTCGAGGCGCGCGATCGAGGTCTGCACTTCGTCGGCCATGCGGTTGAAGGAATTGGCCAGATCGGCCATTTCATCCTGCCCGCGAACCTCCAGGCGATGAGACAAATCCCCTTCCTGAAAACGGCGGATGCCACTTCCCATCTCGGTGATACGACTGGTCAGCACATTGGCCATCCAGATGGCGATGACGATCACGACCACAATCATGACCAGCGTCGACGACACCAGTCCGAACGCAGTTGCTCCCAGATGGGTGTCAATTGCCCCCAGCAAACCTTCACGTTCCAGTCTGAGCTTTTCGTCGGCGCCGGCAATCAAAGCATCGATGCGTTTTCCGGACTCCGTCGCCGCCTTGTGGAAATCATCGACGTTGGCGCCTATCGTCACGTACCCGAAGCCGCGCTTGCTGGCAGCATACTGCCCGGTGTAGTAGGGAATCGTTGCCGCGGTGGTCAGTTTCCACAAGCCGGAGAAGAAAATCACGAACGATCCTGAACCTCCATGTTCCGTCAACCCGTTCCAGCCATGACACTGCGGCGAATGGTTGAGATAACGGCAGTCCAGCCCGACGCTGCCCGACAGGCTCGATTCCGGAGACGGTTTGCGCTTTAGCGACTGGTCGCGGAACGGAGGAATATCAATCATGAACTCGTGCCACGGCTTGCCGCTGGCCTTCCATTCCGCCCACAACTGCTCGTCCATCCACGGTGCTGCGGGCTTCCCGGTCTCGGGGTCGTAACCGGCGATGAAGTAGTCGCGCGGATGCGAGATCGAACGGCTCTTGTGGTCCCAGATAAAAGCGTAGTTGCCAGAACCAGGGTCGGCGATCGGGGCAAAACGCTCGGGAGTCGGCCGTACACCATCGGTAAACGCCATCAAGTGATCATGATTGAGCGCCAGTGTCACGTAGCCGACTATCCGCCCTCCCTTCTCAACAGGCGTGGCCCAACGGACGATGCCACGAAAACGCTTGCCAACCGGGTTTTCCAGGCCGGCGTAGCCGGATTCCTCTGGAACGAACGGCTTGCCGAGTTCCTCGGCCCGGGCTCTGGTATACGGGCCGATCCAGTCGGTGCGCACATAGGAACCGATGACTTCCGAGACATAAATGTCGCCAGTCTTGAGCTTCTTCAGTTCCGGCCAATACGTCTCGGCCTTGACGAAGGTGTTTTCCGGGCGACTGATATCGCGCAACCCCGGTGGCAGTAGCCCGCCTTGTTGCGCCTTGACCTTTTCCATTCCGTTGAGGTCCACGAAGGTCATTTCCAGGAACAACGGACTGGGTCTCCGATTGCCGTAGTCCTCGGGCCGGCGGCTATGGAAATCCTTGGCGTTATCCGGCAGCGGTGGCCGAACCGGGTTTTCCGCCACGGTAGAAATCTCGGGCACCCACGTTTTCCCATCGGCGGAGGGCACGTATCTCCCGTGCTCGTACGATTCGCGGAGGTGCCCGGCAAGAAAGCGCCGGTACTCCCGTTCCGAAGGTTCCATGCCCGCCGCCCGCAGCACGTCCGCATCGCGTTCGTGCAGGAAATCGGCAACCTGCCTGGCCAGTCCTGTTGTCAGCGCCTCGATGGCCTCACGCGAGCGTTCGTCCAGCGCCTGCACCGCATCGTCGATAGCCGTCTTTCCGGTTTGCCGTTGCGTCTCACGCATGGCATCGGCCATCTGCACCCCGCGCGACGAGACTCCTTCGCCCAGACTCTGGGCCGCCTGCCACGCATAACCGGCGAGCAGCACCAGCGGGACCACCTTGATGGCCACAAAGATCAGGATAAGCTTGCCGCGGATACCCAGACGTCCGAAGATTTTTTCAATCATTGTTCTTGTTGCCCCCGGAATATTCTCAAATGCTATTCCAACACAAGTTCAGCTAGAACGCATCAGCATCCGTAAGCGGAATGACTGCACAGTGAAAATCCAGCAAAAAGGCCTCCACACGGGAGTAATGCCGTTCAGTTAACGCTGGACGGCATTTTTATTTTGTACAAGTGGTTGTAAACATTAGCAAACACTGTTAACTTCTGGCTCGATGCTTTCGAGCCAACTACACGCGACGACGGAGATTCTACCCATGGCCGGCCTGGACCGGCTGGCGGAGCATCTGCCGACGGTGTGGATCGAGGAAGCGCTGGCGGCAACGGGGACGGCAAGCATTCGGCGTCGGCGCCTTCCGGCGGAGCAGATCGTGTGGCTGGTCATTGCCTTGGCGCTGTATCGGCATCAGTCGATGCCCGAGGTGTTGGCGGTGCTGGATTTGGCCCTGCCGTCCGGGACGGGGCAGCCGGTGAGCAAAAGCGCGGTGACGCAGGCCCGGCAACGCCTGGGTGCGGCGCCGCTGGAATGGTTGTTCGCTCAGACGGCACGCGCTTGGTGCGGGCAGGACACCGAACGCTACGCCTGGCAGGGATTATCGCTCTGGGCGATGGACGGCACGACCTTTCGGACGCCGGATAGCGCCGACAATCGGGCGCATTTCGGGGCTCAGGCGTACGCGAGCGGCAAAGTGGCCAGCTACCCGCAGGTGCGGGCAGTCAGCGTGACGGCCATTCCGACCCATCTCGTCTCGGACATCGCCTTTGGCGAATACGGCCAGAACGAGATGCTGTATGCGAAGACGCTGGTCGGGCGTATTGCCGATCATTCCCTCACGGTCTTCGACCGAGGCTTTCTCTGCGCCGAAATCCTGTTGGGGCTGACGAGGGCCGGTCAAGAGCGCCACTACCTGATCCCCGCCAAATCGAACACGAAGTGGGAAGTGCTCTCGGGCACTGCGGACGATTGCCTCGTCCGCATGCGGGTCTCGCCTCAGGCGCGCGCCAAGGCGCCGGACCTGCCTGAGCACTGGATCGCCCGGGTGGTGCGGATGGTTTCCGCCAATGGGAAAGAGCGGATTCTCCTGACCTCCTTGCTGGACCGCCAACGCTTCAAGCCGGAAGCTCTGGCCGAGTGCTATCGGCGCCGCTGGGAAATCGAAACCAGCTATCGCGAGCTCAAGCAGTCCCTGCTGGGCGAGGCACTCACCTTGCGTAGCCAACAACCGGCAGGCATCGAGCAGGAAATTTGGGGGGCGCTGATTGCCTACAATCTTGTGCGCCTGGAAATGGCCAAGGCCGCCATTCAGGCCCGCGTCGAACCGACCGATCTCAGCTTCCTGCGGGCGCTGCACATCCTCCAGCACGAAATGATCTGGGCCGTCGGCATGACGCCCGGCAAGCTACCGGCACATCTGGTACGCCTGCGCACCCAGCTTCAATTCGCCATCGTGCAAAAGCGACGGGGGCGTCAATGCCCCCGTCTCGTCAAAGCCCTGCCCAAACGCTATACCGTCCGCTATCTCAAGAAAAACCTTAACTGAACGGCATTACGGCCGCGGCCGCCTTTTTTGATGCGCATTGCGCCTTGATTACTTTACGCGGGCGCGGTATTCGTTGGTGCGGGTGTCAATTTCGATCTTGTCGCCGATTTCGACGAAGGCCGGAACCGGAAGTTCGAAGCCAGTTGCCAGGCGGGCAGGCTTCATGACCTTGCCTGAGGTGTCGCCCTTGACGGCGGGTTCGGTGTAGATGACTTCGCGGACGAGGTTGGTCGGGAGTTCGACCGAGATGGCCTTGCCTTCGTAGAACACGACTTCGCAGGGCATGCCGTCCTCAAGATACTTGAGGGCGTCTTCCATGAATTCGGCTTCGATCTCGTACTGGTTGTAGTCGGCGTCCATGAAGACGTACAGCGGATCGCCGAAATAGGAGTAGGTGACTTCCTTGCGGTCGAGCTGGACGACGTCGAACTTGTCGTCGGCGCGGTAGACGGTTTCGCTGGGCGATCCCGTCAGCAGGTTCTTCATCTTCATCTTGACGACCGAGGCGTTGCGGCCGGATTTGCTGTATTCAGCCTTGAGGACAACCATGGCGTCGTTGCCGACCATGAACACGTTGCCTGCGCGGAGTTCTTGTGCGGTTTTCATAGGAGAGATTGGTTCCGGAGGTATCGGGTGAAAAATTAGCCGCGCATTATAACTTGGATCGGCAAAATTGCACCAGGCAACTGCACAAATCCTGCTGTTTTATCAGTTTTTTTTGCCACGAGCAGGCGTGGCGCTGCAGTTGCGGGAAGATGTCCAGCCACTGTTCCCAAAGAGCTTGGGTGACACGGCCCTCACCGTTCCACGCCAGGAAAAAGGTCCTCACGGTTTCCGTCTCCGTTTCGGTCAAGCCATCGCAATAGAGGTCGAGAAAGGCCGCCAGTTTGACGTGGTGGGCTTTTTCTTCCTGCGGGTAGATTTGCCAGAGCATCGGTTTGGCGGCCCATTGGGCTCGAACGAACGAATCTTCGCCGCGCACGAAGTTGAGGTCGCACAGCCATAGCAGTTGGTCGTACTCGGTTTGCGGGACGAACGGAACGAGGTGGAGTTCCAGTTGCCCTCTCGCCACCACATCGCCGACATGCAAGCCGTGTCCGGCAAAGTGTTCGAGGATGGGCTGGTGTCTTGTTGGCGGCGCGAGGCAGCAGATTGGCCGGCTTCCCTGGCTCCATGCGTCCAGCAGGTCTGCGAGCGCCGGATTCTCGTAACTGAACAACGAGACCAGCACGCTTTCGGAGTGCGCCGGTCGTATTCCCATACTGTCGAGAAAATGGCTTCGTGCAGTCGGGGCGGAAGCGAACGCTTGTCGACGCGATTCCAGATCGTTCTCCCGCAGCAGGCCGCCGGTCTTCTCGGAAAAACCCGGGAAAAAGAAATATTTGGTTAATGGCAGTCGGGGATGTGGGGAGGGCAGGGCATGACATCCGGAAACCCAGGCTTCGGCGCTGAGGTAGTCGAGGTTGATCCAGATCGGTCGCGGTTGGCGTTCCGCCATGACTGCCTCGAATGACTCCGGGAGTCGGCAGGCAAAGGCTTCTACGACGATATCTCCGGATTTCACTCCGGAAAAATCACCCGCCCAATGTCGAATCTCAACACCCAGAACAACTTGTTGCGGCTGATCCGGTTTGATTTCCGGACAAAGGTGGCGAAAAACCGCCAGATCGTCGACCCAGAGGCGGACCCCAAAACCATGCTCGACTACCAATTGTCGTGCCAGCCGCCAGCAGACCCCGATGTCTCCGAAGTTATCGACGACAGTGCAAAAGATATCCCAGCGAAGCGGTGTGGTCGTGGCGGGCATGGCAGATCTGGCGTGGTACCATCAAGCGCGACATCGTACCGCCTCTCGCCCATGGACGAAACCTTCGATCCGAAAACCCTGCTGGCTACCTTGACCGACCTGCCCGGGGTGTATCGCATGCTGGATGCGCAGGGCAAGGTGCTTTACGTGGGCAAGGCGAAGAATCTCAAGAAACGCGTCGCTTCGTACTTCCGCGAGAATCATCCCAGTCCGCGCATTGCGCTGATGGTCTCGCAGATCGCCAAGGTCGAAACCACGGTCACCCGCTCCGAAGCCGAGGCGTTGCTGCTGGAAAACAACCTGATCAAGAGCCTTGCGCCGCGCTACAACATCCTGTTCCGCGACGACAAGTCATACCCGTATATCATCATTACCCGTGACCCGTTTCCGAGGCTGGGTTTTTATCGCGGGGCCACGGATCGAAAATCCGACTTCTTCGGCCCTTATCCGTCTTCTACGGCGGTACGCGAGAGCGTCAACCTGCTGCAACGCATGTTTCGACTGCGTACCTGCGAGAATTCGGTCTTCAACAATCGTTCCCGCCCTTGTCTGCTGTACCAGATCAAACGCTGTTCCGGGCCGTGCGTCGATCTGGTTTCGCGGGAATCCTATGCTCAGGATGTACAGATGGCGTCGATGTTCCTGCAAGGGCGCCAGCAGGAGGTCATCCGCCGCCTTAGCGAAGCCATGGACAAGGCGGCCGCCGATCTGGCTTTCGAGCAGGCCGCGGTCTATCGTGACCAGATCCAGTCGCTGCGCCGGGTACAGGACAAGCAGTATGTAGAGAGTAGCCGCGGCGAAGACGTCGATGTCATGACCGTGGTCGAGGAGGGTGGGATGCTCTGCGTCAACCTGGCCATGGTGCGCGGTGGGCGCCATCTGGGAGACAAGCCGCAGTTTCCGAGCAATGCCGGTGACAGCACGCCAAGCGAAGTCCTGGCCGCCTTTCTGTGCCAACATTATCTGGCGCATCCGATCCCTGCGCAGATCCTGGTCAATCGTTCACTGAACGATGCCGAGGTTTCGGAAACGCTCGGCGCGCTAGCCAACCGTCCGATCCCGGTGAGCGAACCGCGGCTGACGATGCACAAGGTCTGGGTCGAAATGGCCGAGCAGAATGCCCGTCTGGCCATTGTCGCGCGGCGCAGCCAGTTTGCCCGCCAGGAGACCCGGCTGGAAGCCTTGCAGGAGTTGCTGAAATTGGAAACGGATGAAGCGCAGGAAATCCGTATCGAATGTTTCGACATCAGTCATACACAGGGCGAATCGACCGTGGCTTCCTGCGTCGTGTACCAGGGTAACGGCATGCGCAAGTCCGAATACCGGCGCTTCAACATCAAGGATGTGCAACCCGGTGACGACTACGCGGCCATGCGCCAGGCCGTGTTCCGGCGCTACGAAAAGGTGAGCAGCGGCGAGAGCCTGGCTCCCGCGCTGATTCTCATTGACGGCGGCAAAGGGCAGGTCGGCGCGGCGGCTTCGGCGCTCGAGGAGCTCGGGTTGTCGCATCTGCCGATGCTTGGCGTGGCCAAGGGTGAAGGGCGCAAGCCCGGGCTTGAAACTTTGATCTTCCCCGATGCGCGCGAACCGGTACAATTGCCCGCGGAACATCCTGCTTTGCATTTGATCCAGGAAATCCGCGACGAAGCGCATCGTTTCGCCGTGTCGGGGCACCGGATGCAGCGCGGCAAGACCCGGAAAACCTCGCGGCTGGACGATATCGATGGCATCGGCCCCAAGCGGCGCAAGGCGCTGATTGCCCATTTCGGCGGATTGCAAGGGATCACCGATGCCGGGGTCGACCAACTGACAACGGTTCCCGGCATTAGTCGGGAATTGGCCGAAAAAATCCACGCGGCTTTGCACTGATGCCAATCAACATACCCATTCTCCTGACCTGGCTGCGGATCATCCTGATTCCGCTGCTTGTCGGCCTGTACTATGTGCCGGCTTCCTGGGCAATTCCCGGCGGACGCGACCTAGTGGCCACCGTGGTCTTCGTCATCGCCGCCTGGACCGACTGGCTAGATGGCTATCTCGCCCGGCGCTGGAACGAAACCTCGGCATTCGGTGCTTTTCTCGACCCGGTAGCTGACAAGCTCATGGTGGCGGCGGCTCTGATCATCTTGGTTTACCTGGATCGGGTCGGTGCCTTGATTGCCGTCATCATCATAGGCCGGGAGATCACCATTTCCGCTCTGCGTGAATGGATGGCGCAGATCGGGGCGCACAAGAGCGTGGCGGTGTCCATGATCGGGAAAGTCAAGACAGCCGCCCAAATGAGTGCCATCCCCCTGTTGCTGTATTACAAGCCAATTGGCGGAGTTGATATTCACCTCATGGGTACTTGGCTTATCTATGTTGCCTCGGTTCTGACGCTCTGGTCGATGGGGTATTACATGCGTATGGCATGGCCGTATCTCACCGAGCAGGACAAGAAAACCTGACAGGGGGCCCGCCGAAGCTCCAAAACAGGGGTCAAAACGTTGACAGGTCGCGCCAAGGCTATATAATGCGCACTCGCTTTTGCGGGAATAGCTCAGTTGGTAGAGCGCAACCTTGCCAAGGTTGAGGTCGCGAGTTCGAGACTCGTTTCCCGCTCCAATT
>Ga0316613_10003140_pt1 | contig 10344 bp, 11 predicted proteins | sample OWC_soil_day10_C_2_FD_207647 | JGI IMG/M metagenome (GOLD analysis project Ga0316613, IMG submission 207647) | Wetland soil microbial communities from Old Woman Creek delta, Ohio, United States - OWC_soil_day10_CT_b | ecosystem: Environmental > Terrestrial > Soil > Wetlands | place: USA: Ohio... | reverse complement strand
GGCAGCACCTCGTAGCTGGTGGCGTGCAGCGTCTCGACTCCGTCGACGATGATGGTGTCGGTGCCGTGGCCGGAAACCTTTGCGCCCATCGAGTTCAGGAACAGCGCGAGGTCCACGATCTCGGGTTCTCGGGCCGCGTTCTCGAGGATGGTGCGGCCCTCGGCCAGCGTGGCAGCCATCATCAGGTTCTCTGTACCGGTGACCGTGACCGTCTCGAGCACGATCCGTGCACCCTTGAGCCGGCCGGCGCGGGCCTTGATGTAGCCGTTCTCGATGTGCACCTCGGCGCCCATCGCCTGGAGCCCGGCGACGTGGATGTTCACGGGTCGCGCACCGATGGCGCAGCCACCCGGCAGCGACACGTCCGCCGAGCCGTGACGGGCAACCAGCGGCCCGAGCACGAGGATCGCCGCGCGCATGGTCTTGACGAGTTCGTACGGCGCGAATGTCTCGCGAATCGTGCGCGGATCGACCTCGATGCGCATGCGCTCGTCGACCGTGACGCTTGCGCCCATGCGGCCGAGCAGTTCGATCATGGTCGTGACGTCCTGCAGGTGCGGGACATTGCCGATCGTGACCGGCCCATCGGCCAGCAGCGCGCCGGCCAGGATCGGCAGCGTCGCGTTCTTGGCCCCCGAAATGCGCACCTCGCCGTCGAGGGGTACGCCGCCCCGGATCTGCAGCTTGTCCACTGCCCTTCGCTCCGGTCAGGTCGGGGCAGGTCCGCTGCGCGCGGCCTGCCACTCGTCCGGTGTGAATGCCTGGATGGACAGGGCGTGGATCTCCCGCCCCATGCGCGGCCCGAGTGTCGCGTACACCAGCTGGTGACGCTGCAGCGACCGCCGGCCTTCGAATTCGGCTGCCACCACGACGGCCTCGAAGTGGGTGTCGTCGTCTGTCAGGACCCGGATCTCGGCATCCGGCAGGCCCGCCTTGATCAAACGGGTCACCTCTTCGGCATTCATGGTTGGGCAGCCTCGGGAGTACAGCGGGTGAGTTTAACCCGGGACGGGGCAGGAAGGCGGTGGGCGGTGGGCGGTGGGCGGTGGGCGGTGGGCAAGAGGCTGGAGCGCATTGGCTGTAGACTGTAAACGGCGGTGATCGGGCGGTAGGCTGTGGGCGGTGGGCCGGAGCGACGGTTCAGACCCACAGCCCACGTCCTGCCGTCCTCAGCCCACAGCCACCTGCCCTCGGATCAGCCAACTCCTCCGATGCCCTCATCCGATCAGCTCATCGCCCGCGGCCGGCGGGTGCTCGCCACCGAGGCCAACGCAGTCCTCGCCATCGTCGATCGGCTCGGCGAGGAATTTGTCCGGGCCTGCCGCCTGCTGCTCGCCTGCGAAGGCCGCATCGTCGTCACCGGCATGGGCAAGTCCGGGCATATCGGCAACAAGATTGCGTCGACCCTCGCAAGCACCGGCAGCCCGTCCTTCTTCCTGCACCCGGCCGAGGCGAGTCACGGCGACATCGGCATGATCACCGCTCGCGACGTGGTGATTGCGCTGTCCAATTCCGGCGAAACCGAGGAACTGCTGACCATCCTGCCGCTGCTGAAGCGCCTGGACGTACCGCTCATCGCCCTGACCGGCAACGGCGCCTCGACACTCGGGCGCTACGCGACGGTGACGCTTGACGTGAGCGTTCCCGAGGAAGCCTGCCCGCTGAATCTCGCGCCGACGGCCAGCACCACCGCGTCGCTGGCGATGGGAGATGCGATGGCAGTGGCGGTCCTCGAGGCGCGCGGCTTCACCGAGGAGGACTTCGCACGTTCCCACCCGGGTGGCAGCCTCGGGCGTCGGCTGCTGCTGCACGTCGAGGAAGTCATGCGCCGTGGCGACGAGCTGCCCGCGGTCGGGCCCGACACGCCGCTCGGCGCCGGCCTGCTGGAAATGAGCCGCAAGGGGCTCGGCATGACCGCTGTCGTGGACCCGCAGCGGCGGGTGATCGGCGTGTTCACCGACGGCGACCTGCGCCGCGCGCTCGACCGCCAGCTCGACCTGCATGCGACTCCGATGCGCGCTGTGATGACGGCCGGCTGCAAGGTCGCCAAGCCGCGGATGCTCGCGGCGGAGGCCGTGCACATGATGGAAGAGCACCGTATCACCGCCCTGCCCGTCGTGGACGACGCGGGCGTGCTGGTCGGCGCGCTGAACGTGCACGACCTGCTGCGCGCGGGGGTAATGTAGCCGTGGACGCCGTCATCGAACGCGCCCGGCGGGTGCGCCTGCTGGTGCTGGACGTGGACGGCGTGCTTACCGACGGGCGCCTGTTCATCTCGCCCGAGGGCGAGCAATTCAAGGTATTCCACGTGCGGGACGGCTCAGGCATCGTGGCGGCGCAGCGCGCTGGCGTGACGGTGGCAATCATCTCCGGCCGCGATTCGGCTGCGGTCAACAGGCGCGCCGCCGAGCTGGGCATCCTCCACGTCAGGCAGGGAGTGGCCGACAAGGGCCGGGAGCTTGAAGCGCTGCTGTGCGACCGCGGGCTGACTGCTGCGCAGACGGCCTGCGTCGGCGACGACACACCCGACCTGCCGATGCTCGAAATGGCCGGCCTCGCCGTCGCGGTGGCCGACGCGCACCCGGCACTCAAGGCTGCCGCTCACTGGGTCACCGGCTCGCCAGGCGGGCACGGCGCGGTAAGAGAAGTATGCGATCTGCTGCTAAGCGCCGCCGCGACCTGAAACGGCGCATCGTGACGATCGCGTCCAGCGTCGCGGGCCTCACGCTGCTGTACGGGCTGCTGTCCTCACGTGAGGAACCGGACATGGAGCTCGGCAGGGAGGCGGAGCAGCGAGGCTACTACCTGAACGACGCCACGCTGACGGAGATGGGCAAGGACGGTCGGCCGCGCGTGATCGTGCACGCGGCGACCATTGAGCAGCAGCTTTCCGACCAGAGCGTGCGGATGTCGCAGCTCGAGCTCGACTACCGCACGAAGGAGTCCGGCGACTGGCACGTCACAGCCCGCGAAGGCGAGATGCCTGCGGACCGCAAGTCGATCCAGCTTGCCGGCGACGTCGTGATTACCGGAGCGGAGTCGCGCGGCGAAGCCCTGATTCGCACCGAACGCCTGTCCTACGACATCGACGACGCCATCGTGCAGACGGAGGACCCGGTCTCCGTCCGCTTCGGGCAGCACCTGTTGAGAGCCCGCGGGCTGCGTGCAGAGTTGAATGCCGGGACCATCAAGCTGGAGTCGGACGTCAATGGCCGCTTTGCTCCCTGATCGCACTCGAGTCCGGGCCGCGGCCGCGGCCGCGCTGCTGCTCTGCTGCGCTGCATGCGCCGCCATGGCCGCCACGCCCGACCTGCCGCGCGTGTCGAAAGACGAGCCGATCGACCTCGTGGCCGCGTCTTCGGATTTCGACTACAGGAAGAACGAGCTGATCTTCAAGCAGGTGAGGGTCACGCAGGGCCCGCTCAAGGTGGAGGCCGACGACGCGAGCGCGACGGGACTCAATTTCGAAGACTCCGACTGGACGCTGAAGGGAAACGTGAAGATCACGCTGCCTGACGGCATGCTCACCTCGTCGGACGCGAAAGTGATGTTCCGCAAGAACCAGATCTCGCGTGCGGAGATCCACGGCGCACCGGCGCAGTTCGAGCAGCTGATCAAGGAGACCGGGAAGCTGGCAAAGGGCCGCGCGAACTCCATCGTCTACGACGTGCAGGCCGACACCGTCAGGATGGCCGGCGACGCCTGGCTCACCGACGGAGAAAACGTCATTCGCGGCGAAACACTGGTCTACGACATCGCCGGGCAGCGCGTTGCCGCGAACCCCGGCGGGACCGACCCGGGCGGAGTGCGGATAACGATCAATCCGCGCAGCCAGGACAAGCCCGCGAACAAGGACAAGCCCTCGGGCACGCAGAAGGCCGCACCACCGCCGAAGCCGGAGACCCCGCAATGAGCGTGCTGCGCGCGGAATCGCTCGGCAAGGAGTATCGCAAGCGCCGGGTCGTTTCGAACCTGTCGCTGGAAGTCCGCTCGGGCGAGGTCGTGGGGCTCCTCGGACCCAACGGCGCCGGCAAGACGACGGCCTTCTACATGATCGTGGGACTGGTGCCCTGCGACGAAGGCCGAATCTGGCTGGACGATCGCGAAGTCACTGGCCTGCCGATGTATCGCCGCGCGAGGCTGGGCCTCGGCTACCTGCCCCAGGAAGCGTCGGTCTTCCGCAAGCTCACGGTCGAGGACAACATCCGCGCGATCCTCGAGTTCCGCGAAGACCTCGATGACGGCGTCGAGCGCGAGGCGGCGCTCGAGTCGCTGCTCGAGGAACTGCACATCGGCCACATCCGCAGCAACATCGGCATGAGCCTGTCCGGCGGCGAGCGGCGGCGGGTCGAGATCGCGCGCGCACTGGCGGCCGAGCCCCGCTTCATCCTGCTCGACGAGCCGTTCGCCGGGGTGGACCCGATCTCGGTCGACGACATCCAGCGCATCATCCGGCACTTGAGTTCACGCGACATTGGCGTGCTGATCACGGACCATAACGTGCGCGAGACGCTCGGCATCTGCGGCCGGGCGTACATCGTCAGCTCCGGAAGTGTGATCGCGTCGGGATCGGCGGAAGAGATTCTTGCCAATCCGCAGGTGCGCGAGGTTTACTTGGGCCAGGACTTCCGACTGTAGATCCAATGCTCAAGCCGGCCCTGCAACTGAAGCTCGGTCAGCAGCTGACCATGACGCCGCAGCTGCAGCAGGCGATCAAGCTGCTGCAGTTGCCCGTGCTCGAGCTCCAGGCCCAGGTCCAGGAAGCGCTCGAGAGCAACGTGATGCTGGAGGCCGAGGAGGACGAGCAGATCGACCTCACCTCGCTCGACCAGCCCGCCCCGGCAGGCGAAGACGATGACGGCGCCCCGGAGACGACCGACGAGATCGTGGTCGAGATGGAGGATCCGTGGTCGGAATCCTCCACGCCTTCGGGCGACGGCCGGGCACAGGACGACGACGACCGTCCACTCGAATTCACCGACGATCGCGAGCGCGACCTGCACCAGCACCTGATCTGGCAGCTCGAGGTGAGCAGGCTCGACCCGCGGCAGGTATGGATCGGTGAGGCGCTCGTCGACGCGCTGAACGACGACGGCTACCTCACCGAAAGCACGGCCGAGATCGCACGCAGCCTCAGCGCCGACCTGCCGGTGACGGAGCAGGACGTCGACGAGGTCCTCGCATTCATCCAGACGCTGGACCCGGCAGGCATTGGCGCGCGATCCGCGTCCGAATGCATCTGCCTGCAGCTCTCGCAGCTCGAGCCGGACACGCCCGGCCGCGAACTCGCACTCAGGATCGCCCGGGATCACCTTCAGGCAGTCGCGGACCGCGGCTTTGCCGCACTGCGTCAAGCCCTGGACGTGGACGAGGACAGCCTGCACGAGGCGCTGGCGCTGATCCGTGGCTGCCACCCGCGGCCGGGGTCAGCCTTCGAGGGCTCGCAGGCCGAATACATCGTTCCCGACGTCTTCGTGCGTCGCACCGACCAGGGCTGGGCCGTCGAGATCAATCCGGCATCGGTGCCGCGCCTCAAGGTCAACCAGGGTTACGCAAGCCTCGTAAGCCGGTCAGCCGACTATGCGTCGCTGCGGGCGCAGCTGCAGGAAGCACGCTGGCTCATCCGCAGCCTCGAGATCCGCAACGACACGCTGCTGAAGGTCGCGCGTACGATCGTGCAGCGCCAGGCGGCCTTCCTCGAGAAGGGCGACGAAGCGATGCAGCCGATGATCCTGCGCGACGTGGCGGAAGCGGTCGCGATGCACGAGTCGACCATTTCGCGCGTCAGCACCGGCAAGTACATGCACACGCCGCGGGGCATCTTCGAGTTCCGGTTCTTCTTCTCGAGCCACGTTTCGGGCGTGGACGGCGGAGACGTTTCCTCGGTCGCCATCCGGGCGCGCATCCGCAAGCTGATAGCCGACGAAGAGCCTGAGAAGCCGCTGAGCGATGCGCAGCTTGCCGAGGTCCTCTCGCGGGAGGGTGTCACGGTTGCGCGGCGGACGGTGGCCAAGTACCGCGAGGCGCTTGGCCTCGCCTCGTCCAGCGAGCGGCGCCAGGCGACCGCGCGGGCCAGCGCCTGAGAGGAACTCGAACGGAGACGACCAGTCGAAGCAGAGGAACCGCCGGAAGAACGACCGCACCATCAGGAGGAGAAGACGATGCGAGTGAACTTGAGCGGGCACCACGTCGACGTCACCCCGGCCTTGAGAAGCTATGTCGAGAAGAAGCTTTCGCGCGTGACGCGGCGCTTCGACCACCTGATCGAGGTGCAGTGCATCCTGACCGTCGAGAAGCTGCGCCACAAGGCCGAGTCGACCGTGTTCGTGCGCGGCTCGACCATCTACGCGGACGCCGTGGACGACGACATGTACGCCGCCATAGACGCACTCGCCGACAAGCTTCACCGTCGCGTGCGCAAGCACAAGGAACGCGTCCGCGATCACCGTGCGCCCGATGCGCAGAAGCACGGGCTGGCCATCGCGCACTGACCGATGCGGCTGATCATCGTCAGCGGCCTGTCGGGCTCCGGCAAGAGCGTCGCGCTCAACATGCTGGAGGACCTCGACTACTACTGCGTGGACAACATTCCCGCGGGGCTGCTGCCGGGATTCATCGCCTACACGGTGCGCACCAGCGAGCCCGCATACCGGCTGACGGCGGTGGGCGTCGACGCCCGCAACCGGCCCGAGGACCTTGCGGACGTGCCGCGGCTCGTGGCGGAGCTGCGCCGCAGCGGCATCAGTTGCGAGCTGTTGTTCCTGCGCGCGGAGAACGAGTCGCTGATAAAGCGCTTCAGCGAGACGCGGCGGCGCCACCCGCTGAGCCGCGACGGCATCGGACTGCTGGAGGCGCTCGAGCAGGAACACCGCCTGCTCGAGCCGGTGGCCGGTGCCGCCGACCTGACGATCGACACGACACACCTGTCGGTGCACGAACTGCGCGAGATGATCCGGGCGCGCGTCGCCGAGCGGGCGGCGAGCGGGCCGTCGCTGCTGTTCGAGTCGTTCGCATATCGCCATGGCGTGCCGGACGACGCGGACTTCGTGTTCGATGCGCGCGCCATGCCGAACCCCTACTGGGACCCGGCGCTGCGCAATCAGACCGGGCGTGACGCACCGGTCGTGAAGTTCCTGGACGAGCACGAGGAAGTCGCGCGCTTCCTGGCCGACCTGACCGGGTTCCTCGATCGCTGGCTGCCGTCGCTGGTGCGGTCGAACCGCAGCTACCTCACGATCGCAGTCGGCTGCACCGGCGGCCAGCATCGCTCGGTGTACCTCGCTGAGAAACTTGCCGCCCACTTCAATGGCAAGTACGGGCAGCCGCTCATCCGCCACCGCGACCTCGCGAGCCGCCGGCACGAGTAAGGCGGCCACTGCTGTTACCCCTCCCGGCCTTTAGCCGGGACTCTCTTGCCGCTCCGTGTCGGACGCCGCAGCGACGTCGCTGGGCCGCGGCCGGGCCGCACTTGCGGCAGTCACGGCTGAAATTTTGCCGCGGGCCCGACGGCGCAAGGGTCGCCGAAAACTTCGGCCGTCCGCGGCCGGAGTTTTCGATGCGCGGTAGACCCGGAGCGGCAAGAGAGTCCCGGCTCAAGGCCGGGAGGGGCACCTGCTGCGGCGCGCGCCTCGCAGCGGCGGCGGCGAAGTCGTAAAGTGCGGCGGCCATGACCGACGACCGCACACCCGCCAAGACGATGAGCCGGCTCGCGACGCTGCAGCGGGCCCTCGAGCAGGGCACGGGCCGCCAGGTGCATCGCCTGGTGAACTCGATGCACCCGGCGGAAGTCGCGTCGCTGCTCGAGTCGCTGCCGCCGGCGCAACGCGAGCTCGTCTGGGACCTCGTCGACCCGGAGATCGAAGGCGACGTGCTGGTGGAACTGAACGACGAGGTTCGAGGCGACCTGATCCGGGAGATGGAGGCCGACGAACTGGTCGCGGCAGCCGAGGGACTCGAGGTGGACGACCTCGCAGACCTGCTGGCCGACCTTCCCGAAGCGGTCAACCAGCGCGTGCTGCGCTCGATGGACTCGCAGGACCGCGAGCGGCTCAACGTGGTGCTCGCGTACGACGCCGAGACTGCCGGCGGCCTGATGAATACCGACACCGTCAGTGTCCGCCCGGACGTGACGCTCGAGACCGTGCTGCGCTACCTGCGCATGCGCGGCGAGATTCCCGACAAGACCGACTCGCTGTTCGTCGTCAACAGGCACGACGGCTACCTCGGGACGCTCAACATCACGCGCCTGCTCACCGAGGACCCGGAACGCACGGTCGGCGAGGTCATGAGCGCGGAGACCGAGGGCATCGCGCCCGACACGCCGGTCAGCCAGGTGGCAAGCCTGTTCCAGGACCGCGACCTGCTGTCAGCCCCGGTCGTCTCGCCCGAGGGGCGACTGCTCGGCCGCATCACGGTGGACGACGTCGTGGACGTGATCCGCGACGAGGCCGATCACTCGGTCATGAGCATGGCGGGCCTCGACGAGGACGCGGACATGTTCGCAGGCGTGGTCCCGAGCGCGCGGCGGCGCGGCCTCTGGCTCGGCGTCAATCTCGCCACGGCATTTCTCGCGGCGTGGGTGGTCGGCCTCTTCGAGACGACGATCCAGAACATCGTCGCCCTCGCGGTGCTGATGCCGATCGTCGCCAGCATGGGTGGCGTCGCCGCGACGCAGACGCTCACGTTGATCGTCCGCGGCCTTGCACTAGGTCAGGTCGAGCGCACCAACGCCCGCTGGCTGATGACCAAGGAGTTCGCCGTCGCGCTGCTGAATGGCCTGGCGTGGGCGAGTGTCGTGGCGATCGTCGCGATGCTCTGGTTTCGCAGCTGGAAGATCTCCGCCGTGATCTTCGCGGCGATGGTCGTGAACCTGGTGGCCGCAGCGCTGGCCGGCGTCGCGGTTCCGCTGGTGCTGAAGCGGTTCGGGGTCGATCCCGCCATGGCTGGCGGCGTGATCGTCACCACGGTGACCGATGTCGTCGGTTTCGCCTCGCTGCTCGGCCTGGGCACGCTGGTGCTGATGTAGGCGTCAGGCCAGGTACGCCTCGATCTCCGCGCGACGCGCCGTCGCGTCGGCCCGCCCGAGGCGCATCAGTTCGGTCGTGTACTCGGACTCGAACAGCAGGTAGCTCGCCAGCAGGCCGCCCCGCGCCTCGAGCGCGCCGATCGTGCGCAACAGGGTGCGCAGGCTCCGCGGCATCGCACGCAGATGCCGACGGGCGATCGCCGTCGGGTCATCGCTCGGCTGGATCACGAGCACCTCGATCGGCCGCCGGTCCAGGTGGCTGTCGCCACCGCCGGCCAGCAGGATCGAATTGATCTGTCGCAGTCGCTCGAGGTCGATCGAGAGCCCGTCGGTGAACAACGAATCGAGCACGAATCCGAGCAGGTGCCCGGGACTCGGCGGCACGTTTGCCGCGCCGTCCGCAGCCGACGCCGGCGAGTCCGTCCTGGTGCCGACGACCAGCAGGCGGTTCGCCCCGAGGTGCACGGCCGGGCTGAGGGGCGCGAGCTGCCGCATCGCTCCGTCGCCGTAGTAGTCGCCGTCCACCCGGCCCGCCGGGAAGATGAACGGTATCGCGGCGCTCGCAATGAGCACGTCCACGTCGATGCCGCGTCGCACGCCGGCCCGGCGCACGCGCGACCACTCCTTCGTGGCTGCGGCTGCCTCGAAGAATGCCACCGCACGTCCGGTCGAGTAACTGGTGGTCGCTACCGCGAGCGCCTGCACCCGCCCTGCTGCGACATTTCCAGCGATGCGGTCGAGCGGGATGGTGCGCAGCAACAGTTCTCGCAACGGCTGGGTGTCGAGCAGCGAGCGGGGAGGCGGCAGCAGCCAGCCGCCGGATGCGACCGACAGCATCCAGTGCAGGCCCGCGCGCAGCATCGTCGCTGGATCCGCTCGGACCACATGCTCGACGCGGAACCGGGCCCAGACGTCCTCGAGCACCCGCACGGCGGACCCGAAATTCTCCGCACGTGCGGCGAGAGCGGCGGCATTCAGCGCCCCGGCCGAAGTGCCCACCAGCACTTCGAACGGGCACGGGGCGTCCGGCGACATCCACTCCGCCATCGCACCGAGCACTCCGACCTGGTACGCACCGCGCGCGCCGCCGCCGGCCAGAACCAAAGCCTCGCGGTTCTCGAAGAAGCGATAGTTGGTCCCGGTTTCGGAGTCCGCCAAGACGCGCTCCTCGCTGACAGGCTTCGTTCCGCGGACTAGTATGGCACGCTGGAACCGACGCCCCTCGCCACCTGGGAGAGCCCCATGCATTTCCTTCGTTCGACCCGACTTGCGCTCCTGTTTGCTGCCCTCCTCGGCTTCGCTGGTCCCGCGGCCGCGGA
>Ga0316613_10003139_pt1 | contig 10346 bp, 7 predicted proteins | sample OWC_soil_day10_C_2_FD_207647 | JGI IMG/M metagenome (GOLD analysis project Ga0316613, IMG submission 207647) | Wetland soil microbial communities from Old Woman Creek delta, Ohio, United States - OWC_soil_day10_CT_b | ecosystem: Environmental > Terrestrial > Soil > Wetlands | place: USA: Ohio... | reverse complement strand
TATTTACAATTCCGGAAGAAGCTATCAATTCCTCCATCACATGGAACATTATAATACATATTTTGTAAAAATGCTATAACATTTCTCTGTTCATTTTCTTACATAATCATTACGAAAATGTGTCCTAAAGCTGAAAACAAACTTAAATAGATACATAAAGTAAATTGTTAGTATCAAAAATGATATCAGCATCTCAACACATTGTCATACGCCTCTTCTAATCTAGTCAATCATCTATTGCGTTTTACCAGTTCAATGGTATAATGTTCATATAAAAAAATGTGTTGTTTTTTTTGAACATCGTCTCATGTCGAAATGATTATATATGGAGGTCACCTAATATGAATCGTAATGTAGTTATCTGCCGTCTTATTTTAGAAAAACCCGCTGTCACACAAAGAGAAATATCACAGGAGCTTATGGTCTCTCTTGGAACTGCAAACAGTCTGGTGAAAGACTGCGTGGAAAAAGGCCTGATTGCACCTGGTAAAATGAATGAATCCTATGAGCTGCTTGCAGCCGGAAAAGACCTTCTTAATGAGAATAAGGTAGACGGAGCCGTAATCATCGCCGCAGGCTTTGGTTCCCGCTTCGTTCCCTTAACCTTTGAGACGCCCAAGGGGTTATTAGAAGTATTCGGTGAACGCATGATTGAGCGTCAGATCCGTCAGCTCCATGAGGCGGGAATTACAGATATCACCATTGTTGTCGGATATCTGAAAGAAAAATTTGAATACCTTATTGATAAATATCAGGTTAAGCTTCTTTATAATCCTGAGTACTCCCAAAAAAATACACTGGCTACCATCTACCATGCAAGGCAATTATTTAAAAACAAAAATATGTATCTCCTCTCCTCTGATAATTGGATGCGCCATAATATGTACCATGCCTATGAAAGCGGTGCCTGGTACTCTGCTTCTTATATGGAAGGGGAGACTTCTGAATGGTGTCTTCATTATAATAAGAAAGGACGCATTTTAAACGTTGCTGTTGGAGGACAGGACAAGTGGGTGATGTATGGACCTGCATTTTTCTCTAAATCCTTCTCTGATCAGTTTCTGCCTGTCCTGGAAGGCTATTATCAGATTCCGGGAACAGAGCAGTTTTACTGGGAACATGTTTTAATGGAACTGTTCTCTGGGGAGGCAGAAAAAAAACTGCCTGGTATGGGTGAAGCCGCACAGGAAATTGAAATGTACATTAACAGGCGGCCAGCAGATGAAGTGTATGAATTTGAAAATCTGGAAGAACTGCGCCGCTTTGATATTAAATATCAGCATCGCTCTGATAATGAAGCACTGGAACTGATCTCTGAGGTTTTTACTGTTCCTGAATCAGAAATTACGGAAATCCGGTGTTTAAAGGCAGGTATGACTAATAAGTCTTTTCTTTTTAAGATTAAAGACCGCCATTATATCTGCCGGATTCCTGGTCCTGGGACAGAACTGCTGATTAACCGGCAACAGGAGAAAGCGGTTTATGATGCATTGACTCCCTATGATATTACAGAGAAGGTCATTTATTTTAACGGAGAGACCGGATATAAGATTGCAGAATATTATGAAGGGGCCCATAATGCAGATCCCTGCAATCTGGAAGAAATTAAGCGTTGTATGGGTCTGGTACGGGAGTTTCACAAATCTGGAATTAAAGTTTCTCACTGCTTTGATTTTCAGGAGCGGATTGAATTTTATGAGACTCTCTGCAGACGCTATGGGGCTATTCCATTTGAAGATTATCTTGTTGTCCGTGGGCAGATGGCTGAACTTTTAAAAACGTTAGACGGACTGGGTCATGAAAAAGTTCTTTCTCATCTGGATACGGTAGTGGATAACTTTCTTATGCTTCCTGACGGAGGGGTACGCCTCATCGACTGGGAATATGCCGGTATGTGTGATCCCCTTGTTGATATCGCCATGTGTGCGATTTACTCCTATTATAGTGAAGAGGAAACTGACCGTCTGATTGAAATTTATTTGGAGCGCAGTCCTTCTGAAGAGGAGCGTTTTACCATTTATGCATATATGGCACTGGGCGGATTTTTATGGAGTTTGTGGGCGATTTATAAAGCATTTCTGGGAGAGGAATTTGGCGAATATACAATCATCATGTATCGTTATGCCAAAGCATATTATAAAAAATGTAAAGAAATTCCGAATAAGTAACATTTATGGAAATTTGTCTGCAAATCGTAATAAAATGTTTAGGTATTATAATAAGCACTGTGTTATAATGTCTTTATATGTAAAAAGGTATGGCTAAAACAGGAGGAAGAGAACGGTATGCGATGCAGAAAAACGATGGCAGCTCTGCTGCTGGCAGGACTTGTAGGAACCACAGCTCTGATGTCGGCCGAAACAGCCTGGGCTGCAACCGGGTGGGTTGCGGATGGATCCCAGTGGAAATATATCGATGAAGATGGATCTATTCATAAAGGCTGGGTAAAAACATCTGACGGAACGTTTTATTATCTGGATTTAACTACAGGCTACATGGCAAAGGGCTGGAAGCAGATCAACGGAAACTGGTATTATTTTCATTCTAATGGTTCTATGGCTACCAAGTGGGTCAAGGATAACGGGAAATATTACTACCTGATGGACGATACCGGAGTACTTGTAAAGGGCTGGTTAAAAATAGGCAGCAGCTATTATTACATGAAAGGTGACGGCTCTATGGCTACCGGTTGGAGAGAAATGGACAGCGGCTGGTTTTATTTTAAAGAGGATGGCACCTGCATCATCGGTTGGGGACAAGTCGGTAACGACTGGTTTTATTTTGGAACCGACGGAAAGATGATCACTGGTTGGAAGCAACTTGACAATGCTTATTATTATTTCAATGCTGATTCCAATTCAGTATTAGGAAAAATGATGACCGGCTGGCTCAGTGATGGTACTAATAAATATTTTATGGATACGAGTAACGGAAAGATGTCTCACGGTTGGAAACAAATTGACGGGTCGTATTACTATTTCAGCGATTCGGGTCATATGACAACCGGATGGGTTCAGCTTTCGGGGGTTTACTATTATCTCGATCCGTCAACAGGTAAGATGGCTGCCAATACCACTTTAACCATAGATGGAAAGAGCTATACATTTGGATCTGACGGAGCTTATGGAGGAACTCCTTCCGGAGCGGGCAGTACTACCAGCACTACTACTTCATCCGGGCCGGGTACTTCCACCTCCACTTCCACTACTTCTTCCAGTTCTGATGGACCGGGAAGTTCTTCCAGCGAAAGTAATACATTAAGCAGTTCTCCCACAAGTTCAGTAAGTGATACACCAGGGGGATCTACTGATTCTTCCAGCAGCGGAGTATACCAATTGTCACCTGGATTAACCAGCGGTCCTGGCTGATGAATGATTGATTTGTATCTGTGTGGGTATCTGCACTTAGTCGCGGATACCCACATTTGTTTTGTTCATTTTAATATCAGTACTTGAAATACATAGTTTAATCTTTTGATCACTTCATTCATAAAGGAGGATATACCATTGAAATATACAAAAGCGAGCATGCATTTTGCTGCGGCAGCACTTAGTGCCCTGATTGGAATGTCTGCCGGAATATACCCTGCCATGAATTCCTGGGCGGCAGGATATGCACGGGTTGATGGCTATTACCAAATGGCAGACGGTACAGCTGTAAAAGAGGTTATTGCCAGAGGTATTGATGTCTCCCGTTGGCAGGGAACCGTTGACTGGACGGCTGTAGCCGCAGATGATGTCAGCTTTGTTATGCTGGGCACCCGTTCTAAGGGAATCATTGATCCAAATTTTCATACGAACGTTCAGGGGGCTTCTGCTGCAGGACTTAAAGTTGGAGCTTATATCTATTCCCTAGCTACGACGACTGATATGGCAAGAGCAGAAGCAGATTTTGTACTGGATCTGGTGAAGGATTATCCTATTTCCTTTCCTATCGCATTTGATGCGGAGGACAGCTCTACGCTTGGGACCTTATCTCCTTATCAGGTAAGCGAGGTAATCAATGCATTCTGCGATCGGATCAAAGAGGCTGGCTACTACCCGATTGTTTATGCAAACGACTATTGGCTCTCCAACAAAATCGATTTATCACAGATGGATTATGATGTATGGGTCGCCCGTTATGAGGCAAAACACAAATATAATAATCCTGTCATGTGGCAGATCACCAGCACCGGACAAATTCAGGGCATTAGCGGCAATGTGGATATTGATTTTCTCTACCAGGATTTCTCTCAAAAAATCCCAGGGAATCTGTGGAGAACGATCGGTGATAAAAGGTATTATTACCAAAACTATTCCATTCAGAAAAACACCTGGATCAATGACGGTACCGGCTGGTTTTTTATAAACAGCGACGGGCAGCCTTCTACTGGCTGGTTTGATAAGGATGGCCAGCGTTATTATTTAGATGATTCAACCGGACGGATGTTTACTGGCTGGAAGCAGTTTTCTGATAAGTGGTATTTCTTTAATGCAGGCGGCTCCATGAATACAGGCTGGCTACTGGATAACGGTGCTAAGTATTATCTTAATTCTGACGGTACTATGGCGATCGGATGGGTGGATTTAAATGGACAGCACTATTATATGAGTGAATCTAACGGGCAGATGAAGACCGGGTGGCTGGATTTTAACGGCAAACGATACTATCTTCAGGACAGCGGAGTTATGTCCACCGGGTGGCTGGATTTAAACAACAAACGATATTATTTGAATCAGGATGGTTCCATGGTAACCGGCTGGCATATAGATGGAATTTCTAAATATTATATGGCGGAAGACGGCAGCGTAGCTACCGGCTGGAAGCAGTTGGACAACAGCTGGTACTCCTTCAATTCAAGCGGTGTGATGAGCACCGGATGGATTAACTCTGACGGAAACTGGTATTATCTGGCAAATGACGGTAAGATGCAGTCAGGCTGGGTCGATGACCGAGGCTCTAAATATTATTTAAGCACCACATCAGGCAAGATGACGGTTGGCTGGAGAGAGATTGATGGCAGCTGGTATTACTTTGCAGAAAGCGGTTCAATGGCAACCGGTATGGTGACGGTAAATGACAGGCAGTATTATTTAAATCCTTCGGATGGTAAGATGAAAGCATCGGAAATTTTCACAGTGGACGGTGTCTCCTATACAGCTGATGCAAGTGGTGTTTGTACCTTGACTCCTGCTGAAACAACTCAGGAAACTACTGGAGAAACACAATCTGACACTTCAGCAGATACCGCACCGCAAAGTGATTCAGGAACAGTGAGTGAAACTGCTCCGAGCAAGGAAATCGGACCTGGAATACATTAATTATTGAGATAGGAAAAGGCTTGGGAACAAAACTCCCAGGCCTTTTTTATTCTTTCTCTTATTTCCATCATTTGTAAGCAACATGAGCGTATGATAGCATTGGGGACGAAGGAAGGATCAATGAATGTTCTTAGTGTCCTCAACAATGTAAATCGGCCTGTCCTTAAGTTCCGCAAACAGGATTGCAATATAATTTCCAATAATTCCAATAATCAAAAATAAAACTGCAAACATAAAGCAAATAAGAACGATAATCGTGGCATACCCGCTAGGCGTTCCCACTCTTGCCCAGCTCCATATGGTATAAATCATCATGACCACTCCAAGGATACCGGCACCGCAGCCAGCATAAATTCCCAGTTTCAGAGGGAGATTGGAAAAACACATAATGGTATTTACTGAAAATGCAATTAATTTCTTAATGCTGTATTTGCTTTCTCCTGCAACCCTCGTTCTGGCTTCATATTCAATTGTTGTCCTGGGGTATCCGATATTCTGCACGTACCCACGTAGAAAACGGACTTTTTCCCTGTAGTTATTTTTAAGCACCTTTGCCGCTTTTTCAGATACTGCAAAAAAGTCAGAGGCATTGGGTTCAAATTTCACATCAGAAAGTACATTGATCAGACGGTAAAACGCAGAAGAAGCAATATTTTTGAACCAGCCTGCGGATTCATTTCTGGTACGTACCATATTGATCACATCAAATCCCTCTTCCAGCTTTTTTACAATCGCAGGTAAATATTCCGGTGGGTGCTGTAAATCTGCATCCATACACACAATCCCGTCACCCTGACTGTAATCCAGTCCTGCAATCATGGCTGCTTCATGTCCAAAATTTCTGGAGAAGCTTATTACCTTTACCCGCTCATCTGACTGGGACAGACGGGTAAGTACAGAAAGTGTCTGATCCTGGCTTCCGTCATTAACAAAGATAAGCTCATATTTCCAGCTTAATTTTTTCAAAATGCCGGTCGTTTCCTCATAAAACCGGTCAAGAGCCAGTTCTTCGTTGTAACAGGATACAACCACCGATAATGTCTTTTTCATATATTTACTCCTTAGCTACTGGTTACCCTCTCGAAATACACTGTAACCATTTTCTTTTAATATAGTCAGTGCACTTCTCACTTTCTGTCCGCTGTCCTCTCTGCCTGGACGGTATTCGAAATTAGCGCGAAGTTCATCGTCAGTCAGCTTTTCAAACCTTAAGGCCATTTCCGCCCGCTTTTCGTAAACAGCAAGCCGGTAAGGGGCCTTTCTTATTTCAATATAATTGGTATAACAGTTTCCTGTTAAAAACACAATGCAGGTAATTCCAGCCGCCAGTTTTACTACCGTACCAACCCGGTATTTCTTCTTTCTTAAAAGCAGGGCAAAGGTAAGCATAATTCCAAGGATTCCGGTCTGAAACTGGAGGGCATATCTGGAACTGAGACCGTAGTTATCCTGTAAAAAAATCCATCTGGACAGCACGATCAGTACATGATTCAATCCTCCTGATATCATTAAAATGACAGGAAGAAGAGTTTCTTCATAGATACGGTAATACCAGTTATACCATAATGCCAGAACATAGAATGCAATCACCATAAGACCCAGGAGAAGGAAGGGGCCGTTGGTACGGAAAATTTCTTCTGCTCTTTCCCCTTCAATGACCATGGCTGAAAAAGACTTCACAAAAAAACGAACAAAAAATCCCGGTGTATCCATAAGCTGGGTGAGAAGGGACACTGTTGCAGGCGCAGCATGGTCTTCCACCGCATAATGATTGCTCCATAGATATAGAAGAAATGGAATCAGGGCACAAAGTCCGTAAACCACCGGCCAAAATCCCCGTTTCCTCCGTTGATGGAAGAACAGCATGGCACAGGATAAGAGTATAGTCACAGAATAGATGGCACAATACGGACCTGCCACAAGAAGGGTTGTAAAAAACGGAATCACCATCAGACAGAGCCGGTCAGAGCTCCGGTCACTCCCGCCCCATACCCGGTCAAAAATTTCATAATGCCAGTAAAAAAGGGCAAAGGACAGGAAGTGGGCGAATCCGCTTCCGTTGTTTAACATTTCCCATTTATTCAAACTGAACAATACTGTCATAAGTACAAGAAACCAGCCAAAAGAAAGCTTTTTCCGGACACAATAGGCAGTAATGGCTACGCCGGAAAGTCCCAGTGCCAATACCCCCAGTACCCGGTCAAACATGATATTGTAATCAAAAAAGGTTACATTTATAATTCTTGCTACATAATTGACCGGAATCCGCGTCAGGATATCTGGTACAAAAAAGTGTCCTGGATTAAACACATCAGGAAGATAGCTGTTTACCAGACGGACATAGTCTGAGTATATCCCGTCGCAGGTTGCTGTAAAGATGTACCAGAGGCAGAATATGGTTCCCAGAAGAGGGACTGCATAGTAAAGGTATTTTTGCTTCATCATCTCACCTCTGTCTCTTAATCGGCTGTAATTTCAGCAACCACAGCAAGATGCTTTTCGCCTCGCTGTTCCGATGCTGCCTGGTAATAGAAGTTACTTTCAAACCTTAATTCTGATACTTTATACGCAGGGACATGAATCTGCGCTGTGGCAGTACTGGAATCAATGGTAACAACCGTTTTTTCTGTTCCATCAACTGTAACGGTAATGTGCTCCAGTCCGGTTATAACTCCAGGATAATAGAATTTCAGTTTGATTTTCCCCTCTTTGCCTGCCATGATTCTGATCTTTGCATCTTCATCAAGCCAGCCGTCTTCGTAGCTGCCGTAAACCCGCTGAAATTTCAGATCTTTTACAAATGCGGTCACATCCTGAAATGCATTATGCTCCGGATCCTCCCGCAGAATCAGCATGTTGGGCGTAACCAGACCAATATCTCTGATGGAATCAATGAATGTGACTTCAGTTCCTTCCGCCAGACGTTTGCTGTCAAAAGTCTTAAAAAATGTGCGGGCTGTAAAATCACTCATTTCGTAAGTATTGCCCATAATATAGATCTTTTTGCCGAAAATATTGTTCCCATACTTTCCATAGGTCTCTTCTGCCAGAGAATTGTATCGCAGCTGAGAGGACCAGTAGTAAAGATTATGGTATTCCCCACGGTAAAAGCTTTCAACAGGAAGCATGAAAAGTCCATAAAGCACAAAAAGACCGCAGTATAAAAGAGGTTTTACAGTAAATAACTGTCCCTCTTTTGGCGGTACTGTTTCTCCGCACAGATACGCGGCAAACAGCCATGCGGCAGTCATGGAAACGTAGATCCATCTGGTTTCCACACGAATGGTGACGCTTGAAGATCCAATGCACAGAGCTATAAAAACAACAAATAATATAATAATCGGAAGCCGTACTTTTAATTTCTCTCTGTCTTTAAATAAAACGATTAGAAATCCCGCAATCATGATCACAAGAGAGAAATTGGCAAACATTACAAGAACCCGTACCCAGGAGGGCGACTGGCTCCAGCTTAAACCGCTTAAATAATCAGGGCCTGCATTGACTCCAAATATATAAAGCAACTGGTTGAATGCATATCGGATGCTTTGGGATACGCTGAATGTATCGGCTACTGTAGTTCCTCCGGTCCCCGCAGGAGAAATACTTCCAATAGTGAGGAAACGGATAAACTGAACTGCCAGAAAGGCACCTGTTATGCTAAGCCAATAGGTTACTTTTTTCTCCTTTTTCATTAGGAAAGCAATGAAAAACAAAGGAAGAAGAACCATATAACGCTCATGGACAAAACAAACACTGAAATACAGCCCTACAGCTGTCCAGATATGCCGATCCTGCTGCTCTTCTCCGGATAAGTAGCGGTACAAAGAGTAGAGGATTCCAATCGCCATCCAAAGTGCCATACTTTCCATAAGACCGTACACCTGACTGATCTGATAGTAAGACATTCTGGAAAGAAGATATAAGATTCCGCACCCAAATCCAACAAACCACCGATGGGAAAGACGTTTCCCAAAACGGTATATGGTATACGCAATACAGCTGTTCAGCAGGATATTAAAGGGCACAAACCATTCCGTATGACTACCGAGAGTCATCATTTCCAACCACGCTGCCAGATAATAAACGAAGCGGAACCGGGTGCTTCCAAGGGGAAGTACAAACTGGCGAAAGGTCTGTTCCCCATAACAGGACCATAAATAGAGATCATCCATATATAGCCCATTTATTTTAATGCCTCTGTTAATGAAAAAAGCAAAGGAAACCAAGAGCAGAGCTGCAATGACTTCGTTTTTCCATAACGCTTCCTTACCCATCCATTGTCTCTCTTCCATCTTTTCCTCCTTTTCCAGTAAATATTAGAAAAACCGTTCTTCCAGCATCAGACATAATGCATGATATACCGGCAGATGAAGCTCCTGAATTTTAAAGGTTTCCTTCTCTGGCACCACGATGGATACGTCAGCCGTCCCTTTTAATTCACCTCCGTCTCTTCCGGTCAGACCGATGGTTTTCATGCCAATTGCCCTGGCTGCCGTCATGGCGTACATTACATTTTTTGAATTTCCGGATGTGGAAATTCCAAGAAGAACATCTCCCTCTTTTCCATAGCCGTATGTCTGCTGAGCATAGATGAGACTTCCGTCTACATCATTTAAATAAGCTGTGGAGAGTCCCGGGTGGCCTGTCAATGCAATGGCTGGAAGTCCACCCTGAAGTTTATCCGCAAGTTCCCTGCCGCGAACCGGATCTGCCTTAGAAAGCTTTTGGGCAAATTCCGCCGATACAGCTCTGGGCTTTACGAAGCCCTTCATCAATTCTCCGACGATGTGCTCCGCATCTGCGCAGCTCCCTCCATTTCCGGCAATTAAAAGCTTTCCTCCGTTTTTATAACAGTTCTCAAGAATCTCATAAGCTTCCTTTATGTCATTCTTAACACTGGTTAATACCGGATAACGTGTAAGAAGCTCTTCCAAATAATTCATGGGTTCCATCAAGCTCACACTCCTTCTCTTTTTAAGATCCATTCTGCTGCCGATGTCATATCTTCTGCATATGCATCCAGGGCTTCCTTTTTATCGGCTT
>Ga0316613_10003138_pt1 | contig 10346 bp, 6 predicted proteins | sample OWC_soil_day10_C_2_FD_207647 | JGI IMG/M metagenome (GOLD analysis project Ga0316613, IMG submission 207647) | Wetland soil microbial communities from Old Woman Creek delta, Ohio, United States - OWC_soil_day10_CT_b | ecosystem: Environmental > Terrestrial > Soil > Wetlands | place: USA: Ohio... | reverse complement strand
ATGCATCGATCCGGTTAAAAACCAAGAACCGATCAGGCGGAAAGGGTCTTGCGGCCGCGTGAGCGACGGGCATTGATAACCGCGCGACCACCACGGGTCTTCATGCGGGCACGGAAACCGTGAGTGCGCTTGCGGCGAATAACGGAGGGCTGAAAAGTACGCTTCATGGCAGTTCCCTAAACCTTGTTTGGCTGTTGAGCTAGTAAACTCGCTATTACACCCGCAGACACCCTCTTTGTCAATCACCATCCCACAACAAAAATACCTACCGCCTGTGGATAAACCAGTCTTTCCGCGCTAGAATCAACCCCCGACAACTCATGAACGAATCGCCAAAACGCGGCATCACCAGACACTGCCTTGCGTCAGAACGCCTCGTCCCACCGCCGATGCCCGACATGGAAAATCTTTGGTCCCACTGCCTGTCTGAACTGGAAAAGAACCTTGGCGCCAGCCAGTTCAACATCTGGATCAAGCCTTTATCGGCCCAGGTCAGCGGTGACACACTCACCATTGCCGCGCCCAACCCGGTTTTCCTGGACTTCATCCGCGATCGTTACCTGAGCATCATCGAGCGCGCCGCCAATGCCTATTTTGACGGCACAACGCCTGCAATCGAATTAAAAGTGGGCCGCGCCGCGCCGCGCAGCCCGGCCGCCAGCCAACCAGCAGTCAACGCACCGGCAGCGCCCAAACAAGCACCGGCAGCAACCGAACCCGCCAAGCGCTTTGGCAGCGCCGCCGCCAACCACGAAACGCACCGACTCAACCCGCTGTTCACTTTCGATACGCTGGTCACCGGCAAGGCCAACCAGCTGGCCCGCGCCGCCGCCGAGCAGGTGGCGCGCCACCCCGGTTCCGGCTACAACCCGCTGCTGGTGTACGGCGGCGTTGGCCTGGGCAAGACCCACTTGATCCACGCGATTGGCAACAACATCCACCAACACAACCCGAATATCCGCATCCGCTACATCCAGGCGGAAAAGTACATTCAGGACGTGGTGCGCGCCTATCAGCACAAGGGCTTCGACGAATTCAAGCGCTACTACCACTCGCTCGACCTACTACTGGTCGACGACATCCAGTTCTTTGTCGGCAAGGACAAGACGCAGGAAGAGTTCTTCTATCTGTTCAACACGCTGGTCGAAGCCGGCAAGCAGATCATCCTGACCTCCGACCGCATCCCGAGTGATATCGAAGGCCTGCAGGAGCGGCTGAAATCGCGTTTCTCCTGGGGGCTGACTGTCGCCATCGAGCCGCCCGAACTGGAAATGCGCGTGGCCATTCTGCTGAAAAAGGCCGACGCCCTGCACTTCCACCTTGATGCCAACGTCGCCTTCTTCATCGCCAAGAGCATCCGCTCCAACGTGCGCGAGCTCGAAGGCGCGCTCAACCGCGTCGTCGCCTATTCGCGCTTCACCAACCAGCAGATCACGATCGAATCGGCGCGCGAAGCACTGCGCGATATCCTGGCCTCGGGTAACCGGCTGGTTTCGGTGGAAAACATCCAGAAGACCGTGGCTGATTACTACAAGATCAAGGTCGCGGACATGCACTCGAAAAAGCGCACCCGCGAAGTGGCCCGGCCGCGCCAGGTGGCCATGGCGCTGACCAAGGAACTGACGCAAATGTCGCTGCCGGCGATTGGCGATGCCTTTGGCGGGCGCGATCACACCACGGTGCTGCATGCCTGCCGCACCATCGAGACCATGCGCCAGGACGATCAGGAAATCGGCACCCAGTACGCCTACCTGCTGCAAATGTTACGTGGCTGACATAGCGCTGCCATGCGCCAAACAAGCCTGCAAATAAGGTAAAATCCCCTCACTCGCAACCACTTACCGGAAGAGGCGCCATGCAACAGCTTCAAGCAGAACGCGACGCTTTGCTGAAACCACTTGCAACTGTGACCGGCATCGTCGAACGCCGCCACACCTTGCCCATCCTGTCCAACGTGCTGATCAGGAAGGACAACGACACGCTGACATTTACCGGCACCGATCTGGAAATCCAGATCACCAGCCAGCAGCGCGATGGCTTTTCCGGGGGCGATTTCGCCATTACCGTCGCAGCCAAGAAGATTTCCGACATCCTGCGCGCGATTCCGGACAAGACTGTGGTGACGCTGGAAGAAACCGATGGCCGCCTGACTGTGAAGGCCGGCAAGAGCCGCTTCCAGCTGCAAACCCTGCCCGCCGCCGACTTCCCGCAACTGGCCGTGGATACCAACCTGCGCGCCACGCTGAAGATGCCGCAAGGCCAACTCAAGGCGCTGCTTTCCCGCGCCCAGTTCGCCATGGCCCACCAGGACATCCGTTACTACCTGAACGGCCTGCTGCTGGTCACCGAAGGCAATCTGCTCAAGCTGGTCGCCACCGACGGCCACCGCCTGGCCTTCGCCTCGGCCGAACTGGCCACCAGCTTCGACAAGAACGAAGTCATCCTGCCGCGCAAAACCATCCTCGAGCTTTACAAGGCCCTGGCCGATAGCGACGACGAAGTGGCGATCGACATCGCCAGCAACCAGGTCAAGTTCAGCTTCGGCAACGTGGTGATCCACACCAAGGTGGTGGATGGCAAGTTCCCGGACTACAACCGCGTGATCCCGGCCGGCAACGACAAGCTGCTGGTGCTCGACCGCCTGATGCTGCTCGCCGCCATGCAGCGCGCGGCGATCCTGTCGAACGAGAAATTCCGCGGCGTGCGCCTGGTGCTCACCCAAGGCTTGCTCAAGATCATCTGCAACAACACCGAGCAGGAAGAAGCGCAGGAAGAAGTCGAAGTCAATTACGACAACACGCCGATCGATATCGGCTTCAACATCCAGTACCTGCTCGACGTACTGACCAACATGCCGGTGGAAACCCTGCACTTCTCGTTCGGCGAGGCGGGCTCCAGCGTGCTGGTCACCATTCCGGACAATGAACACTTCAAATACATCGTGATGCCGATGCGTATCTAGTCGCCACACCCACGCGCAAGGTCGGGGCCTGCCCCGACCTTTTGTGCTTTATGGCCTGCCCTGCACCCACGAGACAAAGCGAAAAATGAGAGAAAACGATCAGCCACTGAACGGCGCGCCGCAAGACGCTAACGATTACGACGAATCCTCGATCCAGCAACTGGAAGGGCTGGAAGCGGTTCGCAAGCGCCCCGGCATGTATATCGGCGATACCTCGGACGGCACCGGTCTGCACCACATGGTGTTCGAAGTGGTCGACAACGCGATCGACGAAGCGCTCGCCGGCCATTGCGACGATATCGTGGTCACCATTCACGCCGACAACTCGATTTCTGTCACCGACAACGGTCGCGGCATTCCGGTCGGCGTGAAGTTCGACGACAAGCACGAACCCAAGCGTTCCGCCGCCGAAATCGTGATGTGCGTGTTGCATGCCGGCGGCAAGTTCAACCAGAACAGCTACAAGGTATCGGGCGGCCTGCACGGCGTCGGCGTTTCCTGCGTGAACGCGCTTTCCAAGTTCCTGCGCCTGACCATCCGCCGCGATGGCAAGAAGCACTTCCTCGAATTCAACCAGGGCAAGGCCGTCGACCGCCTGATCGAAATCCAGAACGGCGTGGAAGTCTCGCCGCTCAAGGTGCTCGGCACCACCGACAAGCGTGGCACCGAAGTGCATTTCATGGCGGACGAAGAAATCTTCGGCACCATCGAATGGCACTATGAAATCCTGGCCAAGCGCCTGCGTGAACTCTCGTTCCTGAACAACGGCGTGGCAATCCGCCTGCTCGACCAGCGCACCGGCAAGGAAGAGAACTTTGCCTTCTCCGGCGGCGTGAAGGGCTTTGTCGATTACATCAACCGCACCAAGTCCGTCCTGCACCCGACCGTGTTCCACGCCTCCGGCACCACGCTGGTGACCACCGGCCAGGTGCACAACGTCGAATTGAGCGTGGAAGTGGCCATGCAGTGGAACGACAGCTACCAGGAACAGGTGCTGTGCTTCACCAACAACATTCCGCAAAGCGACGGTGGCACCCACCTGACCGGCCTGCGCGCCGCGATGACGCGCGTGATCAACAAGTACATCGAAGAACACGAAATCGCCAAGAAGGCCAAGGTCGACATCAGCGGCGACGACATGCGCGAAGGCTTGGCCTGCGTGCTGTCGGTGAAAATGCCCGATCCGAAGTTCGCCTCGCAGACCAAGATGAAGCTGGTTTCCGGCGAAGCCCGCCCGGCTGTGGAAGAAGTCGTCGCCGGCAAGCTGGCCGAATTCATGCTGGAACACCCGCAAGACGCCAAGACCATCTGCGGCAAGATCGTCGAAGCCGCCCGCGCCCGCGAAGCCGCGCGCAAGGCCCGCGAACTCACGCGCCGCAAGGGCGTGCTCGATGGCCTGGGCCTGCCCGGCAAACTGGCAGATTGCCAGGAAAAAGACCCGGCGCTCTCCGAAATCTACCTGGTCGAGGGTGATTCCGCCGGTGGCTCTGCCAAGCAGGGCCGCGACCGCAAGTTCCAGGCTATCCTGCCGCTGAAGGGCAAGATCCTGAACGTCGAGCGCGCGCGCTTCGACAAGATGCTGCAGAGCCAGGAAGTCGGCACGCTGATCACCGCGCTCGGCTGCGGCATCGGCAAGGATGAGTTCAACCTGGAAAAGCTGCGCTACCACCGCATCATCATCATGACCGATGCCGACGTGGACGGCTCGCACATCCGCACGCTGCTGCTCACCTTCTTCTATCGCCAGATGCCCGAGCTGGTCGAGCGCGGCTACGTCTACATCGCCCAACCGCCGCTGTTCAAGGTCAAGCACGGCAAGAGCGAGACCTATCTCAAGGACGAGCAGGAACTCAAACAGCACCTGTTGCGCGCAGCGCTGAACGGTGCCGAACTGCTGCCCGGCGAGGGCAAACCCGGCATCGCCGGCGAAGCACTGGAACTCCTGGCCCGCCAGTATTTCATCGCCGAAGCCGTGATCGAGCGCGAAAGCCGCTTTATCGACCCGCTGATCCTCAACGCCATGCTGGGTATGCAGGCGATCGACCTTTCCAGCGAAGCCGCCGCCAGCGCCAGCGCAGAACGCCTGACCGCTGCCGTCAACCACCCGGTCTTCACCTTTGCCGCGCAGGAACAGGAAGCCGGCTTCTGCATCAAGATCGAAAAGCGCCTGCACGGCGTGGTGACCATGCAATACATCGACGAGGCCTTCCTGATCTCCGGCGATTACGCCCAGATCCGCAAGACCGCCGACATGCTGCTGGGCCTGTTGACCGCCGAAGCCACCGTCCGCCGCGGTGAAACGCGCCAGCCGGTTGCCACGTTCAAGGACGCGATCGAATGGCTGCTGAACGAAGTCCGCCGCAACATGTACATCCAGCGCTACAAAGGCCTGGGCGAAATGAACCCGGAACAGCTGTGGGAAACCACCATGGACGTGACCGTGCGCCGCCTGCTGAAGGTAAACATCGACGACGCCATCGCCGCCGACGAAATCTTCACCACGCTGATGGGCGACCAAGTGGAACCACGCCGGAATTTCATTGAAAAAAATGCGTTGATTGCGCGGAATATTGATATTTGAGATTTTTGTAGGATCCCATTCAAGTCTAGATTTTTCCCAAAACTCTAGATTTCGTGGGAATTCCACAACTAGAAATACTCTACATAAAAGCCCCGTTTTCGGGGCTTTTATTTTGTCTGGACCTCGGCCAAAGCAGTCACCCACACTAGCAACCGAGGAAGATCGCTTAAGGCCGAGAGCAGTCTTTCACTTCCTACCACTGAAAGACTGCTCCGACCGGAAGCAGTCTCTGAATGAAAGTTTCATAGACGGACCCAGTAACAAGCCGATACGATAGGCCGTCACCAGCCGATAATGCCGTCCTGTGAAGCTCATCTCGACCAATACAGCCCTTAAGTCAAACCTACTGAGACTCATCAGGAAGTATGACAACATCAGCTTTGGCACGGCATGGGCATCTTCAAAAACTGATGTCTTCGCTGAACTTACGAAGGCTAAGGCCAAGATCACCACAGGGGTAATTGGTACACACTTCTATCAGACTCACCCCGACGTGCTTGATGAATTTGTTGGTTCTAGCAAAGTCAGATTCGTTCTCCAGCCTGAGGGGGTCTTCCATCCCAAAGTGTTCGCCTTCTGGACGGCCAAGAGCTGGGAAATCCTGATCGGCAGTGCCAACCTCACTGCAGGGGCCATCAAGGCCAATACGGAGCTGTCCACCCTCATCTCCCACGAGGACGGCACTCCCGAATTGCTGGACGAGGTTCTTGCCACCATCGACGGATACGAGGGTAGGCCCATCAGCCAGGTCGACGCCGACAACTACCGCAGGATCTGGAAGCTCAAAACTCCCGTTAGGGACAAGCTGGAAGGCACCTATGGAGGTAACCGAGCCGCAAAGCCAGAAGTGGAATCGCCGGTTATGACGATGGACTGGTCGACCTTTTACGCTGAGATCCAGAAGGACAAGACCCATGGTTTTACTGACCGCCTGTACATGCTGGATCAGGTTGCCAATGAGTTCGCCAAAGCCCAACGTTTCAACGACATTCCATTCCAGGAGCGCCTTGGAATCGCCGGCCTCAGGAGCAAGACCATCAAGAATTCTGAGTGGTTCGGCTCCATGGTTGGTGCTGGCAAATTCTACAAGCTGATGAACGCCAGTGAGCCTGCCTTTTCCGTGGCACTGGATGCCATCCCACCTACTGGTGCAGTCACCAGGTCCCAGTACGACACCTTCATCCGCGAATACCTCAAAGCCTTCCCAAAAGGCCGAGACGGACTCGGGACAGCCACCCGCTTGCTCTCCATGAAGCGCCCCGATACCTTTCTGTGCGTTGATGGCGCCAACCTCAAAAAGCTGGCTCACGATGTGGGCATGAAGCGCCCTGACAAGCTGGATTACGAACGCTACTGGGCAGAGGTTGTGGAGCGTCTTCAGCAGGCGCCGTGGTGGCAGTCTCCAGAGCCCAAACAACGGAGCGAAGCCAAGGCTTGGCGTGCCCGTGCAGCCATGCTGGATGCCATCTTCTACGAAGCTAAATAAGAGGAGCGGGAATGTTTGAATCGATTGAGCCACTGGACGCATACAACAAGAACATCAACATATTGATTGGCTCAGGCGCTTCAGCAGACTTGTTCCCGACGCTTGCTCTCGCCATCAAAGACGCCAAGGGGGTCAGCGAAACGATTGAGACTCTCGCCACGAAGTTTGAAACTTGGACTGAGAAGCGAACAGCCTTGTTCATGCACTACTACAACACGTGCATCTTCCCAGTACAGACCTTCAATCCAAGCTCCATCACCACAGATGAGGGAAAAGCAAATCTTGAAAATTATGAGATTTTCTTGACAACGCTGTTGGGACTGCTGGATCGAAGGAAAGACCTCAACCGCAAGGCCAACATTTTCACCACCAACTATGACGGATGCTTGGCTCATACAGCTGACAGCATTCTCATGAAGGGCTCGCATGATTTTGTAGTGAACGATGGCACCTCAGGCTTTCACAGAAAGCACCTACATTCCAAGAATTTCAGCACATTCCAGTGTCAAACCGGAATATTTGAACGCAGCAACTACGGTGTCCCACAGATCAACATCATCCACCTTCATGGCTCTGTCTACTGGTCCAAAAACGGTGAAAAGATTGAAGTCAAGTACCGCAATGATTTCAACAACCTTCTGACCAAACCGACCATCAGCAAGCTCAAAAAATATTCAGCGTTCCTTGGCACCAAGGACAACAAGACCGAAGACATCCCTGCCTTGTCCTTCAACAAAAAGCAGATGGACACCTTCTGGGACGAGTACAACAAGCTTCCCATCGTGAACCCCACCAAGTGGAAGTTCCACGAGACTGTCTTTGAAGAGCACTACTACCAGATGCTCAGGCTATTAAGCTATGAGCTTGAGAAACCAAACTCCATACTCATCGCATTCGGCTTTTCGTTTGCCGATGAGCACATCCTGAGGCTTGTCCAACGCTCACTATCCAACCCGCAACTTCAGACCTTCATTTGCTGCTACAGCGGCGACAGCGCGAACAGCATGCGGGAAGAATTCAAGCTCTGGAAGAACGTTAAGGTCATTGGGCCTCCTGAAGGTGTGAAGATGGACTTCACCAACTTCAACAGGTATGTGTTCTCTCTCAAAGCGGAGAAGTACGAACCACCGGCTGAAGACAAGGATGCGCTATGAGCATCGTCGTAGGTGAAGTCATAGCAGTCAGCGGGGTGCGCATCTCCCTTCGCATTTTTGAAGATTCCAACCAGGAGACCATCTTCTATGACGGTGTGAAGTATCGAGGTGTTTCGCTCAGGGAACATATCGCTATCCAGCGCGGCTTCATAGACATTGTCTGCCTTGTTGAAGGGGAGTTTTTGGACGAGAAAAGGCTTGAGGAAGATGCCGAGAAGACCCACTACATCCGAAAGGTGGATGTCCGCCCTATCGGCTACATCGTGGATGACAAGTTTTTCGAAGGCGTGAAGTACATGCCGATGATCAGGGACAGAGCATCCCTGCTCAGTGAACTCATGGTGGGCAAAATCTATGGGACCGAGGGCAAAACCAGTTTTTCCATTGGGTCCATGCTCAAAGAGAACGTGCCCATCAACCTGCCATGGACGCGGATATTCAACAGCCACCTAGGCATCTTCGGCAACACTGGAAGCGGCAAGTCCAACACGCTAGCGAAGCTCTACACGACCCTCTTCAACGAGAAGCTCCCAGCACTGAAGCACAAAAGCCAGTTCGTCATCATTGACTTCAATGGCGAATACACCGAAGACCAGATTCTGCCTGCCAAGGACAAGCAGATAACTGTTCTGGATTCCAAGAAGATCAAGCATAAATTCAAGATTGAAGCCGCTCACTTTTGGGATATCGAAACCCTGAGCCTCCTATTCCAGGCCACCACCAACACACAGCAGCCATTCTTGCGCCGTGTCCTGTCTGGCAAGGACAAATTCAAGGATGTGCCGCTCAAGCGGTATATGGAAAAGGTTTTTGAGAAAGCCTTCAGCACTGGTGAGGCCAAATCAGATGCATTGGATCTGAGCCGTGAAATTGCGCGGATGATTGATTGCGAGCCGTTGCAGGATCATCTAAAGGGAATCGTCTATTACAACAAAGACAAGTATTTCAAGCACAATAACGGTACTTACTACAACTCAAATAGCAAAGGCTTTGAAGTCAACATCAAGCCCGTCATTGATGAACATGTGAACTTGGACGGAATCGACCAGTTCAACGAACTCATCTTAAGGTGCTACCTCCAGCTCTGTTCAGATGTCGTGCTTGGCTATGCCCAATACGAACACATCCAGCCAGTGCTTGCCAGGGCCAAGTCATCAATCACGGCTCTTAGCAATGTCCTTGAAATCGTGGATGTGCCCCCCCCACCACATCTCTTGCGTGTCATCTCTTTGAAGAAGTGCAAGAACGAGATCAAGAAAATTTTGCCGTTGCTCATCGCCAAGAATTTCTACACGAATCACAAGGAAGCGGAGAACCTAAAAAGCCCGCCGAGCAGGACCCTTCACCTCATTATTGATGAAGCCCACAACATCTTGTCAGAGCAGTCCACCCGTGAGCATGAAATTTGGAAGGACTACCGGCTTGAACTCTTTGAGGAAATCATCAAGGAGGGGCGCAAGTATGGGGTCTACCTCACTCTCTCCAGTCAGCGACCAGCCGACATTTCGCCCACCATCGTTTCCCAGATCCACAATTTCTTCATACACAGGCTGGTGAACGAGCGCGACCTCATGCTGCTCGACAACACCATCAGCACCTTGGATTCCAGCTCCAAAGCCCTCATCCCGACCCTGGCCAAAGGCTGTTGCGTGGTCACAGGGACGGCATTCGACCTGCCTATGATCCTGAAGATTGACCCACTGCTGAAGCAGCATCGGCCCAGCAGTGATGACGTAAACCTTGAAGAGCTTTGGGCACTGCCGCCCTTCCACCTTTGAAGCAGCCATTGATCTATCTGGTGCATTAAGGGCGATAGAGGTCATAGCACTGGCTGGATAGATGATTACGAGCCGTGCTTTGCATGTTTCAGACATGAAAAAACCCGCCTGAGCGGCTCGCTTCAAGTTGGTAGTCTATACCGGTACCAAGCTATCCTTAACCATTTTCTCTTGATAAGCAGAAATATCGTCGCACCCCATAGCACAGAACTGTATGTCTCTTGTCAGTTCATTACCCAGCAAGCCATATTGATTGACGATCGTCGAGACAATCCTTTGAGTTAACTCCTGAGCTTTGAATTCATAGAATTCTTCAAAGCAAATCCAGGTATCCGTTCGAAAGCAGCACGAACCTCGAGGAAGATAGAACGCAGGAAATCGATTG
>Ga0316613_10003135_pt1 | contig 10358 bp, 11 predicted proteins | sample OWC_soil_day10_C_2_FD_207647 | JGI IMG/M metagenome (GOLD analysis project Ga0316613, IMG submission 207647) | Wetland soil microbial communities from Old Woman Creek delta, Ohio, United States - OWC_soil_day10_CT_b | ecosystem: Environmental > Terrestrial > Soil > Wetlands | place: USA: Ohio... | reverse complement strand
CACTACTCAACGGCTCGATTTTCATAGGCATTAGACTATCTCTTTATTACTTGCCGATTACACTGCGAGCGAATTCGGCGCGCTCATCAAGAAACGCGGCCCACTTTTTAGGATCATAAAAGGGATTAAAACCATTTCTGATTTGCGGGACAAGCTGCAACATATTCGAATGGGCTGGATGGCTTGGAGTGCAGATATCAACATGATTTTTTTTTAAATCTTCACAATCACGGATGAACTGATCGCGCAGCGAAACAGGAAATCCCGTTTTTTTAAAATAGCTGTCTGACATGGTATTGGTCCCAACACCACCGTGCATTGCCCAAACCAAGGGACGCCCTTTTTCATCCTTTACATCTACAAAGAAGGAAGTTGTACCAGGAGTATGACCTGGCGTGAGCTTGGGCCGAATCATGATATCGCCCATGACAATAGGATTATCAAAGTCATAGAAGCAATCTGGCTCGTAATCTATAACTTTAAACATTTCTGTAAATTTAGGAATATTGGAATTGCTCTTGAATTCTAGTTCCTCCCTTGCCAGCCAAATCTCCGCTCCTGTCAGCTCTTTGATTGCCTTTGCCCCACCGTCATGATCAATATGTGCATGAGATATCAAGATTTTTTTGATATCCTTCGGATTAAAACCTATATCGTGAATGGATTCCAGCACAAGATATAAGGTTTCGTAAATAGACGTGTCAATCAGTACCAGACCCTTAGTCGTTTCGATGAGGAAACAGCCTACCCAAGCATTTCCCACATAAAAAATATGAGGTGCTACCTTGAAAGGTTTCACAGCGACCTTCCACGGAAAATTGGCTGAGTCCATAATGATATTCATAGGACTTTTTTTAATGACAACATCAGCTTTTTCTTGGGCGCCGGCAAATCCAATATTGAAGGCGCCAAACGCCATACCAGCCATTGTAGCTGTTGAAACTTTCATAAAATCACGCCGACTTACACCTTTGTTCATTTTGAAAATATCTTTCTCCATACACCATCTCTCCTTACTTAAAATCCACTGTTTCGTTTTGTTGCAGCTGCAGCAGCGATTCAAGGAGCTGCTGTCTGCGCAGCAACACTTGGGCTGGATTTGAGCTCTTTTTCAAATCGGCCGAAGACATGCCGTTCGTTCCGTACCCGCCCATATAACCAGCTTTATAAGGTTTGCCTTGATAGGAGATATCAAAGATAAACGACACGGCACCATCGGTATGTCCTGGAGTATGGATCAGCTTTAACCTGATATTTCCAAATACCGCCAAGTGCTTTTTTACGTTATATATTGTTTTTTTATTTATTCAGAGAAACTCTAATGCCTAGTCCGCCTTGTGGTGGAATCAAAGACTAAAAAATTCAGTCTCCACGACCAGCATTAATATAACCCTAACCATTTCCAATAGGTTACAGCTACTACTAAATAGAAAATGATTGCAACAGTACAAATTGGTAGACCATATTTGGGGAAGTCCCAAATATTTACATGACCGGAACCATATACTACAACATTTGGATTTGTATTATAAAACATCAGGAATGGAAACCCTGAAATAAGCATTCCACAAGGCATGGCAATTACTTCAGGCGGAACATTTAACGCACTAGCCATAGCTATGAGGATCGGAATAAAAATAGTTGCCAATTTTGTAGTACCTTGAAAAAACACACGGATATATTGTGTAAATATCATAAGTACTAAAAGCACAATTATTGTAGAAGCACCAACTAGTCCTAGTGAATCTAATATTTTCATAGCGATCCATTTTGCAGCGCCTGTACTGAAAAGAAATTCTACTGCACAAAATCCTCCGCCCATAATTAAAAGAATCTGGAAAGCTGAGGTTTTATTAAAGTCTTGCCAATTAATAATACCAAAAATATAAAATAATCCAGCACCTAACAAGCAAGAAACAGTAGTATCAATTTTGGTAGTATTACCTGTTGCCCAAAGCACACCAACTAAAAGGAATATGATTAATGTTTTCCATTCTTTAGTTGTGAATTTCCCCATAGAATCTAGTTTTTCTGATATAAAAGCGGCACCGCCAGGTATTTCTTTGATTTCAGATTTGATAAATCTAGTAAGGTACCACCAAGTAAAAATTGTCATTATTAATGCTGGTGGAAAACCATATACAAACCAATCAGCATAACTAATTACCTTCCCAGTGGCTTGTTGAATAAATCCAATGACTACTGGATTTGGAAGTGAAGATGTTAAAATACCAGCACTAATTGTAGAATTAGTAAATGCCAAAACCATAAGCAGACTTAATGCGAATTTACTACGTTTAACCTCTCCGCCTTCGGAATTATTGTCAGAACCCTTTAAGGCTATATTAATTATGCCTAAACAGATTGGCAATAATAATGCTGTTCGTGCTGTTGTGGAAGGAACCATAAAAGCCAACAATACGTTTGCAAAAGTAACCCCCAAAGATATTCGCGCTGCTGTACACCCTATTTTATTTAAAAGCCAATAGGTACAACGTTCTGCTAATCGACTTTTTTCCATAGCAGCCGCCATAACAAAAGCACCTACACACATGAAAAGCGCTGATGATGAAAAACCAACCAAGGCTTTATTAATGTTTGCCAAGCCAAGAAAGACAGCCATCGGAACTGCCATTAAACTGCTTATTGGCAGTGGTATGGGCTCTGTTGCATATAATGTCAATAACCATGCAAGCAACGCTATCGCTTTTTGGCCAGCAGGCGTTAATCCAGGTTGTGGCGGCAAATTTAAGACGATACCACAAACAAGGAAAGCTAATAGAAACCCAATAAATGGTTTGTATTTTACATAAATATCTTTCATTTTTATCCCCCGTCATGTTTTTATATTTAGGACGTGTTAATATTACAGTTCAAAATCTGAGCTTTTGGGATAATGTGAACGCACCCAGTTTATTTAGCTAAAATTTCTTCGGCAATTGACGGCGGAATGACAGCGATTCCATTAGCGTCACCAACAATTATGTCGCCAGGATTAACTGTTGCACCGCCGCAACAAACCGGAACATTTATTTCCCCAAGGCCATCTTTATATGGGCCTCGTGGTTGTATGCCGGCAGCATATGCAGGCATCTTAAGTTCATAAGAACGGCTCGGGGATAATTCGCCGGAAAACTTTGGAAAATTTGAAACTCAGTTAAAGTCTTCCCAAGCAGAATTTCCACCTGCTAAATTTCACAACCTATACTTGGTCGCACCGGAAGTTGAGTTAATTATTAAATTGAATCATAGCCAATCTGCAACGCCTTCATATTTTTTTCTATGGTAGCTTTCGGCACTCTGTTGGCTACAGCCTTTTGAATGGTTTCTAAAGATACAACTCCAGTTACTTTCACCAAAAGTCCTAAGGACACAATGTTTGTAAATAAATCCTTGCCGAGTTGTTCTACAGCCAGACGTGTCAATGGAACCTTTACTATATTCGGATGATTAGGAGCATTCGGTACTAGGTCTTCGTCAATAACAAGAACACCATTACCACAAAGATCTTCTGAATATTTGTCTGCCGCCTGTTGGGTCAAGGCCAACACTACGCCTGGTTTCACTACTTTGGGATGATATATAAACTCATTGGATATAAGAACTTCTGCCTTAGAAGCACCACCTCGCGCTTCTGGTCCATAAGACTGGGATTGTACCGCTTCCTTACCCTCCATAATAGCTGCTTCTGCCAGAATGATTGCAGCAGTAATTACGCCCTGACCGCCAGATCCGCATAAACGTATTTGTTGCATTATTTTCCCTCCTGGGCCAATTTAATGACTTTAGCATATTCCGCGCTATATTCAGGTGCTTCTTTTTGATATAAAACACCGATTGGGAATTTTTCACCTTTTTGCTCATCAGATAATTTTTCAAACGCCCCTTGAGGAACTGCGTTTTCACTCACCCATTTGAGCATTTCTGACGCATCGCCCATTTTATTTCTCCGACCATAGGATATCGGGCACTGGGTAATGGCTTCTACCAAGGAAAATCCGTCATTAGAAATCCCTTGCGCAATCAAGTCAACAAGGGGTTTTGCATGAAAAGCAGTACCGCGAGCAATATAGCTGGCACCAGCTGCTTTGGCAAGTTCACAAGGATCAAAATTATTATCAACACTGCCCAAAGGAGCCGTTGTGGCCTTTTTGCCTGTTGGCGTCAATGGGGATGCTTGTCCACCAGTCATGCCATAAATGTTGTTATTAAACAAGACTACTGTTAAATCAATATTTCTTCTAGCACCGTGAATAAAATGGTTACCACCGATGGCTGTACAATCGCCATCACCAGTGATTACAATGACTTTCAGTTTAGGATTGGCCAGTTTAATGCCTGTAGCAAAGGGGATCGCCCTACCATGAGCTGTATGCAAGGTATCAAAATTCATATAACCAGAAGCCCTAGATGAGCAACCGATACCCGATACGATGACTGTGTTATCTTGGTCAAGTCCTAATTGTTCTACAGCTTTAGCAATGGATTTCATAACAATCCCATTCCCGCAGCCTGGACACCAAATATGTGGCAGTCGATTCATTCTAAAATATTTTTCATAGTTTCTCATTTTGCCACCTCCGCTGCAAGCTCTTCGATTGCTGTACATATTTCCCCAGGAGTGAATATTTCCGTATTGTATTTTGGAAGGGAAATTACCATTGCTTGTCCTGCAGCAGCACGTTCAACCTCCAAAACTAGCTGTCCATAATTCATTTCTGGTACGAGGATTTTTTTCACTTTCTGAGCCAATTCTTTGACAACTTTATCGGCAAAAGGCCATATGGTCATCAAACGAGCCATGCCAACTTTGATTCCCTGCTTGCGAGCAGCTTCTACTGCCGCATAGGCGGTACGAGCCGTTCCACCATATGCCAAGACTGCATATTCAGCATCTTCCATGAAAAACTCATCATAATGAGTAATCTCGTCTTGAACCCTAGCGATTTTTTCATGCAATCTTTTAATGGTATCCTCTGTTACCTTAGCACTGCCTGTTGGAAAACCAGTTTCATCATGAACAAGCCCGGTAACATGGATACGATGGCCAGTGCCGAAATCCGCCGGGTTTGGCACAAGATCTGCCATAGGAGTATATGGCTTATAACCTTCTTCTTTCGTACAAGTTGGCTTACGGCGAGGGTATATCTCTATATCTTCAGCTTTCGGCAAAACAACTTTCTCCCGCATGTGACCTACCACTTCATCCAGTAGAATAATAACAGGGGTGCGGAATCGTTCTGCATAACTTACGGCCATTACTGCCACATCAAAAGATTCGCGAACCGTCCAAGGTGATAAGGCAATCATGGGATGATCGCCATGCGTCCCCCAACGAGCTTGCATTACATCACCTTGTGCCGGCGAAGTCGGCTGACCTGTCGATGGACCCATCCGCTGAACATTGGCAATGACAAGTGGTATTTCAGCAATACAGCCATAACCAATCAATTCTTGTTTGAGAGAAAAACCAGGGCCTGAAGTGGCAGTAAGAGCTTTTCTGCCAGCTAATGCCGCACCGAGTACTACTGCAATTCCAGCAATCTCATCTTCCATCTGAATGAAAGTACCGCCTAAGGCAGGAAGTTCTTTCGCCATAATTTCAGCAATTTCTGTAGAAGGAGTAATTGGATAGCCTCCAAAAAAATTAACCCCAGCAGCCATTGCACCTTCTGCACAAGCTTCATTTCCTTGCATTAATCTAGCTTGACTCATTTCTCCACCTTCTTTTCTACATAAATTGCATAATCAGGACACCGTAGTTCGCATTGTCCACAATTGATACATGATTTTTCATTAGTTACATGTATTTTGCCTAAGGTATCTAATGCCAAAATCTTCTTGGGGCAAAAAGCTACACAAATATTACACCCTTTGCATCGCTCTTTCATTATAGTAATTTCGATTCCCATAACTGTCCTCCTATTTGTTCATTTTTTATTGATAAACGTCATCAATATATTCACAGCCTACTTTTTCCAAGGCTTTATCTACCCAGGATTTATCTCTAGGCACACGGTCTTTGATTCCCTGAATGATTGCCTGTTCTTTTGCCAGCTTGGCTTTAGCCTTCTTCAGTGTTTCCGGTGCATCTTTAGGGCTAATAATAACAATGCCATCAGCATCTCCTACCACAATATCGCCAGGATTTACAACAACCCCACCGCAGCTAACGGGAACGTTGATTTCACCAGGACCATCTTTATAAGGACCCTTAGGTTGTACTCCAGCTGCATATACAGGCATATCTATATCCTTCATTTGCGCAGCATCACGTATTGCTCCGTCGATAACCACACCAGCCAGTCCATTTACAGCAGCTTGAGTCATCATGATTTCACCAGTTATAGCATTAGCGGTATCCCCTTGCGCATCAAGAATAATGACATCACCAGGCTGTGCCAATTCTAATGCCTTATGAAGTAATAAATTGTCAGCTACTCTAGCCTTCACTGTAAATGCGGTACCCAACATCAGCTTATCATTATAAGGCTTGATCCGTGCATCTACGCAACTAAAACGATTCATTTCATCAGCAATATTGGCAACTGGGATGCCTCTGAATCCTTCCACCAGTTCCTTATTAGGGCGATTAATCTTCATAAAAACTCTGCATCCAACATTCGACATGTCAACATCTCCTCTTTCCTTTACAGCATAATTTTTTATATTTTAATTTTGGGAATTAGTAAGGTACTCAGTATTTACAACATCGGTCTTAGGTAAGCTCTCATTCTTACTGACCTTTAGAATATTATCGATACAGCGTTTAGCCATTTTGACACTGATATCTATGGTACTTCCTCCCATATGGGGTGAAAGGACAACATTGTTTAATTTGAATAGCGGGTTATTTTTAGCTGCAGGCTCATTTTCAAGACAGTCAAGACCTGCGCCTAAAATTTCCCCATTTTCAAGAGCCTCCACAAGGTCAGCCTCGTTTATAATTGGACCTCTAGCCGTATTGACAATAATTGCTGACGGCTTCATTAATGCAAGGGTCTCCTTACAGATCAAATGCCTGGTACTATCAAGTAATGGTACATGCAAGCTTATAATGTCAGAATTCTTCAAAACTTCTGATAGATCAGCATACTTAATGCCTAATTTTTCTTCCTCCTGGGGAGACTGTCTAAAAATATCATAGTATTGAACCTTAGCACCAAATGCCTGTACCTTTTGCGCTACTTGTTTACCGATATTACCTAAACCAATAAACCCCACAGTTTTACCATCAATAGTGTACGCTGAGCTAGCTCCCGCGTCCTCCTGCCATTTTCCCTCAAGGACATTACCGTGTAGCCTGATTATATTTCTATACACAGAGAGCATCAGCAGTACGGCCATCTCCGATACAGCAGCAGCATTCATGCCAGGGGTAATGGTTACAGGAATATTCCTCTTACCAGCCGCTTTAACATCTACTTTGTCATATCCTACGCCCCAGCGTTGAATTAATTTGAGATTAGGTAGGGAATTGATTACCTCTTCATTCAGGCTAAGTATTCGGAGGATTATATAATTGGCTTCTCGCAAAATATCATACTCATCTGGGCTGGATATTTCTTTAAGAATGAAACCTTGTGGTACCATCCCAGCAATTAATGCCTTAACTTCAGGATCATATTGTCCAGTGAGGGCAATAACTTCCATTCGCTTCGCCTCCTCTTCAACTGTAGCTACATTGGCATTTGTAGATATATTTCATGCTCCTATTTAATTTATAAAATAGCTTATAGGTAACCTAAGTGAGATCTTATACTATCGAAATTCATCATGTCTACTTTATTCACAACTACTGCTTCCGGGCTGCGTTTAGCCCCTTCCCCTTCGTGGGCATGATAGGCGATAATGTGAGCAATATCCGCTGGAATACCATTACGCACTGCGATCATCATCCCCGAAAGAGGATGCCGCAAATGTTTACCTGCCGGAGATTTGCCATACGTGCCGTCAGCCTTTCTCTCCCACTCAATAAATTTTCCAATGTCATGGAGTAAGGCACCGGCGATTAGTTTATCAAAATCCAAGACGAAATCTCCTTGCCCTTGATAGATAGAATTATATTCTTCTAAAATCGAACGACACATTCTAGTCACAGCCTGTACATGACGCAAATAGGATGCAGGGCAATCCGGGAAGGCCAGAGCAAAGGGAATCTTATCCATATCCCCTGGTTCCCAACCTCCTTCAGTTAAGGCGTCAACATGACTGTCAAGCACTGCTTCCCGTAATTTATCATCCTTTATCCAATTGATTTCCGGTAATAGTTCGACAATTGCCTGTTTCATGTTTCTCCCTCTTGTTCTCTTTTTTACTTGGCTCCTAATCCATGGCCTCAAATACTTCTTTCCACTCTTTAGGGGTCTTGCCGCCGAATTTATCTTTAAGCTTTTTCGAGGCTAACCAGGTCAATCTTTCCGATGTTGCTTTGGACATAGTTGGCTCTACATGAATGCCTTCCAGCATAGAAATAACATCCTTCATTTCATGGGCCCGTCTTTCTGCGTGTATAGCACTGCCTGTAACCAACCGGTTTAAGGTTTGCTCAAAACTGCAGGCATTCATTGTAGCTGCTAAAGACTTAAGCACCAAATGGTCAACTTTCATGGTTGATGCTGCCTCTAGAACCTCTACCAATAAGGCAGGTAAACCTTTCATGAAAATGCTGCGCACAAATTTTATGCCTGTAGCATCACCAGGAGTTTCACTAACTTTTTCTAAATCCATTCCATATGGCACCATTAACTCTAAGCATAAATCGGATCCGCTGCCGCTAATTAAAGTGGGAACTTTATTTTTATATAAAGGAAGTGATCCCAGCATTGCTGCATCAACAAAGGAAACTCCCGTATCTTTTATTTCCTCCCAAATACTCTGTTTGACTGCTGGTGCAGATGCCGATACATCTATATAAAGTGTGGAACTTTTTAAAAATGGTTTTAATCCCTTCGCAGTCTCTAGTGCCTTTGCACCAGGAACGGCTACAAAAACCACATTTACCTTATCAAATACTTCTTGCGGCGAAGTTACTAGGTTTACACCAGATTTCTCTACTCGCTCATGTACCAGCGGGCCATAAACCTCATGGTTCTGCATAACATCATAAGCTAAGATTTCCTCAACTCCTGCCCCCTTAAAACCTGTTGACATTTCAAAACCAACTTCACCAAATCCGATAAATCCCAATTTCATATAAAATTCCTCCTATAATAATAGACTCAACACCAAAATGTGTGCTTGACGATAATTTCCATGATAGAAGGCGAAAATTATATCCGTCAAAGTTTATTTCATATATCCATAAATTGATGATTTAATCAAGCACACATTTTGGTGTTGAGCCAAATAATACTTTCCACTGCAAGGACTATAGCCTCCTTAAATGCTTTCAAAATCGTATAATACCCAGATCTAAACTTGATAGGTAATTAACTGCACAATATTTCGTGCTGATACTTATCCTAACTCTCGTTATTTTTGTAATATTTTTTTCATCAGATACACTGTATGTAATATTCATTACATACAGTGTATCTTTACTTTTGCTCTAAGTAAAGAAACTTTGTCTCTGATAAACAGCTAATAATTTCAATCATGCTATATTTTCTACAAGATTCTCACTATTTCGCCATATTTCATCTTTATTTCACTTAGCTTTATCCTAAGATTGATGCTAAGGGTTCTTGTTCTCCCCTAATTCCATAGGCTTAATGGCCGGTATAACAAATAATACTGTGCACGCAGCTAATAATAATAGACCACCGCTAAGAGCAAGCGCCATCTGAAAACTGCCAGTAAACTTGACAATAATACCCGTGATTGTCGGCGCAAGAATACCTGCTATCGCGCCTACAGTATTCATGCTTCCCGTTACGGTTCCCGTCATGCCTGGAGGCGAAACTTCTGTAACCAATGTAAACATCATACCTCCTATCGTTGACGCTGCGGCAACATTAAGTGTCAGAATGGCGACTGCTACCATGGGATCTTCAACAAATCCAACAGCCATTATTGATGAGGCACATAATTGCGCAGTAACCAGAACACCTTTTCTGGCAACTGTAAGGCTGGTTCCTCTTTTAACAAGCCAATCCGACAGATAACCAGCAACAGGTTGGACTATAAATGCAGTTAAAAAAGGTAATGATGCATAAATACCCATTTTAAGAATAGAGAATCCTCTTTCCATGACCAGGTAAGAAGGCACCCATGTCAAGAACATGTAGTACAAATAGTCCCCACAAAACTTTGTTAAAAATATACCTAAAGTGCATCTGTTAGTCAGAAGCTGTTTCCAGGGAACGGGGGCTTTAGTTTTTGCTACATTTGACCCAGATTCCGATTGATTAGAAGAA
>Ga0316613_10003132_pt1 | contig 10365 bp, 7 predicted proteins | sample OWC_soil_day10_C_2_FD_207647 | JGI IMG/M metagenome (GOLD analysis project Ga0316613, IMG submission 207647) | Wetland soil microbial communities from Old Woman Creek delta, Ohio, United States - OWC_soil_day10_CT_b | ecosystem: Environmental > Terrestrial > Soil > Wetlands | place: USA: Ohio... | reverse complement strand
ATGAATGCGCCTTTCATGAATGACGAGAGGGAAGCCATGGTGGAGTTTTCCGCAACGGATTTAAACACCACAAGTCCAAAGCGCTTCCGGTCCTCTGACAGATATCCGATTCCCTGATTGACCGCATCCTCTGTGGTCTTTATCTCCGCTTTCCTGCCATTGATGAAGATTTCTCCCCCATCTTTTCTATCCGCTCCGAAAATAGCTCTGGCCGTTTCTGTTCTGCCCGCTCCCATTAATCCGGAAAAGCCCAGGATTTCACCTTTTTTCAGTTCAAAGCTCACATCTTTCACCATTTTACCTGCGCTTAAATGTTCCACTTTTAAAACCACCGGGGCATTCCCTTTTACACTGCCAGCCTGTTTCGGCTCTTCGTAAATCACCCGGCCTACCATCATATTGATGATGTCGTCCTTGGTACAGTCTTTTGTTTTCAATGTGCCCACATAGGTTCCGTCACGCATGACAGTCACCCGGTCTGTAATCACTTTAATTTCATCCATTCGGTGGGATATGTAGATGATTCCCATCCCCTTGGACCGCAGATCCCGGATAATTTTAAACAGTTCTTCTATTTCTGTTTCCGTCAGTGCCGCGGACGGCTCATCAAATACAATCAGTCTGGCATCTCTGGAAATTGCTTTCGCTATTTCACACATCTGCTGCCGCCCCACGGTTAAATTCCCCATTATCTCGGAGGGGTCGATCTCAATATTGAGACGCCCAAACAACTTCTTTGCCTCTTTATTCATCATGGAATCGCTGATAAATCCACTTTTCATCATTTCCCGGCCAATAAACAGATTCTGGGCCACTGTTAAGTGATTCATCATATTCAGTTCCTGATGAACAATCGCAATTCCGGCTTCCTGAGCCTTGGCTGGAGTGGTAAAATTCACTTCCTGACCCTCAAATTCAATGATACCGGAATCTTTAGAATAGATGCCTGTAAGGATTTTCATCAGAGTGGATTTTCCTGCTCCATTCTCCCCCATCAGTGCATGAACCTCTCCTGCTTCTACCTCCAGATCTACGTGATCCAAAGCATGTACCCCTGGAAAGGACTTGTCAATTCCCTTCATTCTCAGCATAACCCTGCCCACATTCTCACTCTCCGCTTCTTTTTGTCTGGAACACTTTTTTTGTTCTCATGAGTCCATTATATCGGAATAGAAAATTTCTAATATAGAGGATCTTACAAAAAAAGAAGAAGATTTTACTTTCTTAAAATGGGAAGAGCAGCTTCTGATTCTCATCGGTATAAATGTTGTCTGCAGTAATCACCTCCGTATCGCAGTATATATTTTTATCAGGCTTTTTTCCCCGCACGGTCTCTACAGCAGTCTGGATCCCGATATATCCCATATTAAAGGGTTTTTGCACAATCAGGGTATCAATAATTCCCTCTTCTAAATACTGAATTCCTTCAATGTCGTTATCAAAACCTACCACATGCACCTTCCGGCTTAAATTCATTTCCCGGATGGCTCTTGCAACCCCTACTGTGGAATACAGATTAAGCCCTGCTATCAGCGTGATATCCGGGTTTGTCCTCATCAGCTCTCTTGTCTTTTCATAAGCCTGGTTATAGTCGGAATTGCTGTAAAGGACCATTTTAATCTTGTTCTGATCCTCCGAAAGCCCCTCCCGAAGCCCTTCCTCCCGTTCCATTGCGGTGGAAGAACCTTTTACATAAGAAACAACAGCGATTTTTGTATCCGGGCCCACATAATCCCGCATTTTTTGCCCCATTTGTACTCCAGCGTTTCGATTGTCTGTACCAATGCAGCTCTCCTCAAGGTTCTGATCCAGTTTTGAGTCGATCAGAATGAGTTTAATCCCTGCATCTGTCACCTGTTTCACGCACTGCGTCATCTCCGAATACCGTATGGGAGATAGTGCGATGGCATCCGGCTTCATCTTTACTGCTTCTTCAATATATTTTTTCTGGGTCTCATAATCATCTTCTTCATCCGGAGCCAGAATTACCAGATTGGCCTGATATTCCTTTGCTGCACTTTTTGCACCGGATATCATGGACATCCAAAAGTCGTTTGTCTTATCCTGAACCTTGGGTATAAAGACGATTTTCACTATTTTCTTTTCACCAAACTCATCCAGTAAAAAAACTCCTGACAGGAACAAAACAACCAGAGTTAAGAATAGAATCCCTAATAAAACATTTTTATGTTTCTTCATTCACATCCTCCATAAGCCGGTAAGGGATGGTGATGGTCACAGTCGTTCCCTCCCCTTCCCTGCTGTCCACGCTTAAACCGTATCCGAGTCCATAATGCATGTTAAGGCGGTCCTGAATATTTTTCATTCCAACACCGTTATGCTTCTGATCTGTTCTCTTTTGAAACATGCAGTTAAGGGCTTCCTTCGTCATTCCAACACCATCGTCCAGAACCTTTAATATCACGGTTTCTTCCTGTCTGTATCCGCAGATGAGAATATTTCCCTGCTCTGTTTTATACTTTAACCCATGGTACAGGGCATTTTCCACCAATGGCTGTAAAACCAGCTTGACGATGGCACATTCCATTACCTCTTTATCAACCCTGATATCAAAAGCCACCTTATCCTTATACCTCATCTGCTGGATCAGCAGATAATTTCTGGTATATTCAAGTTCCTGCCACACCGTCACGTAGATGTTGGAATTGCCGATTGCCTGACGGAAGAATCTGGCAAGAACAGAGGTCATCTTGATTGCCTGTTCCGAATCTTCCGTTTCGATCAGCCAGATAATGGAATCCAAGGTGTTGTAGAGAAAGTGAGGATTAATCTGGGACTGCAGCGCTTTTAATTCGCTCTTTCTTTTTTCCGCCTGCTCCTTGCTGTTTTTCTTCAGCAGCTCATCGATCCGCTCCGTCATGCTGTTAAAGGAATGGGTCAGACTGGAAATTTCATCGTCCCCTGCCGTTTCAATACTCACCGGTTGAAATTTCCCTTCCTGCACCTCCTTCATTGCTGCCTGAAGCTGTTTGATGGGCTTCGTGATTTTAGCCGACAGAAAGACCGCAAACAGGCTTGCCAGCAAAATCAGCAGGAATGCTGCTCCCGTATACATTGTTTTCATGGCCACTTCGTTGCCTGCCAGCTCTGAGGTATAATTAACACCCACAATGGTCCAGCCTGTTTTTTTAGAATGGAACGGGGTATAAATCTTATTCTCTCCGTTTTCATCGATATGGGTAAGACTGGTTTTGCTGGCTGATACTTCTTTTAATAGTTCTTTTTTTACCCCGCTTAGAATCAGCTGCTGCTGGGGGTGATAGACGATTTCCCCTTTCCTGTCAAGAATATACACATATCCCTTATTTCCCAGGCTGATGGACTCACATAGATCATTGATTACGTCATAATTTAAATCAATGACCAGCAGCCCTTCCACCCGCCCCGTAGCCGGATTGGTAATCCCCCTGCTTAAGGTTACCACCCATTTATAATCGTTCTTTACCAGATTCTGTACGTGTGAAGAGGAAATAAGGATTTTACTTTCCGCCATTTTTGCATCCTGATACCACTCTTTGTCCTTAAGCCGTGCCCGTAAGTTTAAGCTGTCACTTCCATTGTTGATAAAATATTTTCCATTGTCTCCAAGGGCCGCAATGTTATAGATGTCAGTCCTTGCATGGAGGATTGTCTGAAAGGCTTCTTTTAAATCCTCTCCCGTTTCTGTTTCATCATCGAACAGATACCCGGTTATATCACGGTTGTTCATAATCACCTGGGAGATGTTTTCCATGTAGTCAATGTAATTTTCAATATTTAAGTTGACCTGCTCAATCAGCTGTCTGCTGTTTTTTTCCGAATTGTCCATGAGATTGTTTTTGGTAAACCGGATGGAGAAAAACAGGAATACCGTTACGGTTAAAAGAACCAGGAGTGAAAAATAAATGATCATATTGGTCCGTATACTTTTAAACCTGACTTCAATTCTCATAGCTGCCTTTCCTGTTCTTTCTTAAGCCTGCATATTCTTTCGGTGTCTTTTCCGTTGCCTTTTTAAAAATGGCGCTGAAATAGTTGGCATCGCTGTATCCGCATTTTTCTGCAACTTCATAGGTTTTTAAGGATGTGTTTTCCAAAAGCTCCATGGCTTTTTCCATGCGCTTTTTTGTCAATGCCTCCACGAAGGTCATGCCCGTATAGTTTTTAAAAGCAGAGCTGAAGTAGCTGACGCTGATTGCCAGTTTCTCGCATATCTCCTGGAGAGAAAGGCTGCAGTCTGAATAATGACTGTTGATGTATTCCAGCGCTGCTGCTGCCTGATGTTCCCCATAATTGCCTCTGTTGCTGTTTACAAGTTCCAGTGCAGTATGAAAAAAATCAAATACCTTTTCTTCCATCTGCGAAAGGTAGGTACAGCTAAAAAGTCCTGCTATAATCTCCTGTTCTTTTAAGAAAACTCCGTTCTCCACCAGATTTAACCGTTCCAGGAAATTCATCACTGCAAGGATCAGACTCTGATAAATTACCACCACCTTATTTTTAGTAACCCAGTTGGCCTGGCATTCTTTTCGAATCTGCCCAATCTCCATTTTGATCTCTTCTGCCAGATTGCTTCTGACTGCAAGTACAATCCGTTTTTCCCGTTCTCCCTCACTTATCAGCCCCCTGGCACAGAATCTGTACTTTTGAAATCCATCCCATTCATAGATTCCCGGCTCCCGTTCCAGATAGAGATATTCCTTCATCTCCATGGCCTTTTCATAGGAGAAACTGATTCCGCTTAGATTAAACACACAGGTCCCAACCAGGCAGTAGACCTTTTTCCCCATTTTCTTATAAATCATATCTGCGGATTCACTGCAGATCACTGCAATTTCCTTTTTCATCTGGGAGCTGTTTTTCTTCTTCACATAAAGAAGAAGCTGGCCGTCACCATCTTCGGTCACAAGTACATCTTCACTCCACTCCTTACGAACAATGTCAGCCATTTGGGAAATTTCTTTTTTATCCGCCTCATCCCGTGGACAGAGGAGCGCGGCACAATAGCATTCACCGGAAAAATCAATGTGAAATTCTTTTAGTTTTTCCCCTATCTGGTCCTCATGAATCCGTCCCTGTCCAAGCTGAAGCAAAAACTGGTTTTTCAGAAGCGGATAACTGCCTTCATAATAAGTTCTGACCTGGAGATTTTCGGCTTCCCCGTCCAGAATATTTTTTGCCTCCTTTAATTTTTCGATCAGTTCTCCCGCTGTTACCGGTTTTAACACATAGGAAAGTACGCGGTACTCCACCGCCCTTTTGGCATATTCAAATTCATCATAGCCGGTTATAATTACCGTTTTTGTACGTTTCCTGTTTTCATATAAATATTTTGCCAGCTCAAGACCATCTACATAAGGCATGCAGATATCCGTAAGCACAAGGTCCACCGTCTGCTTCTCCATAAAACCGATGGCTTCTTTTCCGTTTTCGCAGGTTCCCGTCAGTTCGTACCCCAATGAGCCCCATGGTATTCTCTGTGAAATCCGTTCTCTGATCAGAATTTCATCATCAACCAACAATACCTTATACATAGAACTATCCCCTCATATCTCCAATAAGCGCTACTATCAGTATGCGCAGTTTCCTGAAAAGAAAATAGCAATAAGGCCGGAATTTCTGAAGTGGTCTGCCTGTGCTTCAAAAATTCCGGCTGTTCCTTATGTACCCGGTTATTTTACAATAAATCCATCCTCATCCCAGAGATCATGCCAGTCACCTGCACCTTCCCAAAGGAATACCTGACCTTTTACCAGACGGTTATTTCTCTCTAAGGTCGCGATCATGCCCATTTCCTCCTCTGTAAGCGGATCTTCTGTCATTGCCTTTAAGTTGCTTACGTATTCTATTTCATGAATGGAGAAAGGAATGGGTATCTGTCCTCTCTGCCGGGCCCATTTAAGAGCGATAACCGCTGGGTGAACGCCGTGATCCGCTGCGATTCCCTTCATTTCCGGTGTCTGTAAATCTGCCACATCCTCCGGACACATATCTCTTTCGGGTCTCTGCGGAGAGCCTAATGGCATGAAACCTATTGGCTGGATATTGTGAGCAACCAGATAATCAAACAGTTTCTGCTGCTGGAAGCAGGGGTGAAGCTCCATCTCACATGCAGCCGGCATTATGTTCATCTGAGGCAGAACTGCTTCCAGCTTTGGAATGGTCATATTGGAAATACCGATGTTGCGGATCAGTCCTTTTTCCACCAGTTCCTCACACTGACGGTAGGTTCTTAAAAATTCTTCCGGAGAGAATGGTCTGGAATCCGGATTGCGGGAATCCACGTCGCAGTGAGGTGCATGGTAATTTGGAAATGGCCAGTGAATAAAGAACATATCCATATATTCACACTGTAAGTCAGCAATGCTCTTTCTGCAGGATTCCTCTACTCTGTCATGCATGTCATTCCATACCTTTGTCATGATGAAAAGGTCTTTTCGCTCCACGACTCCCTCTTCAAATGCATGATGGAATACTTCGCCGATCTGATCCTCATTGCCGTAGCAGGCTGCACAGTCGAACAACCGGTATCCGCAGCGGATAGCACCTCCAACAGCAGCAGATACTTCATCAGGAGTAAAGCGGTCGGAACCAAAGGTTCCCATACCCACACAGGGAATCTCCTCTCCTGTGTATAATTTCACTTTTGGCACCAATGCCGGATTAACCGTTTCTTTCATTGTCATATTCTCCTTCTCTTTTTATAGGATTGTGATTTGATAGCTCAGCCGTTTTTCTTCCCCTGGCTTTACAATTGCTGCATTTCGTTTCTCTTCCAATATATCACTCTCATCGCTGCAGGTGGACAGTCCGGTCCAGGGCTCCAGGGCCAGGAACGGTGCGTCGTTGGCAGCAGACCAGATTACAAGATAGGGAAATGACCCCATCTCCAGTTCCACTCCATGTCCGTTTTCTTTGTGGCTGAGTGTCACTTTTTTTGATTTCAGACGGTCGAATATGATGCCGTCTTCGTAAAACAGGGAATGGGCAAGGGGTAAAACAGTACCTTCCAGGGAATTTTCTTTCCGGTGTCCCATATCCACCAATCCTGTTTTCAAATCCGGTGTTGGAGCTGTTTTCTCTTCTTCTGCATCAAAGACAACCTGATAATCCTCAAAGTTCTCTGTTGGTAAAAGAGGACACCGGAATGCCGGATGACCCCCTATGAAGAAAGGCATATCCTCTGTGCCTGTATTTTTAACTCCATATGTTACAAGAATGCTGTTCTCATTCAGCCTGTATTCCATGGTGAGGGTGAATGGATAAGGATATTTTCCCATCATCTCTTCATTTTCTGAAATGGAAAAACACATGCTGTCCTCTTTTTCTGACTCCAGCTTAAATTCTTCCCTTCGTACAATCCCATGCCTTGGCATCTGGATCTGCTTTCCATCTTTTGTTGCTGCCCTGTTGTCTCTTAAGCTTCCGCAGATGGGGAACAGAACAGGCGCCTGCCCGCTCCAGTACTCAGGATCTCCCTGCCATAGATACTCCGTACCTGCTTCATTCTTTATGGAGGTGAGAGCGCCTCCAAGGGAGGTGAATCCCACTTCCAGCCTGTCATTCTTTAACCAATATTTCATTTTTAACCCCCGATTTTTGTGATTTCTATCTGCGGCTGCAATCTTTTCATGTCTTCCATCAGGAAAAAGCCTGTTTCCTCTCTTAATGCGGAAGCTGCTGAGACAGCACTTGCATTTCTTAATATCTCTTCCATGGGAAGCTGTCTGGAAAGACCAAGAGCAAAGCCGGCAATCATGGAGTCACCGCATCCCACCGTGTTTACTGCATCTATTTTAGGTACTCTGGCTCTGTAAATACCGGAGCTGCATACCACAAAGGAGCCTTCTGAACCAAGGGAAACTGCTACGATCTCCACTCCACGTTTATGAATGTCCTTTGCTGCTTCTATCATCTCTTCCAGGCTGTCGCAGCTTTTTCCTGTCAGCATACGGATCTCCTCCAAATTAGGTTTAATCATGGAAGGTGCGGCTTCGATGCCCATCTTAAGGAGATTACCGCTGGTGTCTAAGATTACCTTTTTTCCTGCATCCTTTCCGATCTTCACCATTCTCTGGTAAGCAGTTCCGTCAAGCCCCCTTGGCACGCTTCCTGATATGGCGATGACTTCTGCCTCATCTGCAAGCTTTTTATAATGTTCCAGGAAATTAAGAAAGTCGTCTTCCCCTACTTCAAAGCCAGGCTCCAGAAATTCTGTCTGGATTTTATTTTTTTCATCCCAAATATTAATACAGGAACGGCTCTCTCCTTTTAAATGATAAAATGCGCTGGTGATCCCAAAGGTTCCTAAAGCTTCTTCAATATAATTGCCTGCATGGCCTCCCACGAAACCGGTTGCCACTACGCTGCCTCCTGCAATGACTGCCGGCTTTGAGACATTTAAGCCTTTCCCACCCGGCGTATAGGAACATGATTTCACACGGTTTACTTCTCCCTGTGAAAAACCATCAACTACATACCGTTTGTCAATGGCAGCATTTAATGTTACGGTCAGTATCATAGGTTCCTCCTATTCGTTTACCAAAAGGATCTTTCCCTTTACCAGACCCGGAGTCTTAAACAGCTGGAAAGCCTCCTGCGCCTGACTCATGGGCATCTTCTTATAGACGAATCCCGGATCAAATTTCAGCTGTCCTGTGGCAAAGTAATGTGCGGTCAGTTTCCACTCTTTTCCTGGGAACGGTGAACTGTAGGACATCCAGGATCCGGTTAACTTAAATTCTTTCCGGTTCATATTTTCCCACATGGAAGGGGTGAAGGATAAATCAACATGGGGAGTTCCGATGAAACAGACACTGGCTTTATTGGCTGCCAGTTCAAATGCCATCTGCATGGTTGGCACCTGCCCTGCCGTCTCAAATACATAGGAAAAGCCTTTTCCTTCTGTAAGAGCCATTGCCTTTTCTTTAAAGCCCTCCTCTGTGGTATTGATTGCTTCATCTGCGCCCAGACGTTTTGCCAGCTCCAGACGTTCTTCACTGATATCAAATACCACCACTTTTTTCGCTCCGAAGATCTTCGCCCACTGCATGGTAAACATTCCAATGGTTCCGCCTCCTAAAACTGCAGTATACTCACCGCCCCGGTAGTCATTCTGGAACAGACCGTGAAGAGCAACGGTAGAAGGTTCAAACATAGCGCCCTGCTCATAGGAAATGCTTTTGTCAAATATAACCGCATTCTGCTCCGGAATTACCACATAATCTGCGTTACTTCCCTGCTGTCTGGAACCGATAAAGCTATAGTGTCTGCAAAGAGAGAAGTTTCCATTCTGACAGTCATCGCATTTCATACAGGGAATTAAAGGTGCCCCGGAAACACGGTCTCCCGGCTTGACTGATGTAACCCCTTCTCCGACTTCCACTACATCTCCGGAAAATTCATGTCCCAGTACAATGGGATAAAAATGAACTCCGTTATGCAGAACTCTTGGAATATCAGATCCGCATATACCAGATGCCTTAACTTTGATTTTTACCAGTCCCGAGCCCGCTGCAGGCTCCTCATAATCCATATACCTTACGTCCTCATTTGCACAAACAACTGCTGCTTTCATGACTCATTTTCTCCTTCCTGAACCATCATATCTTTTAAATGCTCATATAAGCTTAAATATTTCCGGTAATTCCGGTCATAGATTTTCCTGTCTTCCTGATTGGGTACATGATATCGTTTATTTTCCACAGTCAGCTTTACTGCCTCTTCAAAATCTTCGTAAATTCCAACTCCCACTCCGGCCAGGATCGCCGCCCCTAAGGTGGTGGCTGTATCGGAAGACGGAACGATCACAGGCTTGCCGGTGACATCGGATTTAATCTGAGTCCATAAAAGAGAATTTGCAGATCCTCCCATGGCTCTTAATACATCAATGGATGCACCTGCCTCTTCCGCCACTTCCAGATTATGCCTTAAAGACATGGCAACTCCCTCCATGACCGCACGTATGAAATGACCTTTGGTCTTTCCAAAATCCAATCCATAATAAACGCCTTTTGCATAGGGATTCCATAAGGGGGAACGCTCCCCTGCCATATAAGGAAGGAAGATCAGTCCGTCACTGCCTGGAGGGACACTTCCAGCTGCTTCATTGTAAAGATCCAGGGAGCTTTTCCCGGTTCTTCTGCCTTCTTCTCTTTCAAATGCGCCAAACTCCTTCTCAAGCCACCGCATGGCTCCGCCGCCTCCGGTTGTTCCGCCCTGTAAAAGCCATTTGCCCGGTACAACATGACAGCTTAAAATCAGCCTTGGATCGGCTCTGTAGCTGTCGATGCAGATACTCATTCCACCAGCCTGACCTCCCTGTTCCTGGGTTTCCCCGGCATGGATCACTCCGGCTCCAAGGGT
>Ga0316613_10003128_pt1 | contig 10374 bp, 12 predicted proteins | sample OWC_soil_day10_C_2_FD_207647 | JGI IMG/M metagenome (GOLD analysis project Ga0316613, IMG submission 207647) | Wetland soil microbial communities from Old Woman Creek delta, Ohio, United States - OWC_soil_day10_CT_b | ecosystem: Environmental > Terrestrial > Soil > Wetlands | place: USA: Ohio... | reverse complement strand
ATTTTGTCAACAGCCCCAAAATGCTAAAAGGCTTAATTTCATTGGAGCTGATAACAGGAGTCGAACCTGCGACCTACTCATTACGAATGAGTTGCTCTACCAACTGAGCTATATCAGCACTATTCATAACGCCTTTTATTTTACTACTGTAGCATAGACTTGTCAAGTCTATGAAGCCTTGTAATCATTGACTCCGTAAACACTTTTTACTTAATATTTTTTTCTTCTTACAATAGCAACAAAGCTGTATAGCATAGTTAGTAACATACTAAATAGCATACTTTTATAACATACTTATGAGTTTTTGTAGCATACTTAATATAACAATACTTAAATTCTTTTTATCATAAACCATAGTTTATCACATTATTTCTCAATTAAATATGTACTAAACTCCCCTTTATATCCACATGCTCTTATTGTACGTTGGTAAGAACTATCACGTCTATTTAAATACCAAGTAACCTTAGAACTCGATAACTGTTTGCAAATTTGTTCAATATATATTTTGTCTACATCTGAAAATGAAAACCCATAGGAGTAAATTTTTCCTACGTGTGATATGCTATCAAAAAATTTTCGGTTTTTTATTATTGCATTGGCTGTATTTTTCCTTAATGAATCATGAATTTCTTGAAGAATATGCTCTGCCCCCATATATTTAGCCATATTTTCTTCATAATCATCTTTGTCATTACCATGCCCAAATAAAAGATTCTCTCCTTGTTTTCCATGGATATGACAAACCGCCTTTGCTCTATAAAGGATTTCTAGTGTTTTTGTATAGTTAAAAGATAAAAATAAATCATTATCCTTATCTATTAAATTGGCGAAATCTCTCTTTATAGTTACTTTTTTATTAATTTCAATTGTATTTATCCAGTCTGAAAAATACTCCGAAATCTTCAAAGCCGCCACTTTAAGATTTAATGCTATATCTTCATTACGACGAACTATATTCCAAGGATTGTCTTCCTCACTTTTATAGTCTATAGCAAGCCATTCACCAAAATCTAAAATGCCTAAAGTAGTTTCGATATCATTCCACTCATCGCCACTTGTAGCAGATATAATTCTCATCAAAAAACTTACCGCAGAGGTATCATCACATTCTTCACCACCTTTAGGCATCATCGAAACCTCTGGTTGAATAAAAGTTTCACCATTAGCATCTTGATATTGGGTCTGTAAATATTTGTGAAAATCCTCATATTTTGTTTCTAATCCATGTGATAGGTCGAAACCATTTCCTATAATGAATAAACTTTTCATAACAAGCTCCTCAGTTAACTTAAAATATAGTATATATCTTCAACATATAGCTAAATGCCTAAAACTGACCTTATCTAAATTTTTCTATAGGTTAAATATCCATGTTCAAGAAATACTATTCATTGTCAACTTCTATTTTTTATTCTATCAATCCTCTGATATTTCTATTCCACTATACTTCGTTGCACTATATAAATGGTCATTTATTATCTTTTCTGTTTAAGGTTGGTAAATGTTTTTTAATTAAAAATTTTTCAAATTCATATCTCCCAAATGGGACTCTCATATAGTCGATACTACATTGACCCAAATATTTATTAACACTATCATCATTTTCCTTTGTTAATTTTCTTTTTGAAATAAGCTCGAATCCTAATATATCTGTCGCAATATGTCGTCTCAAGGCAGAAAAATAAGTGTCTTTACTATGTGTAGTATATCTTGCATTTATATCTGAACTCTCACCTATATAAATTAGCTGTTTGTCAACGTCTAGAACACGATAGAGCCCAGGGCTGACAGGTATAATAGCCTCATCCCAAGGAATAGGGATTTGATTAAAAAACAAATCTTCACCTTCGAGGAAAAGATTTGTATTATTGTTTTGAATATCGTTCCAATGCTCACAAATTCCTGTAAATTCTTTCTTCTGACGCTTTTCTTTTTGAAATTTATTAAGAATTGTTGGTAGATTTACAATTCCAAATTCTTCTATCTCTTTTCTGCCCATATTTGTTTCAATAAATCTAACCTGAAATTCTTCTATATTTAATAGTTCCTTTTGATTTAATTTCGAACAATATTCAATATAGTTTTTATAAAAAGTTGAACCCTTCGTTGTGAATTGTGTTTTTAATCTTTTGGATATATCTTCGCCTTCACCGATATAATATGGTATTCCGGCATGTAGTATGAGGTAATTGCCAGAATTATGACAAGGTGTTTTACTTTCAGAATTAAAAAGATGATACAATCCTTCTGCCAATATTTCCTCAGAATTTAATTGGCAATAATCCCAATTAAAATTCATTGCACAATCACTTCTTTCTTAGTTTCTACCACCAGTAAATATCTTCATATATTTCCATATTACACCTCCGTTTGGCAAATTCCTCCTTTAATGAAAATAAAAAAGCCGCCTACTCAAAGTAGACGGCGATATAATCTGCTACATCTGTATAATAAGAGTTGACATGTGCATTTCCTAAAGATTTAAATGAGAGATAATCTATCAACCAAAAGCACTTCTGGAACAATTCTAGAAGTGCCTTCAATCAAAATTTCACTTATCTTAATCATATAGGACAATTAATCAGTACTAATAAAGCGGGGTAGCAACATAATTTTATTAAAGTTCTTGTCTTTGAATAGTTTTTATTTTAGAAATTTCTATAATTTGAGTTTCTAATTTATTTGAGCCCAATAAATAATATCTTTTATCATCGTAATGTAAAAGAGGACCTTTAATAATTTCCCCATCATTGGTAATAACCTGTATCGATATAAGTTTACCACCACCATATTGTTCATCAAGAATAGGATATATGGCCTTGCTATAACTATTTATAAACATTAAAAACATTACTATAGAAATGCAAATAAGATAAATATTGTCAAGAGGTATCACTTTTTTTACAATGCTATCCCCTGAAAAAACTGAATAACTCTCAATAATTTCCCCTTCCTCTAGTCTTTGGTTTCTAGAACAAAGAGTGTAATAAAAATTAAAGCATACAAATGATAATATTGAAAAAAGAAAAAATACTGAACGATATTCGTTACTATTATATATCATGATGGGAAATGGAACTATACTGATAAATTGTAAGAAGTAATAGAAATATTCATTAAATTTATAAACATTTTTCTTTTTCCTCGAAAGATGTATTGAAAATCCTAATCCGAAAGCAAAAATTGAACATCCCATTAGACCATATAACCAATAACTATTAATATTATATAATTTAAAAATGGTATATGTTGGATATAAATCAGGAGTATTGCCAGGAAATGAAAACCATATAAGAAATGCGTTAGTACACATCATTGGCTTCGTTAAGAAATTTAAAACATCCTTAAAACTTATTGCTTTAGTATTATGAACATCTATAGAAGAAAAAATAATGACAACTGATAATCCTAAGAAGAGGAATAGCATAGCCCCTGTATGAATCAACTTTGTACTAATAAGTGCATAATCACTTATAAAATATCTTCCTAAATGACCATTAATAATCATTAGACCAGTACCACTTAATAAAGCAGTCATTAAAGCAAGAAAAACCACTGGAAATTTTATAGCAGACTCAAACCATCCCATAAAAGATTCACTCCTAAAGTTATTACCATCTTCCATATTCAACCATGTTGTTACAATTTCCTTCTTAAATTGATAAATAATAAGGCCGCCTACTCAAAGTAGACGGCTATATACTCTGCCACATCTGCATAATAAGAACTACCGGGTATATTTCCTAATGAATTAAATTATGACCTTTGAACGATATTCTATCATCAAAAAGCACTTTGGGAACAATTCCAGAAGTACTTTCAATCAATATTTCACTTATATTATTCTTTAGTGGGTTCATCATATCGAAAATTAATAAAATACAACTAATTGGATTACACAAGAGCCGCCTACTCAAAGCAGACAGCGATAAATACATTACTGTTGATGCTTAATCTCATATCTTAACCGTATCGCACAATAAATTAAAGTACCCATAATAACAGTAAATAGCCATAACCAGAACATAGCTAACACCTCCATAGGTGTTACTATACCCATATGGTAAGGGGTTTATACTGATAGTAATAATAACAGATTTAATGTTTTAGAATCAATTCATTGAATATAAAGCAGGCTTAGAAGTAATAGTCGACTCCATATAGCAGTCCAGAAATTCTTCTGTTACTCCTCTAATTTTTCGGCGTTGGCATAATGCGTATAGTTCCTCTACAGCAGAATAGGAGAAATATTTAGTATCTAAAGAGTGGAATTGTGGCCTATTGGCTTCCCGGAATACTCTTTCTCTATCTTCATCTGAGGCTACAATTACCCACCGAGTTGGGAATCGTGGTAATGCATCTTGTAATCTTTGCATTCTGGTTAGACCACTTGTGACTCCCGTACTATGCTCTATTTCTATAACCGCTGGCATTAATTTGCCATTTTTAAACCAAATACAGTCTATAAATGCCGCAGCTTTAAAGGCACCATCAAATGGGTTAATCAGATTTTCATTTTTTAAAGAAGCCACCACACCATCCATTTCACCTATTTTTTGGCCTTTATAAAGAATACCTTTATCTCCTTGAGCAACCCAAGTCCTAAAATTTAGTTGCCGACCAATCATAATTAGTGCAATTTGAATTTGTGCGTGCCTTCGCTTAACTGCAATATCAATTTCAATATCAATTTTCCCGCCTAATATATCGTCAGGCATGACTAAAGCATCATAAGCAACTTCCATATTCGGGATTTCTGATATTACTATATCTGTTTTCATTTCTTTAATAATACCAAGTTCGTGCGGATTATCTGGGCACCACATTAAATGTTTATGTCCTTCTTTAACTTCACTGGAAGAACTTATTATTTCAATGCGTCCAGGATAGCAGAAGTAAAATTGTGGTGTATGAGCTATAAGAGCTTCCATAGCTGACCGTGTGTTGTAACTAGCCCCTAAAACTCTATCTAAATTAATAGGATGATTGGGAACCATAGCATTAGCAATTCTCCAAATTAATTGAGTTGATATTGATTCATTCTTTGCATTAGCTGATGCTTCACCTTTTGATGGATTATAACGTTTAATGACAATAGGTCCTTCTGGATAAGTAATACCAACCACTTCTAGCTGTCCTTTTGTTCTAGGATTTATATAGTGATAAGCACGGTTTTTAGGCAAATGCCCAATCGCTGTTACAATGTCTGAAGCTGTAACTTTCATTTTCACACCCCTAAAAAATCAAAAATAGTTTGAGCAATTGCTCTAGCTGCAACATAAGGAACACCATTACCAACTGTCTTAAACATATTTGATAGGGTCAATTTGGGTGGTAGTGCAAATTCTTTTGGCATAGATTGTATTGCCAATGCTTCTGCAACCGATATTCTGCGTGCTTTGTATGGGTGCAGATGCACTTCATTATTACCATAACAAGCAGTCGGTGAATAACGCCATCTATGAAGTCGTTTATATGATTTTTTCGAAACATCGCCCTCATCTATTACTAAGAATTTTGCAAGACCTGCCCTGGGAATAAAACAATGCTTAGCATTGGGATGCTCTAAGACATTATTTACTTCAAACCAATGCTGAACGGTTAGTTCATGAGGAATACTATCTGGACAATTACTTACACCATCTGGCGCAAAGGCATCAACAGTTGGCCACGAATAAGAATTAATTTTCTCTGTAGGATATTTAACATATTTCCCCCAAGGGAAAATTTCATCTAAAACAATTCCATTATCGACTTTTATTGCCATTTTTTCAAGTAATTTCTTTTGAAATCCTATGAGAATAATTCGTTCTCTTTCTTGCGGTACACCATATTCAATAGTATTAATTAATCGTTCAGTTGTTACATATCCTGCTTTATGCAATTTCATTTTCATTTCTTCAAAAAAAGCACGATGTTTTTTAGTTCTCCAAAGTCCCTTTACATTTTCAAATAAGAAAAAATCAGGTTTTTGCTGACAAATTAATTGAATATATGTAGCTGAAAGTTTGCCATTATCCCCTTCGTGTCCACGATTTTTACCAGCGACCGAAAAATCAGGGCAAGGAGGACCACCAATAAATCCGATAATACTGTTAGTTTTACGAACATTTTCAACGAGTTTTTTAAGATGTTGTTTATTTTCTCCTTCGGTTAATAATGCAACATCACCTTGATTGTAACCAAATAGAGGAGTAGGTAAATTTAATATTTTTCTTGAATATTGATATGTCTCCATAAATGGAGGATGAATTTCATTTACATAAGCAATTTTATAGCCACTCATCTCAAATCCCAAATCTAAAAATCCTGCTCCTGAGAAAAAAGAAAAAATAGTCGGACGATTTATCATAATACTCCTTATTTCATACATTATCGATATTTTAAAACAACCCATTTATATTCTCTGCTAAACGATTTAACTCCTGCCTTATTCATATAACATTTCACTAGTGATTTCATTGGTCAATAAGAAGATTATTATCCCCTTAAAACTTGTTATTATTTTATACATTTAACCATGTTATTGTAAAGTCCTTTCCCAATGAAAAAACCGTCTACGCAGGTAGACGGCCTCTCAATTAATATTCATGAGCAAATAGCATGACTCCACTCTCATCTTCATCAATAATAAATATCTTTGCGGTAATTGGATTTTCGATATTTTTATAATAGAATACCTCATTTTTCTTTGGAATTTCTTGATGATGATATATCTTCTGGTATACTTCACCACAAGCACATTCAATACTTAATTCATAAACCTAAAAGTAATCAACAGTAACACCTTCTTCTTTCCATTTATCAATCATTGACCATAATATCATCTGAATATCTAATCCTAAAGTTTCTGCAACTTCTCAAGTAGAATATTGTCTATCAAACATATTTATCATCCTCTAAAAAATTAAGCACATGGTTTTACCATGTGCTCATTAATTTACTTATCAAGGCTATCAGCCCACACCATGAACTTTGATACGGTTTTGGCGTAAATATCATTTGTGATTAAGTATTGCCTATCACCCATATTTACTGGTTTTGAAGTATAGCGGGAATGACCATTTATGTAGGTTTGTTCTTTAACAGTTTTCGTACCATCATATTCTAATAAGAATGGATATCTGACACCAAATAACTTAGCCGTGCCTTCTTTAGTTGACAGTTCAAAGATATATTCTTCAGTAATTTTACCTTCAGCTACAAGCTCCATAAATTTATCACGGATTGCTTGACCAGCTTTAATCTTAGGCTGTTTGTCAGTAGTGGCATCAATAACTTGACTATCATTTTGGGCTTCAATTTGCTCAGTAGACTCAGTATACTCTGTAGTATCAACCTGTTCCGAAACCATAACTTGTTCTGACACCTCATACTCGGCTATCGTATCAACTTTACCATTCTCAACTTGGGCTATCTTAATAGCTAAGCACTTAGGGCAGAGACCACGTTCATTGATATCCCTATTTTTCAGTATTCTGTTGCACTCTTTGCAACTTGGTAAATTAGTGATGTTATCCATTTTAAATTCCCCCTTCAAATTTTAAACATTTGTTTGACTTACACTGATAATCATATCGTTATTTCCTTTATTTATAAGTGTTTTAAGGTGTTTTGAGAATGCAAATGTGCACGTACATTATGTACAATACAAAATTAAATAAAGACTACCAAGTTCTGATGTCTTTTATCTCACTTCTTAGTTATAGTCAGTGTAAATTCTTCATTATCAACTTTGAATATTAATTCTGGTACAAATTCTTTAGAACCAATAATTATTTGATCTTCTAAATTTTTATTCATAATATAATTTGTAACGGCTGTATAGATTAAATATTGAAGTTCTTGTTTTGTCATTTTATCATCCTTTTTCTATTATTTGGTAGTTGTCCTATAATTAATATCATATCGCGATCTCCATTATTTGTAAGCTCTTTCCAAGGATTTTTCTGAAAGAATGCGCGTATACATGCTTGTGTTAATATCACCAATAAGACAAAAAGAAAGAGAGAACACTTAGACAATTTTTGTCTAAGTGTTCTCTCTTAAATAAGGTTATATATACTACTATTTAGCATCACAGAACTATACGTCTTAATTTTTTATTCTTATTGGAGAGAACCAATTAAGGTTCTTTTACTAAATCAATATGATTTTTTATTATGCTTGACATCTCATCTAAACTACATTGCCATACTCTCATTCTAGCTAAACACTCATTAAAATTCGAGTCATCTTCAGCTTCTTGTGACATTACATCAAGTAAAGTAACAAAGCCTTCAAGCATCTTTATCTGCTTTGTGGTAATTGTCATTTTTAACCACCCTCACTTTTAATCATTTAGCAGGAATTGTTTCCCTGATATTTATAATTATATCTCATTCTGTTGAAAAACGAATCTGTATGTATGTTCTTTCTTAATTTTTCCCATTTTATACAAATAAATTATTTTATTGGGAATCCTTCATGAATTTACTTTCTAAAAATGCTTTTCCGTAATATTCTATTGGGTCTACAGAGTTGATAGATGATTCATCTACAAAGGGATTCGTAATACTAGTTCCATTAAATTCAAAACTTATACAACCAATCGTATCTTCAGTCTCGTTTATAATATGCTCATTGTTTTCAACTATTTTTCTTAACTTTGAATACATATTCATATTTAATCAATCCCTTATTCATATTCCTATATTTATAATTATATCGCATCCTACTAGAAAATGTAGCGAGGCATCCGCTTTATTTTTTATTTATTTACATTTATTCCTAAAAATAAAAAATTCACCTACTTTGTAACATTTTTATATCTATTTTCATTATTTACCCCCTCGGGCGCTCCCGAATAGTCATTTACGCGTTAAAATTGTATTAATCCAACTAAACTCTATAAGAGAAAGGAAGATATTTATGAGAAAATGTCCAAACTGCCATGAAGATGCTCAGTATGCAGGTCAGCTTAAAAAATGTGAAAATTGCGGTGGTGTGCACTGCGAAAGATGCCCAAGTAGTGGCTATAGTGGTGGTTGTCCATTCTGTGGCAGCTACGATTATAAAACCTTTTAATTGAATCATTACTAATCTATAAAAGACTAAGAAGCATGATAATTCACCGTTTCACGGAATATCATGCTTCTTTTTAAATTGTACTAAATTGTAAGCCATCAAACCATTCTAATAGAGATTATATATTTTTCACTCAATAGCAAGTGTAAAAATGGCACTATATTTAAATATCCTACGCTTTTGACACTTATACTAACACTTTATGTACTTATAAATTTAATGATATATAAACATTATCAAGTTCTTCTTTTGTTATACCAATATAAGACAAAGTTATACTGGGCGAAGAATGATTTAAGAGTTTCTGTATCCTAGTAATATCAACGCCACTTTGATATGCCCAATAACCAAAGGTCTTTCTTAATGTATGTGTACCCACCGCTGTTGTTATACCAATACTAATCGCAGCATCATTCAATATTCTATATGCCTGCACTCTAGATATTGCTCTTTGCCCTTTACGGCTGGGAAATAAAGCTCCCGTATCCAAATTCATTTCTTTGAAATATTCATTAATAGCTTTTTTAGATGTATCGGATAATGGAAAATCTTTTAACTTACCAGTTTTTTGCTCACGAATAATAATACGCTCTTTACATTTTACATCTTCAACAGTTAATTTTAATAAATCGGATACTCTGAGTCCTGAGTTTATGCCTAATGTAAATAGTAAATAATCTCGTATGTTTTGACCCTTTAAATATTTTTTCATGCCTTGAATTTGTTTCTTGTCTCTAATTGGTTCAACTAGCTCCATAACTAACTCCCCCTATAAATGTAGTTCTTTTAAAAAATTATATCGCGAATTACATTTTTTGTATGTGTCTCAATACATTGCTCCACTAAAGAAAATTACAGTGTATAATATTTACATAGTTTATTTTTTTCGAGGGTGAGGGGTACATATGAGCATAGCAATTCTGATGTATACCGTTGTTACCAAGTTAGAAGCAATTAACGAAAAATATCCGGGAGGAGTAACGGAATATTCGACTTCCCCTTACGTATGGCATGACAATTATATTGTCGGATCAAGTTTTATGAACGGCTATGATGTTGATGACCATATTAATCATTTGATGAAATATGGTCTATCTTTTGATTCTAAACAGTATTCAGATATTGCGGTAGTTGATCAAGCACGCGGAATATTAACAAAGTGTGATTGGTTAGATTTCGGACAAACTGACAACGAACAGTCGATATGCTGGCTAACGGGTACATTACCAGATCATACTGTTATTCCAAAAGAATTCCTTTAATAATAACATAAAATCTAATTGGAGGAGTGATTTTTATAAATAA
>Ga0316613_10003127_pt1 | contig 10377 bp, 6 predicted proteins | sample OWC_soil_day10_C_2_FD_207647 | JGI IMG/M metagenome (GOLD analysis project Ga0316613, IMG submission 207647) | Wetland soil microbial communities from Old Woman Creek delta, Ohio, United States - OWC_soil_day10_CT_b | ecosystem: Environmental > Terrestrial > Soil > Wetlands | place: USA: Ohio... | reverse complement strand
GATCGCGAGCGCGGCGAGCGCGCTCGCTCCGGCGAGCGCCTGGAACGCGTGAGACGCGAACCAGCGTGCCGGCAGATGTGACGCCAGCGCACCCAGCACGACCCCTGCCGCGAGCCCGAGCCCGTGCGCCCACAGGTCGACCCGCTGGCCTTCGGTGCCGAGCATCGCGAGCAGTGCGAGCGCCGCGCCGATCGGCAGCCACGCGGGTCGTCCGCGCAGCGAGGTGCTCCGAAGCGCGAGCGCGCGGCCGGCCAGCAGGCCGAGGGCGCCGAACACGGCCGTCGACGCGCCGATCGTCGCATGCGACGGCGCCTGTACGAAGGCATTGGCGAGATTGCCGAGCGCACCCGCCGCGAGCGCGAGCGCGCCGCCGCCACCGAAGCCGAAGGCGCGGAACACCGCGGCGAGGAAGAGCGCTCCGGCCATCGCGTTGCCGAGTACATGGCCAAGATCGGCGTGCAGTGTGAGAGCGGTGACTGCTCGCCACGCTTCACCCGCGAGAATGCGCGCGGCGTCCGCACTGGCGCGCTCCCCGAAGGCCGAGTCGGAGCGGCCCGCGGGTCCCGTCGCGGCGAAGAGCGCGAGCAGGAAGCCCGCGACGACGAGCGCATGGCGGACCGAGGCCGGGTCCAGGGGCGCGGGCTCGCTGGGTCGCGGTGCGCTCGCGTTCTCGCGTTGCCAGGCGGCCAACGCGCGCTCGGCGCCCATCGCGTCGCTCGCTGCAACCTCCAGCACGAAGCCCGCGGGACCGCCTCGCACGTTGCTGCGCAGGCCCTCGGCGCTGAGCACCAGCACCCACTCGTCCACCTGCATCCGGCGTCGCGACACGCGCAGCGCGACGAACTCGTCGGACTCGTCCATGGCTGCGCCAGCATGGCACAAGCGCGATCCGCTCAGGAGTGCGCCTCTCCGGGCGGCGGATCCGCGGCGCACTCGGGCGGGAGGTGCGCGACGAAACACGCGCCGCCGTCGGGGGTCGGGCGGAGTTCCAGCACACCGCCGTGCTCGCGCACGATGTCGAAGGCGATCGAGAGCCCGAGTCCGGTGCCGCGCTCGGGTCCCTTGGTGGTGAAGAACGGATCGAAGATGCGGTGACGCAGCGCCTCGGGCACGCCCGGGCCGTCGTCGCGCACGCTGATCTCGACGACGTCTCCGACCAGACGCGTCACCACTTCGATGCGACCCGCGGACTGCGCGGCCAGCGCGTGCTTGGCGTTCACCAGGAGATTCAGGAAGACCTGTTCGAGGCGCGAAGCCGAACCCTGCACGAACGGCAGGTCGGGTTCGAGCAGGGCCTGGACGAGCACGTCGCGGTTGCGGTGCAGGTCGGCGAGACGGATCGAATCCTCGACGACCTGGTTCACGTCGACGGACGTGAACTCGTCGCTCGGCACCCGCGAGAAGCGCTGCATCGCATCGACGATGCGGCGGATGCGGCCGATGCCCTCGATGCACTCGCCGACGAGCTGCGGCATCTCCGCCAGTTCGTCCTCCTCGCCGGATTCCAGCGCGGGGAAGCGTTTCGACAGTAGCGCGGCCATGCCTTCGAGCTGGCCGAGGTTGGCCAGCACGAACGCGAGCGGGTTGTTGATCTCGTGCGCCACGCCGGCGACGAGGCTGCCCACCGTCTCCAACTTCTGGCTCTGGCGCAGCAGGTGCTCGGTACGGCGTTCGTCGGTGCGATCGCGGAGCACCGCAAAGCGGCCGAGGGGGTCGCCGCCGGGCGCGCGAAGACACCTGGCGGTGATCTCGATGCGGCGCTCCTGGCGTGTCGACAACTCGACCGGCGCGGCGGCGGCGTCGGGTGCGAGCTGTTCGAAACGTTCGCTCAGCAACTGGATCGAGTCCGCGTCCCGGCCGAGTGGCGCGAGCAGTTCGCCGAGGCGCGCGCCGCGCACCGCCGAGCGCGCGCAGCCGAGAATCGCGAGCGCACCGGGGTTCGCGTCGATCACGCAGCCGCTGGCGTCGGCGATCACGACGCCGTCGCGCAGGTGGTCGATCACGTCGCCGCGTGTCAGTGGGAGCGCTTCGAGGAGCTGATAGCGAAACACCCCGAGCGTCAGAATCACGAGCGAGCATCCGAGCATGGCCGGCGTCGGGTCGTATGCCATCGGCCACAGCCGGCAGATGAAGAGCAGGCTGGCGGCCGTGGGAAGCAGTGCTGCACTCACGAGGAGCACGCCTCGTCGCCGGTCGCTCGCATCCCACATGTGTCGGGCGGCGACCAGGAACAGCACGATGCCTGCGATCACCATCGTGTAGGCGAAAACGAGGTAGGCATAGAAGAGCGGCCCTCGCACGGGCACTCCGTGGGGGATGAAGGTGCGGAAGAAGAGCTGGTGCTTCAGCGTGGTGGCGACCGCGACCAGCGTGAGGACCGACGGCACGAAGAGGGCGATGGCGAGCGCCGGACGCCGCTCCAGGCTGCGGACGCGCGCGTAGCGGGCGGCCATCAGGAACCAGAGCGGCGGGACCGTCGCGACCCCGATCCATGTGAGTACGAGTCCCGCGAATGCGCTGCGAGCGTCGGTCGCGGCGAAGCGCCAGATCACGCCGGCGGACCAGACGACCAGCGCGACCAACAACGCGAGCAGTGGGACGCGCAGCGGCGCGGGCCGCGCGCGGAGCTGGACGAAGGTCGCCAGCACCGCGGCGACCAGGAGCGTCAGGGCCGCCTGGAGCGTCGCGCCGAACATCCCTGGCTTCATCGGCCCGAGGCGCTGCGGGCGTGAGGCGGCCTCAGGCGGCGAGGAAGAGGCCGGGCTCGACCTCGCGGACCGCGCCCTCCGCCAGCAGCCGCTCGAGGTGCTGCGACATCGAGCGGGTTTCGACGGGTTCGGCGAAGGGAACCGCGTCCTCGGGGCGGTAGACGAAGCGATGCCGGGCGATCTCGGCCAGCGTGCGCGGCGCCGGCCGCAGGTACGCGACGAGACGCCGCTCCCGGTCGGCGATCACCGCCTCGAAGCGGTCGAGGCGGGCCAGGAACGCCGCGCGGTCGTCGAGTACGCCAATGTGATGAAAGGTCGCCCAGTGGCGGGGTGCGAGCGGACGCAATGCGGCGAGCGTGCGCTCGAAGTCGGCGAGGCTCGACCAGGCGTCGCCGTAATACGGCCCGAAGCTGGAGAGATCGACGTCGGCGAGATAGAGCACGTCTTCGGGCTCGATCCAGAAGAACGAATGACCGCGCGTATGACCGGGCGCGTGCAGGACGCGGATGCGTACGCCGCCGCCGAGATCGAAAACGGTGCCGTCGCGAAACGCCTGCGCGTCGGGTCGTGCGACGAAATGGAACTCGTCGACGACGGCCTGACGAAAGGCCGCGTGCACCGGCTCGGGATAGCCGTAGATCGCCATCATCGCGTCGAGCGAACGGATGCCGGGGAGATCCGCTTCGTGCAGGTGCCAGGGTGCCGCGGGGAACAGGTGGTTGCCGGCGATGTGGTCTTCGTGGCAATGGCTGTTGAGGACGCGATCGACGCGCGGGAGCGCTTGCCTCCTTTCCACCAGCCCGAGACCGGGGTCGATCACGACGCTCTCTTCGGCGCCGCGCACGAGCAGCGAATTGCCGTGCGGGTACTTGCCTCCGCGCGCGCCGAAGAGCACGGTGACGGAACCGATGCGGCGTTCGAGAAGAGCTTCGCGCACGGCGCGTCACGGTACCGCGCTTCAGCGATCGGCTCGATTCGCCGACCCTCCTCGCATGCCGCGAACGCCGCAGACGAACCCGCATCCGCCCCGCAGCGCAAAACGGAGCGCGCTCATCGCCGTGGTCTGCGCGTGGTGCCGTGCTCCGATCCGGCGCCCCGCGGCGAGCGCGCAGACGCCCGCGCTGAGCCACGGACTCTGCGCGCCGTGCGCGCGAAACCTCACCCGTAGCCGCGTTCGCTAGCCGCTCTGTGCGCGCTCGACGGCGCGCTGCCACGCGGCGCGCCGCTCCCGGCGCTGCGCGTCAGGGATGCGCGGCGCGATCCGCGTGGGCGCGGCGGCCGTGGCGACCGCTTCCTCGGCGCTGCGCCATACGCCCACCGCGAGCCCGGCGAGATACGCCGCGCCGAGCGCCGTCGTCTCGATCTCTGCGGCGCGCCACACCTCGCGCCCCAGCGCATCCGCGAGGGCGGCGACGAAGGCTTCGCTGCGCGCCAGTCCGCCGTCGACGCGCAGCGGCCCGGGTGCGGGCGCAAGCGCCTCGCACACGTCGGCGCAACGCTGCGCGATCCCTTCGAGCATCGCGCGCACCACGTGTTCGACGCGCGAGCCGCGCGAGAGGCCCAGCAGCATCGCGCGGGCGCTGCCGTCGAGATACGGGGTGCCAAGTCCTTGCAGCGCGGGTACGCAGACCACGCCTTCGGGCGTCGGCGCGCGTGCGGCGACCGCGTCGAGGTCGCCGGCGCTCGCGAGCAGGCCGAGATCGACGAGCCATTCGATCGCGGCGCCCGCGGTGACGACGGTTCCTTCGAGACAGAACGCGCGACGCGCGTGCTCGAGTTCCCACAGCGCGAGCGGATAGGCGCCGCGCGAGGCGCGGGGCGGCGCGTCGCCGCTGTGGAGTTCGAGGATGGCCGAGGTGCCGACCGTGAGTTTCGCCGCGCCGGGCGCGAGGGCGCCCTGCGCGAACGTCGCGGCCTGTTGATCGCCGGCGCGCGCGGCGACCGGCACGCCCGCGCCGAGCCAGGCGCGCGGGGTCTCACCGACCACGGCATTGGTCGCGAACAGAGCGGGCAACCACGCACACTCGATCTCGAAGAGTTCGAGCGCCGGCGCGGACCATGCGCCGCTGCGCAAGTCGTAGAGACCCGTGCAGGAAGCCTGGCTCGCGTCGGTCGCGAAGGCGGCGCCGCCGGTGAGGCGGTCGGTGAGCCAGACGTCGGGGGTCCCGAGCCGGAGCCGACGGGTGCGGGAGGCTTCTCGGAGCGCTGGCTCGTGGTGCAGAAGCCACGCGAGCTTCGTGGCGGAAGTCATCGTCGAAACAGGGATTCCCTGGGCGACCAGTTCTCCGACGCGCGCTTCCGTCCGCTGGTCCTGCCAGCCGATCGCGGGGCCCAGCGGCACGCCGTGGTCCGCGTCCCACGCGAGCGCGGTCGCGCGCTGGGTCACGACGCCGATGGCGGCCAGATCGCGCGCGCTGAGCCGCGCCGCGTCGAGCGCGGCACGCACCGTCTCGTTGCTGCGCCTCCAGTACTCGGCGGGGTCCTGTTCGAGCCAGCCGGGATGCGGAAAGCGCGCGGTGAGCGGACGCCAGGCGCGCGCGCGAATCGCGCCGTCGGCGCCCACCACGAGCGCGCGCACGCCCGTCGTGCCGAGGTCGAGCGCGAGCACGTGCTCTGCCATCGCGCAGGCTACGGGATCAAGTTGCCGGGGTTGAGCAGTGCGGCGGGATCGAGCGCGTGCTTCAGCGCACGCAGTACGGTGACGCCCGTCGCGCCGATCTCGGCTGCGAGCCAGGGGCGCCGCACGCGGCCGATGCCGTGGTGGTGCGCGATCCCGCCGCCGGCGGCGAGCGTCGCCTCCATCGCGGCGCGCCAGCAGGCGGCGTAGGTGTCGCGCAAGCGGGACGCGTCGGCGGGTTTCGCGGCGAAGCTGAAATACAGACAGGTACCCGAGCGATAGCTGTGACTCGAATGCGCTGTCGCGGAGAGCACGCCGGGCACGCGCGCGAGCGCGGCGGTGACGCCGTCGTAGAGCGCGCCGACGCGGCTCCAGGTCGACGCCACTTCGATCGTGTCCACCACCACGCCCTGCTCGAGAAAACTCCGGAAGCCCGGCACGCGGTTGCGGTGTGCCATCCACTGATCCACGGCTGCCGCATCGGTTTCGACGCCGCCGGCCTCGCGACACAGGCGTGCCAGCGCTTCCGACTCGGCTGCGACGGCGCTCGCCGGTCCCTGGTGCAACAAAAGCAGCAGCGCGCGGTCCTTCGGGGCGAAGTCGCGGAAGTTGCGGCGCGACTCACGCGCGTCGTAGAGACGCGCGACCGGCGGGCGCCAACCGGCGCGCAGCGCGCGACGGATCGGTTCGACGCCGGCGCGGAAGCCGTCGAAGTGGAAGGCCTGCCCGCGCGACGCTTCGGGGCGCGCGCGCACCGAGAACGTCACTTCGGTCACGACGCCGAGCGTGCCCTCCGAGCCGAGGAAGAGCTGGCGCAGGTCGGGACCCGCGGCGGCGCGCGGCGTCTCGCGCGTGCGCAGCACCGAGCCGTCGGCGAGCACGACTTCGAGCGCGAGCACGAGATCTTCGATGCTGCCGTTCGCGGTCGAGAACTGGCCCGAGGCGCGCGTCGCGACCCAGCCGCCGACCGAGGAGATCTCGACCGACTGGGGCCAGTGTCCGAGCGTGAGGCCGTGCGGCTCGAGCGCTTGCTCGGCGTCGATGCCGAGCGTGCCGGCGCCGAAGACGGCGAGCAGATCGTCGCCGTCGAGGCGGCGCAGGCCGGCGAGACGTCGCGTCGAGAGTGCGACGCTGCCCGCAGCGGGCGCAATCGCTCCACACACCCCCGAGCGCGCGCCGATCGGCACCACGGCGACGCCGAGCGAGCGACACAGCGCGAGGGCGCGGGAGACCTCTTGCGTCGATGCGGGTTCGAGCACGGCCAGCGGCGTCGCGCGCGGCGCGTTCTCGAGCGCGTCCAGCTCGGCCATCACCCAGGCGTCCGCGGAGTGGGCAGCGAGCGTCGCGGCGTCGCTGCGCACGGCGTCGCCCAGCTCGCGGCGCAGCGTTGCGAGAATGTCGGTCACGGTTTCTTCTCCTCGCGAAAGGCCAGATCGGCGTCCAGTCGTTCGCGCACGGCGCGCGCCTGCTCGCGGGTCTGCTCGGCGCTCCAGCCGAGTCGCGCGGCCATGCGCTGCGCCACCGGCAGCGCGATGACCCTGCGCGCATCGGGGTCGTAGAGTGCGGCCCGCGTGCGGCGATACACCACGTCGAGTGCGTCGAGCGCGCCCTCGACGTCGATCGCCCAGTCCACTTCCCCGGCGAGCACGGCCGTGTCCGCGACGAGCGGCTCGCGACCGCGTGCGGTCACGAGTTCGGCTTCGGTGCCGTAGAGACGCACGAGTCGCGCGGCGCTGCGCGCGTCGACGCCGGTCGCGCGCACGAGGTGTTGCGCGAGTGTCTCGAGATCGCCGTCGAAGTCGCCGCCCGGGAGCGGCGTGTCTTCGTCGCGCGCCGGCGCGAGCGCGCGGCCGAGCACCTCGGCGACGCGTGCGAGCACCTCGACGCCCATCTTGCGGTAGCCGGTGAGCTTGCCGCCCGCGATCGTGACGACCCCGCTCGGGCTGCGCGCGATCTCGTCGCGTCGCGACAGCTCGGACGGCTTCTTGCCGGCTTCGGCGATCAGCGGGCGCAGGCCCGCCCACGCGGTCACGCAATCCGCGGGACGCAACGGCTCGATCGCCAGGTAGCGCGGCAGCGGCTCGAGCAGATACTCGACGTCTTCGCGCAGCACCGGCGGCTCGGGATCGGGGCCATGTCCGTAGCTGGTGTCGGTGGTGCCGAGGAAGACGATGTCGCCGCGCGGGATCGCGAAGATCGAGCGCTTGTCGGCCGTGCCGAGGATCGCGATCTGGCGCAGCGGCAGCCGCGCCGCCGGCACCGCCACGTGTACGCCCTTCGAGAGGTGTAGCCACGGAGGCGCACCCGGCGTCTCGAGGCGCCGCACGGCTTCGACCCACGGTCCCGCCGCGTTGACGACGCAGCGCGCCCGCACGCGGACGCTGCGCCCGCTGGCGCCGCACGACGCCACCACACCCGCGGCGCGACCGGCTTCGAGCGTGATGCCGGTCACCGGCGCGTGGTTCAGCGCGACGGCTCCGCGCCGCGCCGCGTCGCGCAGGTTGGCGAGCACGAGGCGCGCGTCGTCGGTCAGGTACTCGCGGTAGATGCAGGCGTGCGGGAAGCGGTCGCGCCGCAACAGCGGTTCTTCGCGCGCGAGGTCGCCGGCGTCCCAGTTGCGATGGCGATCGGCTTCCTCGACCGCGCCCAGTTTTTCGTAGGTGGTGAGCCCGGCGCGGAACTTCAGGAGTCCGGCCTGGGAGCGCGCGGGCACGAGCATCCAGCGTCGCTCGGCGAGATGTGGCGCGAGCCGGAAGACGCGTTTGCGCTCGAGCGCGGTGTCGCGCACGAGCGTCACGTCTCCCATCGCGAGGTAGCGCAGACCGCCGTGGATCAGTTTCGACGAGCGACTCGAGGTGCCCGCCGCGAAGTCGCGCGCTTCGAGCAGCGCCACGCGCAGTCCGCGCAGCGCCGCCTCGCGCGCCACGCCCGCGCCCGTGATGCCACCGCCGACGACGACGCAGTCGAAGTGCTCGCGCTCCAGCGCATCGAGTGTGCGCGCGCGATCCGGCGTGGAGAGCGCTGCGGGGGACGCGGGCGGCATGGGCGCGGGCATCGTATCAGAACGCTGCACGGTTCCCGCCCGCCGCTCGCAGAGGGCGCGAGGTGTTCTAGTCTCGGCGCCCCGTGATCCAAGCGAACGACGCCCACGCTGCTGCGCACGAGGGAGCGAGCGATCTCGCGATCGGCGCGTTCTCGGATCACGGGCCGTGGCGCGTCGATCCGGAGCACATGAGTTGGCGTCGCGGCGTCGAGGCGCTGCGCGCCGCGAGCCAGGCGCAGGTACCCGAATGGGTGCGCAGGCGGCGGCTGCCGCCCGTGCGGCGTTTCGTGCGCGCGGGCGCACTGGTCGGCGCTGCAGTCGCCGCGTGGTGGCTCTTCGAGAAGCGCCGCGGGCCCGAGGCGTCGCGCGCGGGTCTGTCGCGGCGGCTGCGGATCGCGTTCGAAAAGCTCGGTTCGTCGTACATCAAGCTCGCTCAGATCGTGTCGTCCGGGAAGGGCATCTTCCCCGACGAACTGGTCGCGGAGTTCAAGAGCTGTCGCGACCGCGTGCCGCCCGAGCCGTTCTCGCAGGTGCGCCAGGTGGTCGAACAGGAGCTGGGCGCGCCGCTCGAAGCGGTGTTTGCGCGCTTCGATCCGGCGCCGCTGGCGTCGGCGTCGATCGCCCAGGTGCACGCGGCGACGCTGCGCAGTGGCGAAGAAGTGGTCGTGAAGGTGCAGCGCCCGCAGGTGGCGACGCGGGTGCGCCAGGACGTGGCGGCGATGGCGTGGATCGCGCCGCTGCTCGTCGGGCGGATCCCGGTCGCGGCGCTCGCGAATCCGCCGGCGCTCGTCGAACTGTTCGCCGAGACGATCGCGGAGGAACTCGACTTCCGCCTCGAAGCCCAGAACATGCTCGACATCGCCCACGTGCTGCACGACGCCGGCCAGACGCTGATCGTCGTGCCGCGGCCGCACCCGGAACGGGTCACGCGCCGCGTATTGGTGATGGAGCACCTGCACGGTTTCCATGCCGACGACATCGACGGCATGCGCGCAGCCGGCATCGACACCGCCTCGGTACTGCGCTCGCTGATGATCGCGTTTCTCGAGGGCGCGATGATCTACGGCGTCTTCCACGGCGACCTGCACGGCGGCAATCTGGTCGTGATGCCCGACGGCCGCGTGGGCCTGTTCGACTACGGGATGACCGGCCGCATGGCCGAACCGCAGCGCCTCGCGTTCCTGCGCATGATGATGAGCGGCGCCGCGAATGACGTGCGCGGCCAGCTCGCCGCCTTCCGCGATCTCGGCGCGCTCGCGCCCGACGCGGACCTCGACGAGTTGATGCGCATCCTGAAGGTCGAGCAGCCGGTGCGCGATCCGACGAAGATGACGGGCGAAGAGCTGATCGCGGAAATCCAACAGGTCTTGCGCGCGCTGCTGAAGAACGGCGCGCGCATGCCTAAACACTTGATGCTCTACGTGAAGAACATGCTCTTCATCGACGGCTCGATCGGCCGCTACGCGCCCGACGTGAACCTGTTCGGCGAGCTGGCGAAGATCTACGGCTACTTCGCCGAGAAACACGGCGCGCGCATCCTGCGCGACATCGGCTTCGACCCGAGCCGCCAGGCGCTCGACCTCACCGGCGTGCGCGCTGGTCTCGGCATCGAGGGCGACGCCGACTCGCTCACGCCCGCAGAGCTCCAGGCGCGGCGCGAGACGATGCGCAAGAAGCTCGAGGAAGTCCGCCCGCAGATCCGGATCAAGCCGGTGTAGCGGGTGCGCGGTGTCTCACCAGCCGGCGAGCCACTCGGCAGGCGTGCGCAGGGTCGGATCGTGGCGGGCCACGCTGCGCAGCAGATCGCGCGCCTGGCGCGGGCCGAGCGCGAGTTCGTGCTCGCGCAGGAACTGCCCCAGATGGTCGCGACAGAATGCGACGGCGTCGTCGCGCGAGAGGCGGTCGGCGTCCATGCCCAGTTCGCGCAGGCGCAGCCACAGCGCATAGCGCGGCGCCAAGCGGCCGATCCGAACCGAGATTTCCTCGAAGAGATGGTCGAAGCGCCGGCG
>Ga0316613_10003125_pt1 | contig 10381 bp, 10 predicted proteins | sample OWC_soil_day10_C_2_FD_207647 | JGI IMG/M metagenome (GOLD analysis project Ga0316613, IMG submission 207647) | Wetland soil microbial communities from Old Woman Creek delta, Ohio, United States - OWC_soil_day10_CT_b | ecosystem: Environmental > Terrestrial > Soil > Wetlands | place: USA: Ohio... | reverse complement strand
CCTGAATACGCAGCTTTTTACTGTAAAAAATACGATGAAGTCAAAACTCATCAACGCAAACGCGCACTTACTGCTCGTAAATTTATACGGCTGATTTTTGGACTGCTGGCCAACCATCAGCTTTACTCTCAAAGCAGAGTAAGCCAAATTTAACATTACTACATTTTTACTTTTTCTTCGTTTTGAGGAGAAAGTTTTTTAAGTATACCCTTTTTTTTGCAAACTGTTTACAATATTTATTGGCTTGACATATTACCAGATTGCTGAAGTTGAGTTCTTTAATAAATTTATGAGGATTTCAGCTTACTATTCTAGTAATAATAAAGGGATCTTTGATTTTGTAAAATTTTCTCACCAAGACCCATTTTTGAAGGAATACTTGTATGTGCTCGCCGGTATCCCTAATTATTTCCCCAGGAGCTTGGAACCAACATAGGCTTATTACCATAATATATATTAGATTAAAGGGTAGGAGAGAGTAAAAATGGATTTTTCTTTATATAAGGTCATATTAGATCATCTTTATGATGGGGTGTATTTTGTAGATAATGATAGAAGAATACTCTACTGGAATCCAAGCGCTGAGAAACTAACGGGCTATTCCAGCGAGGATATTATGGGAAGCTATTGCTTTAATAATAAGCTAAATCACACCACTAATGAGGGAATTTTACTTTGTAACAATAGAATGTGTCCGCTTGCAAAAACACTAAAAGATGGCTCCTTAAGGGAGGCAGAATTATATCTTCAACACAAGAATGGGCATCGTGTTCCTGTCTCAGTCCGAATTTCGCCGATTCGCAATGAGAATAATGAGATCATTGGAGCTGTGGAAATATTTAGCGATAATTCTTGTAAGTCACATTTACAGGAACAGGTAGCTCAGCTAAAAGAGCTTTCCTTGATGGATTCTTTGACAAGGCTAGGAAATAGGCGTTACGCAGAAATCGAGTTGTTAACCAAAATGGATGAAATGCGTAGATTGAGCAGAACATTCTTTGGTGTGCTATTTGCAGATATTGATTATTTTAAGCGAGTAAATGATCGATATGGTCATGACATTGGTGATGAAGTCATTAAAATGGTTGCTAAAACGATCCAAAATGGCCTTGGCGATTTTGGGACAGCTTTTCGTTGGGGTGGAGAAGAATTTTTGGCAATTATAAATACTAGTATAAAAGAACAACTATATGAGATTGCCGAGCGAGTCCGAGCGTTAACGGAACAATCGGCATTCCAGTTGGGCAATGATGAGATTAGGGTTACTATCTCAGTAGGAGCATCGCAAGCTCAACTTAGCGATACCGATGAAATACTAGTTAAAAGAGTTGACGAATTGTTATATTTAAGTAAGAATCTAGGCCGTAACAGGGTGATGATAGCTTAGACTTAAAGCAAATAAGGCGAAAAATTAACTACTCTAAACATTTCTATGTACCCTATTTCATTCTGCTTTTGATACTAGTGCTTTTCATATATGACAAAAGGAGGTTTAAAATATGTCAGAGTTTAATAGTTGTGAAATAGCAAAAAGAGATGCCGCATTGGAAGTTATGGCTGCTATGCTAGGTACTCGAGCAAGGAAAAAATGGCAAGAAACTTCTCCAGAAATAATTGCACGAATTGAAGCAGAAGAAAAAATATTATGCTGGGAAAGGGACGAAATTTTCAAAGGAAACGCAGAAATAATTTGGAAAATTATCACGGTTTATGCAAAAGAAATCCAAGAGCAACGTGGATGGCAAAGAAATAACTAGTCCGAATTTTTCTGTAGGAAATACAAGGTTTTGGTACTGATTAGAAAAGGGCAGACTGATAAATTCAATCTGCCCTTTCTGAAGTTAAATTTATAAACAAAATTATAGATGTGGTTGCTTGATCTTCTAGCGGAAGATAAAACATGTTTGAATTTGCAAAAAATCCCCACCAACTCCCCGCCTATTATCGATCAAAGAATGGGCTTTTACCGGATATACTAAGTGGGATTCCATAGGCGACTTTGACTTCCGATTCAAAAAGTCCGATGTTAAGGGCCGCTTTACCTATGCTAAACATGACTCTATTATCGGCATGATACAAAGCAGCGGAATTAACTGCTGAACCCAGAGCTATCCCAAGATCACCAATGCTAATAGCACATCGTCCAGTACCTTGTGCGCATTCTGCACAATCAGTATAGCCACAATAACCACATGGTTTCACTCCCATGGGTTTCACTTTCTGTCCCAACAACACGACCAATGCTGCTTTATCAATACAATTGGCATCACGATCGAAAAATTCCATACCTGATTCTTGGGCAACACGCCGCATCTCTGCTGATAGTTGTTCTTTTTCTTGCCCATTAACGATCAGGGTCACCAGATTATCAACTCCCTTACCTTTTGGAGCTGTCCTTGCCGCCACACACATCAGGTCGGCAATCCTCTCCACTGCACGCTCTTCAATTTCTTGACTGCTAATAATCATTATAATTCCCCCATTTATTATTTAAAAATATCGTTACTACAATATAAATTGTAACTATAACGATTGTGTTTAAGAATTAATCTCGTACCTGCTTTAATAGATTCGACTCACTGATTCTCGATTCTAAAAAAGCAGCACTAAGGTTCTTGAAGCCTTGCACTGCCTATATTTATGCGTGGTGGGGTATGCTGGTGTCGAACCAGCGACCTCTTGAATGTGAATCAAGCGCTCTCCCGCTGAGCTAATACCCCCTACGAGTTATCATACTCCCATTTTACTATTTTATCCAGTTAATTAAAATAACTTTTCACAAAAATTGTTATAACTCAGTTCAACTTCATAGGAGGGGGAGTTTTAGACCCCACATGTTTTAGTTGCAATAATATTACAGCCTGTATTGAGGATATTTCTAATGATTATATCCCCCATATTAACAGGTGCATCTACCTCCTGTTGTTTTATTTTTCTCATTGCCTCGAATATCTTTTCTTTAGGAATAGCTCTATCAGTCTTTACCGGTAATCTTTTGAACAGCCCATTGTTTAACTTGACAGTTGTTGTTAATACTCTAGCCGGTCTTGTAATTTCACGCTGTGCATATACTTCTCCCCGCTGACAAGTGTGCCCGGTGACGATATAACCGCTGGTATCTGTTTTATTGACCTTCAATTGACAGCCCACCGGACAAGCAATACAGGTAAGTTTTATACTCATTTTGCATTCCTCTTTTCCACTTCGACTGTCAGCACAGATGGTTTCTTCTCTTTCAGATCGTCACCATCCAAGACTAACTGTTCCATATTACCTGGTGCCATGTACTCTTTTTTTAATGATTTTAATATTTCCCCGTCATATTTTACAACAAGATTTACGTCATGATATATATTGTCTACTCTTAAGAACAATGTTGCAGCGTTTCCCAATTCCATAATATGGGGCACTATATATTGAATTCCCCATCCCGGTTCTATTTTAATACTATTGGCGCCGCGCTTTAACTCTCCGTTTACATATTTCGCCGCATTTCTGCCTGCCCGTCGACCTTCCTCAGTGGCAAAATCCACCAAATCATGGACATGTACAGCATTGCCGCAGGCAAATATCCCCTCCACACTTGTTTCCATTGCTTCATTTACAACAGGTCCCCTAGTTATCCTGTCAAGGACAATCCCCGCCTTCCCAGACAGTTCATTTTCTGGAATTAGCCCTACGGATAGCAATAATGTATCGCAGGAATATATCCTTTCCGTGCCTGGTATAGGCTTTCTGTCTTCATCAACCTGGGCAACAACAACCCCTTCGACCCGTGCTTTACCCAAGATATCAGTTACCATATGTTGTAACAGTAAGGGAATATGAAAATCATCCAGACATTGTACGATATTTCTATTTGTCCCCCCAGGAAACGGCATTATTTCCACAACTGCCAACACTTCCGCCCCTTCTAGCATCATTCGCCGGGCCATAATCAACCCAATGTCGCCTGATCCCACAATAACAACTTTTTCCCCTGGCATGTATCCTTGAATATTAATGTATCGTTGCGCTGTTCCCGCCGTAAAAATCCCGGCAGGTCTTCTCCCTGGAATGGAAATTGCTTCTCTGGTTCTTTCCCGGCAGCCCATTGCCAATATGATAGCTTTTGCCTGAATTATCAGGAAGCCGTCTTGTGAATTAACAACATGCAGGCTTTTGTCCGGCAGTATGTCCACTACCATGGTATTCAATTTGTATTCGATTTCCAACGCCTGCAATTGATCAATAAACCGGGATGCATACTCCGGCCCAGTTAATTCTTTCTGGAATATATGCAGCCCAAATCCGCTGTGGATACACTGCTGCAGTATTCCGCCTAATTCCCGTTCTCTTTCAATAACAATGATTCTTTTCATGCCATTTTTATTAGCTTCAATTGCAGCGGCCAAGCCCGCAGGCCCGCCACCTACCACAACAAGATCATATTGTAACATCAAAGCACCTACTTTTGCTGTACTTATACTGTCCCTTTTAATATATAAGAATTCTTTTGATCATAGCGGACTTCATCCATTTCTTCTCCCAGTTCCTTGGCGAGAATCTCCACGATTTTAGGTCCGCAGAAACCTCCCTGGCATCTGCCCAAACCGCTTCCGGTACGCCGCTTAACCCCTTTTAAGGTGGTTGCGCCGCAATTTCTATGGATGGCATCGACAATTTCGCCCTCAGTTACCGTTTCACAGCGGCAGATGACCCGTCCATAGCGAACATCTGATTTGATCAATTCAGCCTTTTTCTGTGCATCTAAATCCTTAAAACGGACCATTCGCGATCGACGGAGGGTAAAATCAACTTTTTCCACTAATACCTCTCCGGCTGCTTGATAAATATCCCGCACAATTTGGGTGACATATTCGGCAATTGCCGGGGCGCAAGTCAAACCTGGAGAATTAATGCCTGCAACATTAATCAATCCCCTTATTTCAGGTGATTCTTCGATAACGAAATCGCTATTGCCTTCACTAAGGTACGCTTTGGCCTTAATTCCCGCAAAGGCCTGGATTATCTGATCGAGGGGAATCTTATCTGAAAGTTTGCTTACCGATCTCTTGATGAAAGCTAACCGTTCCGCAGTTACCTGATTAGCCCCACCATCCTCTATTGATTCCATAGCCGGACCGACTAGGAGGTTACCGCCGATTGTCGGGATAACTGAAACCTCTTTTTCACCTTTTGTTTTACAGTGGGAAATAATTCTTTTGGTTAGCCCAGAACTTTTATCTAGGACAATAAACTGGCCGCGTTTGGCACCTATTTTAAAACTGGGACTGGCCAGCAACTCATTGATTTTATCAGCGTTAATACCTGCGCAATTGATAACATATCTTGCGTTCACAATATTGTCATTTAACGTTAACTGGAAAACACCATTTTCTTTTTTCATGTTAGTAACTTCGCTGTTCAACAGCAGTTTCACGCCGTTATCCATGGCATTTTCCACCAGTGCTATCGCCAGCTCCCAAGGATATACAACACCACACGTAGGCGAGTATAGCGCACCAACCACCTCATCACTAAGACAGGGTTCCATTACCAAGACTTCATCTTTGTCCAGTATTTTTAATCCAGGAACATTGACAACTCCCTTGTTATACATATCCTCAAGTTTATTGCGATCTTCCTGCCTAAGTGCGACTACCAATAAACCTACTCTTTCAAAACGGACACCTAAATCATTGCAGACACTATCATACAGCTCATTGCCGCGCATGGTCAATTTCCCTCTAAAATCATTAGGTTTAGCATCATATCCATCATAAATAGTGCCGCCATTGGCCGCTGTCGCCTCACTTGCCACATCACTGTTTTTTTCAATAAGAATAACTTTTAACTTGTAGCGGGAAAGTTCCCTGGCAATGAAAGTTCCTACTACGCCGGCGCCAATAATAGCTATGTCGTACATTTCTTATACCTTCTTTACCATCCATATTTAAATTAAACCTTTACGCAGAATCATTAAACATCCCATGTGTATGGGACTCGGTAATAATGCATATGATTAGAAAAGGGCAGGTTGAAGAAATTCAATCTGCCCTTTCCTAGGTTGAGTCCTTTAACAAATTTATAGGAATCTCAGCTTAATATTCTAGTAAAGATAGGGATATCCTTGACTTTGTAAAATTTTCGCATCAGAACCTTATTTTGATCTACTTCATAAACCATATTCTTTTGCTAACTTTTCAAACAAAGGCAGAGCTCGCTGAACAGTTTCGGTTTGTACACAGTATGAAATGCGCATATGTCCTGGAACGCCAAAATCTGTACCAGGCACAAGCAACAAATCATACTTTTTGGCGCGTTCGCAAAATGCATAATCATTCGCTTCTAGCGTCTGCGGGAACAGATAAAATGCACCTTCCGGTTTTATGCAGTTGTAACCCATAGAAGTCAAACCTTCAAGCAGAAGTTTACGATTTTCTTCGTAAATAGAAAGATCGGCCGTATCCGCTGTACACCGAGCAATAACCCGCTGAAACAGCGCTGGTGCACAGACATAACCCAGCACTCGTCCAGCACCGCACACAGCAGCATATACGTCTTGAAAATTATCTACCGTGTTAGGCACCAGAACATAACCAATGCGTTCACCAGGAAGAGATAAAGACTTAGAATAAGAATAACAAACCAATGTATTCTTGTACTTCGGTGCAATAAATGGAATCTCTATTCCGCCATAAATAATTTCGCGGTAAGGTTCATCAGAAATTAGATAAATCGGATGACCATATTCCTCCGTCTTTTTGTTGAGAAGTGCAGATAGTCGGCTGATGGTTTCATCCGAATAAACTACGCCAGATGGATTGTTCGGTGAATTAATCACAACCCCCTTCGTATGAGGACTTAACTTTCTTTCCAATTCTTCGAAATTAATTTGGAAGTCCTGTATCTGCGCGGAGATTAATACACACTTTGCACCAGCTCCGTGCTCGATAAACACCTGATACTCTGGAAAATAGGGAGCAAAAACAATGAACTCATCTTCTGACGAAGCTGCTAGTGCTTTAAAGCAGATCGAAATAGATGCGGCGGCACCAGCAGTGAGATAAAGATTCTTTGCAGAATAATCGGTTCCAAAACGTGCATTTAGCGACTCGGCAATTGCTGTACGATTGTCTTCGGCCCCCTGCGCCGAAGTATAGCCGTGAACAGATGCTGGATTCTGGGTATTAATTATGTCACAAATTGCCTGCTGTACTGAATCCGGTGCAGGCACATTGGGATTGCCAATCGAAAAATCAAAGACATTTTCCCTACCAACAATCTTTGCACGCTGGTTACCAAATTCAAAGATTTCACGAATTGTTGAACGCTTCTTTCCAAGCGCCAAAACATTTTGATTCAACATAAAAGGACACCTCCAATAAATTTACCCTAAACCTCTTACTTCGCTGCAGTATTTAAAACAAGGCATTCCTCCTTCCTCAAAATGCAGGTTACAGTCAAATCGTTAAACAGTCGCTAAACCAAATACATTCTGATACCCCTTTGTTGTTTAAATAATTCTATGCCTATTGCATTTGTCTAATCTAAATATTTTATAGCTAACAATATGACTTATTGTGAATCATAGACAATGTATTGAGACATTGATTTATTTTCCCACCAAATATTGCCATAAAAATATCGTTTTCTTCTCCTACTGATTACACTTAAGGTTGCCACCTCTCCAGCCCAGCTCCCAACTCATAGGTCAAAATGTAATTTATGTTATTCCGACACCCTATTCCCATAATTTTAATATTATTTGGCATTATTATTCGGCATTGCTCACCATTTCACCTCCAAAAATTAATAAATTTGCACCTACCTAATACTTTTATAGGCAATATAACATTGTATCTCCAGTAGTTCCCCGACTTTTTTTGAACTCTCGATCTCATTTCGGTTCTAGTGCAAAAATGAAAGTAATGTTATATTTTTACCATATTCACTTATTTCCCAAAACCACTTCAATAAAGCTAATTATCCGTCGCTGATATTCAGCTTTGTGATTAAATATCGCCATAGCATGAGCATCCCCAGAAAAAATATACTTTTCTTTATATCCTTTGGTCGCAGCATATAGCTGCTCGTTCATGTAGACTGGCACCAATACGTCAGCATCGCCATGAAGGTAGAGAATGGGAGTCGTTACACTCTGTACTGACCGAACAGGTGAAACATCCTCATAGCGAAACCCTGATTGCCACTTGGCCATAACGCTTGAATAGCGTAATAACAGTTTTACCCAAAGAGGATCATGAAGAGAAACTGTGGCATCAATCTGCTGAGTTAGTAATTCTTCTAAATCGCTGTAACCGCTGTCAGCAATATAAAAATTCACACGGTGAGTGACTTCATTCATTTCTGCGTGCATTAAAGCAGTCGCAGCCCCCATAGATACACCATGTACCCCTATATTACCGTTAGGATAGTGCTGTTGTACCCAATCAATCCATTGGTCGAGATCATATTTTTCATAGAATCCCCATGACACTGAATTTCCCCCACTCTCACCACTAGCACGAGAATCATAGATTAACACATTGTATCCTGCTTTTATATATAATGGAGCATACCATAGCCCCATCAAACGATTGCCAGTAATACCATGTACAAAGACAACTGTATTATTCGAAGGCGTTGGGTTAGATAAATATGTACCTTGTAGGGTATAGCCTAAGCGCGAATTAATACTGACATTTTGCCAATCCTTGTTTCTAATACCTTCTTCCAAAGTGACCTGCAATGCTTCAAATCGTTTGGAATCAAATCGGGTATTCCATACACAGAATTCTTTGTAAAACATATTACCAATCACTAAACCTATAGCATTGACGATTGCAAAAAAAACGAACAGAATTGATAGTGTCACTAAAAAGATTCGAAACCAAACTTTTCGCTTAAGTGCTTGCATTTCATCATCTTTAAACATAAAAAAAGTATCCCCCAGCATAACTTAAAAATCGTATTATTCATCAAAATAGCAGCCTGTATTATCATATATTAACACTGTTCATCTGGTAATTCTAAAGTATATTCTTACAGTAACCAAGTCCCATTTCCTTTAACCGAATAACTTGTAGAATATTTTGCCCAAAGAAACTTTTCTTGTCCTTATTTACTGGACTGTCACTTGATGATTTACACCCTTTTACCAAACACATATTTTATTTAAAAATAGTATTTTTGATGGCAAAACGCAAGGAAAAGTTATTGTAAAACAGAAACAGGCCGCTACCTTAATCAAAGATAGACGGCTAATATTCCTACTATTTTTTTATTTGACACAAAGTTTAGTACCAATTATAAGGCCCAAGATTTTGGCCAAGTCCATGCTCGAAACCATGATTGTAGTCCTATTTAAAAGCATGTTTGAAGATACGACCAAATCCATGCTTGAAACAAAAACTACAACCATAGTCAAAGCCATAGCTGAATCCTCTAAAGTCATGTCCAATCACCTCAAATAATCTTTTATTACATACTATGTAAACAATCATTAAAGGTACTATATGATATATAAAAAAGCCGCTTCACCCGAAAGGTCAATACGGCTACACCTGATATAAACCTTATTTTTTTATGGTCTGTACATTTGTTTTTTTGAAATTTAGCATGGCAGTCTCTTACATTATTCCGACTTAGTATGGACGTCTTCTTGGAGATGAATGTAATCCTAAATATTCATCAACACTATATTTACCAGGTCCAACAAAAAATGCTCCTATGAAACTGAACCCATCCTCTAGTGACTGAGCTGCCTTCAACATACCTTTGCCCTCTAGCATTTGGGTAGAAAACGCTACAAACATGTTGCTAACTAACAATAAGCACGTAGGGCGATAAATAAAGCCAATAGCAAAAAACAGCCCTCCGACAAATTCTGCAAAACCAGACATAAACCCCCAAAAAGCCGGGGCAAACTGAATACCAAGTATCTCCATCGATTTTCCCAGCACAATCCACTTTACAACACCACCAGTAATTTTAGGAAGTCCGTGCCACATAAACATACCACCAATTCCCAAGCGAAAAATTAATAATCCAATGTCAATATAAGAAAGAATTCTTTGATTGAGGGATACTATCATTCTTTTCATTTGCTATTACTCCTTTTTCGTAAATTTACATCATGTCCTAGAAAAAATAAATAACTTATTAATCATATATTACCCATTAAGTCGAAAAGTCCTGCAATTTATGTCGAAATAACGATTTTAAATAAGCTTTTTGAAATATCAAGTAAAAAAGCCATTACCAAGGCGCAATGATATGCTCCCCTTGTAATAGACAGTTTAAATAAAAAACTGTCTATTACAAGGAGGAGCATATTTTTATGGGTCAAAAATTTCTAGTTTCTTATGAGGAACGTATTGGTGCGATTGAGAAGTAT
>Ga0316613_10003122_pt1 | contig 10383 bp, 10 predicted proteins | sample OWC_soil_day10_C_2_FD_207647 | JGI IMG/M metagenome (GOLD analysis project Ga0316613, IMG submission 207647) | Wetland soil microbial communities from Old Woman Creek delta, Ohio, United States - OWC_soil_day10_CT_b | ecosystem: Environmental > Terrestrial > Soil > Wetlands | place: USA: Ohio... | reverse complement strand
TTGACAAGCCACAATTGCGCAATATTATTAATAATAATTATTTCCAGAATCCATTTAGTAATACTAGGTAATTTTTCCCGTAAAACCAAGGTGTTAAATGAAATAATAATAACACCACTTTGAATAGCCAGACTAATTACACCAAGAATAAACACAAATATATAGTAATCTTTCATATTATCAATCCCTTTCCGTTGCATTTTTTTAATCTCACAATTTTGAACTGGTTCAATATTCTGAAATCGTACATTACTATGTTGCAACTCGTGGATCAGCCCGTGCCTATAAATAGTATATATCTATAAAAGGGCAAAAATCAATCATTTTTTGTATTATTTTGGTTATTTTAGGAATTGTTTTAACGGAAGTAATGTATATCTAAGATTTATTAAATTCAAACTCTATATAAATTTTCTGAAAATAATTCCCCTGTTAGATCGCATTATAACCTTTGTTGCACTTTCCAATGTGTATAGCTCATAAATTGTAGTGGTATAACTATCACTACGCTAGAATCATCAATCAACAGAACTAACATACTGGTAAATATTCGTCCATCGTCACGCAGGATTTTATCCGTATATTTTGGTATTGTGGTTCTATTCATAAAATGGTATGTTACAGAAGGAATCAAGAAAAATCATTATAAGAAGCCCCCCACCTATCCACTTGACAATATTCATCCCCACCAAAAAAAAAACACAGAAACTAGATTTACCACGATAAGTGCCTCAAAAATTACAAGCAATTTTTTAAGGGTTTTTTGACTCACCTTACTACTTCTTACTCTAACAAGTAACTTAGCTGGTTACATTTAGTCTTATCTAAAAAGAAATGCCGCCAAAGCAGGCGGCTATAAGCATTGCAATTCCAATCCCATATTTTACAGTAGAAATCTAATTGCTAATGGAGTAAACTATCTTATTCAAACATCTTGAGAATTTTGTAATACATTTTTAAATATACTCTGATATATCACCATCATACTCACCAGTTAGTTTTGCTGCCGTTATCGGTGCATCTACCTTATATTGTTGCCTCATTGTAAGTTTATAGTAATGAGATAATAAGTCCAACATTAAAATATTTCTATCATCAGCATTACTTTCATTATTAATCCAGTAATCTATTAACTCATCTAAGCCACCTGCTGCTGCAATGACTGATTCAAACATTTCTTTTGTTTTCCTTCTTTGTTTTGCTTTAATCTTGTCATTTTTCATTTTCTTTAACATTCCCTTCATCTTACTAAATTGAATATCAAACACTTTACTTACTCTAATAGAATATTACATAATTTCTAAACTAATTTAGTTCATATTGCCTTCAGCCTGGATTGTTTTATCATAATTAATTGAATCTGATTACGTTGTCGCATTTCATTTAAAACCTGTAAAACCTCAAATTCTGTATAATCAGGTCCGCAGTCAGTAGCTAATTCTTTAAGTGTCGTTGTCATAAGATTTTTCGTGTCATTAAACAATATTTGCATTCTCATTTGCTTTAACCTCCTTGCCATTTTTCGACTTAACAGTCTTCTCGACATGTTGTTTACGATTATACTTAATTCTTTTAACTTCGCTGAAATTATCAAGTTCCCAAGTTAACTCAATTGCTTTACTTTTGCGTTCAAAATTAATAAGACCTATTTCTTTTAGCCGACGCTTAATCTTGTCTACATTATTTTCCGAACACTGAAATGCTTCAGTAAGTTCTTCCTTTGTAGCAAATACTTTCTTATCAGTCCTTCTCAAATCCATAATACGCTTTATATTCGCATAAGCGATTACATCTTTCTTATCAATCTCCATATCATAAGCTATAGCATAAGGTATCATGGAAAATTTTTCTTCTGGACAGTTAAGTGTATAGGTATTAATTCCAAATTCATCCCAACCATATACCTGATGGCTACGGTCAATAAAATTGTGTTCAATAAGTCTATTGATGTGTAAGGTGATATTCGTTCTTGTAATTCCTGTAATCTTTTCAAGAACTGTCATATTGACAGTTACCTTATTATTATCACCTTGACGATGCTTGAGAATCGCAACATATACATACTTCGTCATGTCGGCACCTTTATTATCAAATCCTTTGTATTTAAGCAGTTGATAGGGAATTTTAACGTATTGAAGAGGCATAACTGTCACCACCATTTTCTTTAACATATAGAGCCAACACAATATTTGATAAATCCTGAACTGTTAATTCATTGATTGCTGCTATTGCTTTCAATTTTTTATGAGTGTCACCTTCTACCCATAAAGCCTTCATACCTTTTGCAACTTGTGCATTCATCATTTTTACCTCCTGAATTTTATTAATTATATATAACGTGTTTTTTGCTGTTTTTTTAGCATTTACATATTAAATAAAAAAAGCTGTCAATTATATGACAGTCCTCATTAATACCAGTGAACTATTTTTATTTGCATGCAGTGCTTTTCTTGAATAACTAAGTGCATTATTTGAATATATAAATAATCCAAAACAAATCCCAGTATAATCCGAAACAATACACGGTATAATCCAAAACAATTCCTTTATCTATATATATATTATCTATATACATTTCTATCTAAGTATAGTTTTACTATGTAAAACATATACCGGTATCGGCTTCGCCTTGATACCGGATTTTGTGTTCTTCCAAAGTAACTTTGATTTTGGATACACAGATAACGAAGGAACAATAGAAGGTTGCTACTGTGTTTGGAATGTTTTAAAAATGCTCCTATATCTGGGTGGTAGTGACGACCCGAAGGGGAGGAGCGTTACTATTTACTGTTGCGGTTTTTGTTAATACTTTTCTAATATTATTCATGGAAATAAAAATGAGGTTTCTATACTATTTACAGAAACCTCATTCATTTTATTTAACATATTATATAGTTACTATATAGCGCATAGAATCAGTTTTAGACAAGCTTTAGTAGTCACCATAGATATTTTATCTACTGTAGATTTAAGATTGTTTCTTACCTTTTAAATCAGTTTTGGAATTGTTCTAAAAGTAAAAGTATAAAGAGAAACGGCTCTCCAAGGAGAGCCGTCACCATAGAAGTAGTCCATAGAAGTAGTAACATGAGTACATGCAAAATATGCAGCATCATATACTACAGCATTACCCGCACACTCTAAGCGCTTAATGTCATCTTCGGTCGGACACCCATTAACCATTCTTGGAATGAAGGGTTTAAGTATACTTCGTCCGTTCCATATTCCGGGTATACTTTGGAGAAGGCCCGTTGGAGGTGTGCCGTGCCTAGAGACCCATCCGTCGCTAGGGGCGTGGGATAAAACAAAGGAGTCCCTTGTGAACAGAACAAAAGCTCTGTAGCGTTCATGGGGCGCTCCGAACGCTGAAGCTGGTAAAACAAGTGGCCTTGCCTTGTAACCTTCTCTTGCCATGAGTGATCGAATCCGATCAAACCCATCTCTGTGCGATAAGAAGTTCCGCACATTCTCAACCAGTACAGCCCTGGGTCTACAGGTTCGCACGAGGAAAACGATTTGGTATACCATGTAGTGTTCGGAATTTTCTCCCTTTGCTGGTCCCATTCCACTGAACGGTTTGCAGCACAATCCTCCAAGAAAAATTGTTTTTGTTGTGTCAATTCCTTTATCCTCCATCCATTTTATATCAAGTTTGAATATATCGCCATGTTGGTGTGCTTCAGGAAAAGATAATTTCAGTAACTTTTGCTGAACTGGTTCAGATTCGCATTGCACACGAATATTAAAGCCAGCATCACGAGCCGCGTAATCTAGTAAACCAAATCCACTGCATAAACTTATAGCCTCTAGTCTAGCCATACCATAAGTTGTAACTTCATCAAAAGAAGGAACCGCAATAGACATTATGCCACCTCCTTATATTCACAAGGAGGATTAGAATATATGGTTACATTAATTCCGCGATCCTCAAACAAAGATCTAACAATTTCTGCTAAATCTTTAGGTATTGGGAAATCTAAATCTACACGGTTACTTCCAGTGCCATGTTGTTTAACATATTCAACTGGTTTCTCTTGTTCAAAGGCATCTTCTAAAGCTTCTAAAAAAGATGCTTTAACCTCTTTTTTAGAAGCTTTTTTAGACGGTTTCTTCCTCCCCATAGCGCCAAGGACTTTGCCCATAGCATGATCTGGAGTTCCTACTAATGTATCCGTTTTCACTTTGCATTTAGCTCGTTCAAAAAGCGTTTTTCCAGATTCATCAAAATTGCTATTTAATAGCTGATATAATTCTTTCTCTTCTGGATCATCATAAAGTTTTTCCAAAGGAGTTTTCTGTACATCTTCTGATTTCTTCTTTCTCTTGGGTTTATTATTTAGTGTTTCAACTTTAGCAGCTTTCGCTACATCTTCTTCATAAAGTTCCTTCATTTTATCAATGATGGCTCTTTGTTTGATAGGGTCTATATTCATTTTTAGTAATTCCTTGACATCCCTAGTAGGCATATCATTTTGGTATTCCCAAATATAAGTATAAAACCATGTATTAAGCTTCACTAATTCTTCACCAAATTTAACCGCTTTTGCATTAACACCAACCATTTTACCTGCATCTACAGAAGTGTTGACACGAGTAGCAATTCGTTCTTGTGCAGCTTGATTAGCTCTGCCTTGAGCACGAAGCCCAGGACAAATCAAAACACCAGCATACACACCCTTCTGCATTGTAGAATAATTTGATCTAACAAAGTTACTTGCTGCAAAAAAAGCAGCAGGACTCTTAATATCAGAGTCGGAATCCTTGAACAATTTTACGAGTATACTTTTATCCCATTTACCTTCAGCACGCAGTTTGTAGATAGCACGTAATAGTTTATTGCCTTTAACGACTCTAACAATGGGTTCAGAACTTTCCAAATCTTCGATGGCCACGTAGATCGGATCAATTTGTCCCCATTCTAGTAAACTATCACATAAAGCCTGAATTTCTTCATCCTTAACTACTTTATAATGGAAATCATAAAGCTTTACCTCAATTTGACCTTTTCTCACTTGATTCAGGATAGAGTTAGTTAATTGTTGTTTTTGTTGATTATTCATCATTCATTCTCCTCACAAATTTAAAATTTAATTTGTGTAAGGCAAATAAAAAATAAAAGAGGTGATAAAAATGACAATGAACTCAACCGATGAAAGTTTCTTCTCCTCTCCCAAAGTATAGTTAATATAGAACTTTTTAATTATACAACATTATTTTCCATTATGTCAGCTAAAATTTGTAATATCATTGGACTATTTTGGGAATTTTTATCTAATGTTGCTAAATTAAAGCGCTCCCTTTATAAAAATTCTACGAAATAATGAATAAATGCAGTATATTACTAAATATTGGGAGATTGATATGATGGAAAATAAAAAAAAGAAACCTAGACGACAAAATGGTCAAGGCAGCATAAGCCCTAGGAAAGACGGGAACTTCGTAGGTATGCTGACTATAGGTTATGACCCAAAAACATCAAAACAAATTAGAAAATCCATAGTAAGAAAAACAAGACCTGAAGTTGTAGCTGAGATGAAAAAATTAATGAATGAACAGCAAGAAGGAACACTTGTAAAAACAGATAAGCATACAACGGTAGCACAATGGTTCGACCAATGGTTAAATGGATATAAGCGAGTTAGTATCAAAGCCACCACGTATTCTAACTACTCAGCAGCTATAAAATGGCTCACTCCTGAGCTTGGTGCCTATAAATTACAGAAACTTGACCACCTTGCCATTCAGAAATTCATAAATAATATGTCTGATAAAAAATTGTCACCAAGAACTATTAACGATTGTATCAACCTTTTAAATAATGCCCTTAATTATGCTGTAAAACATAAACTAATATCCAATAACCCCTGTGAACTGATTGAAAAACCAAGTAATATCAAAAAAGAAATGAAGATTTGGTCAGTAAATCAAATGTTGCAGTTTAAGAACAGTTCCAAAAGCTATTACTTAGAACCTGCCATGCACTTACTGATGCACGGAATGCGTCGTGGCGAGATTTTAGGACTTTGCATTGAGAATCTTCATTTAGATGAAGGATATTTATCAATTAGAACAAACTTAGTAATAACCTCAAAAGGGATAATGCTTGAACCAACTCCTAAAACGGCTGCTTCATCACGAGATATTCCACTTACCAAAGAAACTGTTGAACTCCTACGGAGCCATATAGGAAATAAGAAGACAGGCCTAGTATTTACTACTAGCCAAGGCAATTACATTCATCCTAGGTCGTTTCAGCGCAGTTTCGATATGCTCTTACACAGAGCAAACCTACCTAAGATAAGAATGCACGATATGAGACATTCTACAGCATCATTATTATTAACTAATGGGACTGACCTTCGTTCAGTATCAGATATTTTAGGACACGCCAATACCCGTGTGACCACAGATATTTACCTACATTCCACGATGGCGAATAAACGTCAAGCAGTTAATGTGTTAGATGGTTTACTGTCCAAGCAGGTATAAGTAATAAGACCCGAGACATTTTTTTGTCTCGGGTCTTTCATTTTTCAAGCATAGAGTTGTTATTGGACATATATAGACTCTTTTCAACATTATCCATGCTTGTATTTAGAAAGGAATATCTAAAATAATGATGATCTCTTTCTTACATTTACTTTGTTAACTCCCGCCAGATCTGGTGGGAGTTATGTTTACTTGTTGTAGCATTGCTTGCGGAACTTTATAACGAAGGCTATAATGAGTTCATGTAGAGTACATTAAGGATAATATAGAAATTGGCTGATAGTCAGAAGGAGATCTTATGAGAGTATATCCACTTACAGGTATAAATATTACTAAACCGTATAATATTCTTTTTAAAATTGATAGAATGCCAGATGGATATGGTATCCCTGATTATGTAACTATTTGCCCTGTTGAATCACTGGAAAGTGAACTTAAAAGTGATCATCATGCCATAATTATAAAATCGCAGTATCCCAACACAAAAACATATGCGATTACTACTAGTCATTTAAAGAGTATAGGTGATGTATATAATATTCGCATTGCCCTTTCGATAATATATACAGCTCATATATTATACATGTCAAGAGATCGTCGAGATGTCGAACAGCAAATTTATACGATTAATCCTTTCTATTGTGATTGCAGAATTGGAACACAGCATTATAATGAAAATGATTTTTCATTCAATGTGCCATACTATGATTTAGATCCCGATGATCACTATTCTCAAAAAAGCACCTATATTGAAAGTGACCTTATAATAGAAGAACTTGATGAAGAATACAGCTTTAAGAGCTTGAGTGATGATTCTTTTAAAATAATTGAAGAAAATATAAAAAAAAAGCAAGCTCCTTTTGGAACATTCAAAGAAAGCCTTCAGGCCGTTAATAGCTTAATTGATACGAAGCACCCTTTACGAGATAAATTTATGGCAGCATTTAATTTTATGTACTATACAATTCCTCATACGGACTTAACTTTAACAACCATCATCTACTCAAGTATTTTGGAGACTTTACTTCTTAAGAATAGGGAAAATTCTAAGAAAGTAAGCGTGGCATTCAGGACAGCATGTCTTGTGGAATTTTTTTCTCCTATTGAAGATAAACAATCCTTAGCAACTATAATTGCTAAAATGTATGAACTTAGATCAAATGTAGTACATAACGGAGAATTTGTATTTGAAATAGATAATAATAATTTATTTTTATTCAATTCTATTCGGAGTGCAATTATTTTGTTGATAAAAAGGTTTATCACTTTAAATATTAATTCTCATGAGGATATTCAAGCCATTGTAAAAGGTAATCTTATCCAAGACGGTTTAAATACTGGGACACAGTATTTAAAAAATTAAAAAGGGCGGTGCAAAATGCAAGATGTAGACTATTTATTAGATATACTTAGCCGTAACAATTTGAATCTAATGAGCGGGAAACATAAGCAAGCATATAAAATATGTCTTTGCGCAATATTTTTAAACACTATTACTGGCAGACATTATACATATGTTCAGGAAGTTGCTATAAAAAAAGCAGCGGACATAGCTCAATACCCACGAAAACTTTTAAATACTGAACAACTATTAAAAGAGCTTTCGGATATTGTGAATCGCAGTATGCGTAATATGCATTTTAAAATAGTGCTAAGTGAAAAAACAGTTAATGAAATTATTGTTTTTTTTAGGAAAAGACTACATGAATTAAAGGAAGAAAAAATTTCATTATTTCCGGCAAAGGAACTTGATGCTTTCGTTGATATGAAAAAGTTTTTTAGTAGTGCATCTATATCTAATCATCACTGGATACAATTTAGTCTGTTAGGACGTTTAACTATTAGTGTTCCTGAATGTTTTATATTTAATGATCTAAAAGTACAATGGAATTTATACATAGACACTCGATTTGAGTTAAAACAGCAATCTGGAAAAATCGATTCTAGCAAAGATAAATTTAATTTTCATAAAGATCCCTTATCAAGATCTAAATTATACACATTATCAGCTATTTATAGGATATTAATTATTCTATCGGTCAGTTTTGTCGAATCATATTTATATAATTTATTTTACTGTATTAAACACGACAACAGTTTAAATAAGGAAGATATAGCAGATATTCTATGTACTAAAAAGGTTGAAGATACTCAAATAGTAGAATTAGTCCTATTTAAAATTTTTCCTAACATCAAGAATAACCTAACGAATATTTATAGTCATTACAAAACCATAAATAAATATCGTAACAGGTATATTCATGCATCATCTTTTTTAGATCCATCAAACGGCAAGTCAGAATTGCAACCATTATTAGAATTATCTGATGATAAATTGGTTGATTCATTACAAACTGCTTTGGACTTTGTTAATGAGATTGATAAGCAGCTTCCCGAAAACCTTAAATTATTATTCTGGAAATATGAAGAGAATATCCAATTTAATAATTTCGAAAAAATTCCTCTATTTAATTCAGAATCATCAATAGATAAAATTAACTATTATGGCGTTTAACTCTCTCTAGTCTCTTATTTTGAGCGGTTTAGCTCAGTTAGTTAGAGTGCTTCAACTGGCGTAAAATCTAGCTTTGTTGCTATTGCAATAATCAACAAAGCTAGATTTTATTGTATTTAAGCTATTTTTGAGCAAAATAAAAATCGTTACAAGGCTTTGTGGGGCCTTGTAGCGGATAGGTTATACCTATCTTCGATAAATTTGTGCGGAATGTGTTTTAATTGATATACGCCTTCTCCTCTTTATTTTGTTACTGGCATTCTTAACGTCGGTTTTATTGGTCATCTTTATATATTCCCCAACGGATAATAAGGCAGAACTTATACCGACGAGAACGATTTGAATTTTTCTAGCAAATTCCACTTGTTCCTCTGCCATCTTGGGGCTCTCATGTTCTAGATAGTTAAGGTATAACCAGCTATCATTGTCTCTATTGTAAAAACTATTAAAATCCGATGATTGTAATGCCTGCACCATTGCCTTTTGACCATATTTTAAATCGTTAAGCTTATTATTAATAATCAAATTATCACTTTTATCCATGTCTGATTTCATATAATCATAAAATGGATTCCAAACAAAAGATAGAACAAGAAAAACGTAGCCAATGCGCACTATTAAGTTAACATACCTCTGAATATGTATAAACTGCGCAACCAAAAATGTTGTAGCTAAGACTAATAAAAAGATAAGTATAAACATAAAAACTATTGCAAACAACGCCTCACCTCCCCTATATACAACAATACGAGCTAAGAAATCTTTTATCAGGATTTCTAAATAGTGGATGAGTTTTCGCTAATAACTCATCCATGGAGTATTCTCCTACCTTGAATTTTTACCATATCATTACTGAGAAAAGATAATACCCGCTCACAATTACTTATTTGATGCTTACACTATTTTCTCCTTTAAAAAATGTGCTAAACTCGTCCATAACACTCAGAGTTCCCTAAATTACTGGCTTTAAAATATACTCAGTTAAGTCTCGATGATTAAAAGATAACTTAGTTGGTTAGAAAGCTTTAATCACTCTCATGTAGCTTTGTTGCTATTGTAAGAAGCAGGGTAGCAACATAATAGCAACATTTTACTGTATTTGACCCATTTTTAATCAAAATAAAAAACACTACAGGGCCCACTAAGCCTTGTAGTGTCTATATTCGTAGATGGTGGGGCTAAAGAAAATCGAATCCCTAATATCGGAGTTTTAGAATTATTCCAAAACTTCTTCCCTCTTCTGTTTACTGTAGAGTCAGATCTTCACTTAGTCAGGCTTCTATAAAATTATAACTCTCCTTATGATAATGCTCACTATATATGTATTTTCCTATAAGTCCTGCAAATAAAAAACCTCATCTGAGAGTCCGCATGGTTAT
>Ga0316613_10003120_pt1 | contig 10396 bp, 9 predicted proteins | sample OWC_soil_day10_C_2_FD_207647 | JGI IMG/M metagenome (GOLD analysis project Ga0316613, IMG submission 207647) | Wetland soil microbial communities from Old Woman Creek delta, Ohio, United States - OWC_soil_day10_CT_b | ecosystem: Environmental > Terrestrial > Soil > Wetlands | place: USA: Ohio... | reverse complement strand
CAATCAGAACGGCGGGGCTGATTCACTCTGGTTCAGCGCCAAGGTGGAAATCATCGACCCATCGACAGGATTGGTAGTGGATGGAGGATTCTGGCAACTTGACCGCACGGCCAACGACACCTGGGATGAAACGAACCCCACGTTCAACTATGGGGAAATCAGCTTCCTTGGCGATGCACTGGAATGCGCGGCGAACCCCTGGAGCCCTCTCAACGGCCAAGGTTGCGCCGGGGTGACGCTCGACGGTGCCGATTACGCCTCGCTCAAGCACAACACCGGTTCGGGACATGCGGACTTTATGGTCTACGCAGACACAATGGATCTCAGCAAATTCGACCCCAACTACCTCTTCGTAATTACCGGAAACCTGGGCTGCATCCCGAACACGACCTCGCCCTACCCCGGCACGCAGAATATGGGGTGCAACACGGGAGGCGGTGAAGAGTTCGGCGTCTTCGGCGGAACCGCTCCGACTGACGTTCCCGAACCCAACACCCTGGCACTGCTGGCGATGACCCTGGGACTTCTCAGTTGGCGTCTGCACAAGGAAAAAGCAATCGCATAACGCCGCTCCCGCTTTGGTCGCGTGAAAAACAGCAAGAGCCCGATGATCGGGCTCTTGCCTAATATGAAACGGAAATGATGGGACGCCGTACTAAGCGCGAAGCGTCACAACTTGGCCGGGTGCCTACGCCCTTCGCCAGGAGGTCCCTTGGGGACCGTCCTCAAGAACAATCCCCGCCGCCGTCAACTCTGAGCGAATACGGTCCGCTTCCGGAAAGTTCTTCGCTTTCTTCGCTGCAATCCGCGCGGCGATCAGTGCCTCGATCTTGTCAATCGTGTAGTCCGCCTGCCCTCCATCCTCTCCTGTGGGGATTGCCTGGAGGAACGCCTGCGGATTGCGCGTGAGCAAACCCATCAATCCGGCCAGTGCGCGCAACTGTCCCGCGAGCGCAGTCGATTTGCTGCGATTGACTTCGGTGGCCAGATCGAACAGGACAGCACAGGCTTCAGGCGTATTGAAGTCGTCTTCCATGGCACTCCGGAAGCGAAGCGCGTGCGGCTCGTTCCAATCGACCGGCACATCGGCCGCTTCGACGGCTTTCAGCGCCGTGTAAAGCCGCGACAGCGCTTGACGCGCATCGTCGAGGTGCTTGTCCGAATAATTCAGCGGGCTGCGATAATGCGCACGAAGGATAAAAAAGCGCACGACTTCGGCATCGTATTTCTTGAGCACCTCGCGGATGGTGAAGAAATTGCCCAAGGACTTCGACATTTTCTCGTCATCGACGCGCACGAAGCCATTGTGCATCCAGTAGTTCACGAAACGGCAGTTGTGCGCGCCTTCAGACTGGGCAATCTCGTTCTCGTGGTGAGGGAATTGCAGATCCTGGCCGCCGCCATGAATATCGAACTGCTTGCCCAGAAGGTCGGAACTCATCGCCGAGCACTCGATGTGCCAACCGGGCCGGCCATTGCCCCACGGCGACGCCCAGAACGGCTCGCCTTCCTTGGCGTGCTTCCACAAAACGAAATCCAGCGGGTCCTGCTTGGACTGATCGACGTCGACCCGCTCGCCAGCGCGCAGATCGTCGAGTGACTTGCCGGAAAGCTTGCCGTAGCCCGGGAATTTGCGCACTGAGAAATTCACGTCGCCATCCGGGGCCTTGTACGCCAACCCGTTCTTTTCAAGCTCCCCGATCAGACTGAGCATTTGCGGCACGTACTCGGTCGCGCGCGGTTCGAAGTCCGGTTTCTGCACCCCAAGTGCGGCGGAATCCTCGTCCATGAAGGCGATAAACCGGTTGGTCAGTTCGCCGATGGTTTCTTCGTTCTCCAGTGCGCGCTTGATGATCTTGTCGTCGATGTCCGTGATGTTGCGCACATACGTCACATCGAAACCGCTCGCGCGCAACCACCGCTGAACCATGTCAAAGATCACCAGCACGCGGGCATGGCCAAGATGGCAGTAGTCATAGACCGTCATTCCGCACACGTACATGCGTACCTTGCCAGGCTCAATGGGAACGAAGTCCTGTTTTTCCCGAGTCAGGGAATTGTAGATTTTCAGCATATTAGGGCTCACAATTCGCACCCCGCAATGCGGCAGAGCACGAGGAATACTTTGGTTTCGGAACGCTTCTTGTTAGAATCAGCAGGTTTTAACCAACTTGAAAAAGTATAACACACCGATGCATCCACTCGCCCAAAAGCCTTCGCTGGCATGCCTTTCAGCCATTGTCACGGGTCTGTTTCTGGCCTTTTCGGTCTCAATCGCAAACGCGCAGACACTTCCCGACATCCAGCAGCTGATGAAGCAGGGGCAAATGCCTCAGGCTCTGGAAAAGGCCGATCTGTACATCGCTTCGAAGCCGAAGGATGCGCAGGGCCGTTTCATGAAAGGGTTGATCCTGACTGAAATGGGCCGTTCGGCGGATGCGATAGCGGTGTTCACCAAGCTTACAGAAGACTTCCCGGAACTGCCCGAGCCTTACAACAACCTTGCCGTTCTGTACGCGCAGCAGAAACAGTACGACAAGGCACGCAGCGCCCTGGAAATGGCGATACGGACGCACCCGAGTTACTCCATCGCGCACGAAAACCTCGGCGACGTCTATGCAAAACTCGCCAGCCAGGCCTATGACAAAGCCCTCCAGCTCGACTCGTCGAACAAGACGACGCAGACAAAATTGTCGATGATCAAGGAGTTGATCAGCGTATCTGTAAAACCGGGCGTCAAGCCCACCGCGTCCGCTCCCAGAACGGAAAGCGAGCCGGCAAAGTCAGCAAGCGCCGAGCCGGCGAAAACATCCGCCAGCGCATCCCCGACACAGACGACCGCAACACCGCAACCAGCATCTACTTCGGCAAGCAAGCCGGTCGAACAGAAACCGGAAACGACAACGTCGGCAAAACCCGCTGAAAACAAGGAAGCCAAGGAATCAAAGGAAGCGGAGACAAAATCAACAGCCCCCGCCACGCTTGAGTCCGATATCACCAAGGTTGTCCAGGGCTGGGCCAACGCCTGGTCGCGCAAGGATGTCAAAGCGTATCTTTCGTTCTATGCCAGCAACTTCCAGACGCCTAACGGAATGACGCGCAAGGACTGGGAAGCCGAGCGCAAGCAGCGAATCGACAAACCCGGGAAACTGCAGGTTGCTGCCGATGACATCAAGGTCTCGGTATCCGGCGACACAGCCACCGTCCGTTTTCGCCAGCAATACACGTCGGCGACCCTCAAGTCGTCTGCCAACAAGACGCTGGTCTTCGTGAAATCGGGAAATAGATGGCTCATACAACAGGAACGCGTCGGTTGAGGCGAATTGTCGCCACCCCGCTGGCGCTGATTTCCTTATGCCTTGCGGGGCCTGTCGTACCGGCCATTACAGGCGCCAGAACGACACCACCGGCGACTTATTCGGACTCCGGACCGGAACCTCAGCTGTTCAAGATTCTCGACGAGATCGAAAACAACCGGCTTGATCGAGCGCTCGAGAACACCGAGTCGCTGCTCCGGCAATATCCGAACTTCCGCCTGGCACACCTGATCAAGGGTGACCTGCTACTCGCCCGCAGCATGCCATTGGCAACCTTCGGAAACGCACAAAGCGCCCCGCGCGAATCCGTGAACGATCTGCGCGACGAGATCATCGCCCGGCTGAAAGCCTACCGCAACCGTCCAGCAACAACAGAATACGTGCCGCGCTACTTGCTGCAAATGCCTCCGGACCAGAAGTACGCGATTGTAGTGGATACGCAGAAATCGCGGCTGTATCTTTACCAAAACGACACCAACTCCGGCGGGCGCCCCCGGTTTGTCGCCGATTACTACATTTCGCACGGAAAACTCGGCGCGGACAAGATGCGTGAAGGCGACAAGAAGACGCCCACCGGGGTCTATCACGTCACTTCAAGCCTCAACCCGAAAAAGGTAGGGGATTTCTACGGCACCGGCGCCTTCCCCATCAACTATCCCAACGAGTGGGACAAACGCCTGGGGCGGAACGGACACGGCATCTGGCTGCATGGCACCCCGGCGGACACGTTCTCTCGCCCGCCCAAGGCTTCTGATGGATGCGTAGTGTTGTCCAACACCGATCTGGATGCCTTGGCCAAGAACCTGCAGATCGGATTAACCCCCGTCATCATCAGCAACTCGATCGAGTGGCTTTCCTTCGACGACTGGAAAAGTGAACGCAGCGCACTCAACAAGGAGATCGAGGAATGGCGCAGTGACTGGGAAAGCCGCGACATCTCACGCTACCTGAAACACTACTCCACAAAATTCAAGGCGGGCAATCAAGATCTCGAACAGTTCGCAAAACAAAAACGCCAGGTCAATTCCAGCAAGGAATGGATCAAGGTCAAGCTGTCCGATATCTCCATGTTCCGTGATCCGGGCAAGGACGAACTGGTAGTCGTCACGTTCGAACAGGACTACCAGAGCAACAATCTCAACAATCAGATGAAAAAACGCCAGTACTGGATCCGCGAGGGCAGTGCCTGGAAAATCATTTTTGAAGGAAGCGCCTGATGAAGCTTTTACTTACACTTGCTGCCCTGTCCGTTTCCGCCGCCGCCCTGGCTGCACCGACAGTTGAAATGCAGACCAGCGCCGGCAAGATGGTTATCGAACTGAACGCCGAGAAAGCGCCTGTCACCGTCGAGAACTTTCTCAAATACGCCAAAGAGGGGCATTACGATGGCACGGTTTTCCATCGAGTGATGGACGGTTTCATGATTCAGGGCGGCGGTTTTACCGCCGACATGGGCGAGAAGAAGACCGGCGCCCCGATCCAGAATGAAGCCAAGAACGGACTGAAGAACCAGCGCGGAACCATCGCCATGGCGCGCCGCCCGGACCCGCACTCTGCAACCGCCCAGTTCTTCATCAATCACAAGGACAATACGATGCTCGACTATCCCGGCCAGGATGGCTGGGGCTATGCCGTTTTCGGCAAGGTCACCCGGGGCATGGACGTCGTCGACAAGATCGCCAAGGTGCCCACCGGCAACCGCGGCATGCACCAGAACGTACCGGTTGAACCGGTCGTCATCCAATCCGTCAAAGTCCTCTCGGACAAATAGACCATTAGCAAGGAAACCTCATGATCAAGTTGCACACCAACTTCGGCGTCATTGCACTCGAACTCGATGCCGAAAAGGCTCCCGAAACCACCAAGAACTTCCTTTCCTACGTCGAAGCAGGGCACTACGACAACACCGTTTTTCATCGCGTGATTGATGGTTTCATGATCCAGGGAGGCGGTTTCGAGCCGGGCATGAAACAGAAGCCGTGCAACGCGCCGATCAAGAATGAAGCCGACAATGGATTGAAAAACGACGCCTACACCATCGCCATGGCACGCACGTCCGATCCGCACTCGGCAACCGCGCAATTTTTCATCAACGTGGCGGACAACGACTTCCTCAACTTCAAGATGCCGAATGGCAACGGCTGGGGGTACTGTGTCTTCGGCAAGGTTGTCGAAGGCACCGAGGTTGTCGACAAGATCAAGGGCGTGAAGACAGGCAACGCCGGCTTCCATCAGGACGTTCCGAAAGAAGACGTCATCATCGAACGCGCCGAAATCTGCTGAACACAAGAAACAGGTCCGACTGCGCCGTGGTTCATTTCCTTTCGGACCTGCATCTCACCCCCCACGCTCCCGGCATTACGCGCATTTTCCTGGACTACCTCGGGAACAACGCGCGTTCCGCGGAGCGGGTTTTCATTCTTGGCGACCTGTTTGAAGCATGGCCCGGCGACGACGCCATCGATGATCCTGATGACCGTTTTGATCGCGACATCATCGAACGTTTGCGCGCCTTGACCGAGAGCGGCACGCGCGTGGCTTTCCAGCATGGAAACCGCGACTTCCTGCTCGGCAGACACTTCTCCGAACGCACGGGCGTCACGCTTCTGCCCGATCCGTTCCTGCTCTCCCTTCCATCACGGCAATTCGTGCTGTCGCACGGTGACGCCTTGTGCACCGACGACATGGAGTATCAGTCATTCCGCAAACAGGTGCGCAGTCCGGACTGGAAAACTGCCTTCCTGAACAAGCCGCTCGCCGAACGCAAAGCGATCGCTGCCGCCATGCGACAACAAAGCGAAACGTCCAAGCGCGAAAAAACGACGCAGACGATGGATCTCAATCCATCAGCAACGGACGAATTCCTGCGCGCCCACGGCTATGCCACGATGATCCATGGGCACACCCATCGCCCTGCTCGACACGATCATGTCGTCGATGGCATTCGCGTTGAGCGCTGGGTGCTCGCGGACTGGCACGAAGATCGAGGCGAATACCTGGCCTGGGACGGCCATCAATTGAGCCGCCACGTACTCGCATAGCCCTTCCGCCGGAGTAAGCGCCCCGATTTCCCGGGACGCCGAGTGATCCGGAGATATCCGAATGGCTATCCCGGCTGCGAAAGCACGGCTATTTCGTAGCGGCAAGCACTTCCGGAATGGTCGCCATCGTATATCCGGCTTTCTCCAACCCCTCGCGCAGCGCCTTGGCTGTTGCCACGGCTTCGGCATTGTCGCCATGGACGCAGATGCTCTGAGGATTCACCGGAATTCTCTTGCCGGTAATCGACACCAGCGCCTGTTCCTCGACCATACGCATGACGTGCGCCAGGCTTGCCTCGGCACCATGGATCATGGCACCCGGCAGGCTGCGCGGCACCAGGTTGCCGTCATCCAGATACGCCCTGTCGGCGAAGACCTCCTCCACAATCGGCAAATCCAGCGCTCGCCCGGCGAGCACCATTTGCGACGCAGCTGGCGCGAGCAAGATCAGGTCTGAATCGAGGCGCTTGACCGCGCGAGCGATCGCATCGGCCACCTTGCGCTCAGCACAGGCGATATTGCTCAACGCGCCGTGCGGCTTGACATGGGTGACACGCATGCCGTGCGCTCGGGCGCAGGCGTCAAGCGCGCCGATCTGATAGATCACCATGGCTTCCAGCTCATCGAGCGGCACGTCCATGCGCCGCCGGCCGAACCCCTGCAAGTCCGGGTAACCGGGGTGCGCCCCCACGCTCACTCCGTTGTCGCGCGCCAGCGCCACCGTCTTGAGCATCACGGAAGGATCGCCTGCATGATAGCCGCATGCCACGTTCGCGGAATTGACGATACCAAGCATGGCGCCGTCGCTGCCCATTTTCCAGGGGCCGAAGCTTTCGCCGAGATCGGCGTTCAGATTAAGCAATTGAGACATTTCTTCCTCCTGAGAGAATCACCCGGCCGCATTCCAGAACGCATCGACGTCGTCACCGACCGACGAAGCGTTGTGCAATCCGTAGGTAAGCTGTTGCACCCACGCGCACCACCGTTCTTCGCTTTCAGCTCTTGCCGCACGCGCTTCCACGGCGCTGACAGCGCAAAACCTTACCGTCTGCCCCGGCTTCAACTGCGCCAGCCGCGGCAGATCGGCCGAAATAACGGTGGCGATCTTCGGATAGCCGCCCACCGTCTGGCAATCGGCCAACAGGATGATCGGCAGGCCATTGCCCGGCACCTGGATCACGCCCGGCGTCACGCCGTCCGAGACGATATCGGCCGCTTCCGGTCGGATATGCGCAAGCGCCGGGCCGTCCAGGCGCATGCCCATCCGATCCATCTGCGGCGTCACCTGATACTCGGACGACAAAAGGAGCTGCAAGGACTCCGGCTTGAAATGCCCGTCCTGCGGACCGAGCATGACGCGCACCGCACCCTGCACATGCTGCCAGGGGGGCGCCTGATACTCGCGGCGTTCATTACGACCGAGCGCACCGCAAGGCAGAACGTCGCCCGACGCCAGAAGATGCCCATTGACCCCGCCGATACGCGCCCGCTGGTAGGTCGAGCGGCTACCCAGCTGCAACGGCGTTGCGACACCGCCGCCAACCGCCAGATACGCCGTCCCTCCGGCCAGGAACCCTGTTTCCAGCGCATCCTGCGGGTCAAGCACCAGGCTTTCCCAGGCCGGCAACGGAAAACTCTGGCCATTGGCGCGATGTACCGTCAGCGTCATGTCGCCGGCAACCGCCACACGGACGCGGCCATGTCGCACCCCCAAGGTGGGGCCTGCTCCCCGTATCTCGATACAGGCGCAGTCTGGCCCATTGCCCACCAGCGCATTGGCGCAACGCGCCAGCAGCGGGTCGAGCCAGCCGGAAACCGTTATTCCCATGTGACGAAAACCAAAGCGCCCCGCGTCCTGAATCCCGTTGCCGATTCCGCCATCGATGACCTCAAGCATGCCGATCATGATGCAGCTCCTTCGTGCAACAGCAAGCTGTCTCGGTCAAGCTTGCCTGCTCGCGCAAGCGCTTCCATCTCCCGGAAGGTTCCGGCATCTATCGCCTGCCAGAAAACCCGATCGCCCGAAGCCAGCAATGACGGCGAACTGGTATCGGCAGCGGAGAACATCGGCACCGGCGTACGCCCGAGCAATCGCCAGCCACCGGGGCTTTCCCACGGATAGACGGCACACATGTCGTTGGCCACGGCCAGCGAACGCTCCGGCACTGCTTTCCTCGGTGACGACAGCCGCGGCATGTGCAACGCTGCGGGCAGCCCACCCATGTAAGGAAAACCGGGCATGAAACCGATCAGGTAAACCTGGAATTCGGTTTCCGTCATCAGCGCAATTACCGCTTCACGCGACAGCCCCTTGCATTGAGCCAGATCGTTCAGGTCCGGGGCATATTCCTCATCGAAGCAGACGGGAATCCGCCAGCGACGCCCCACCGTCGCTATCGATTCTGCCGTCGAAGCGAGCTGCAGCAAGCTTTCGCCCAGACGCTGGCTGTTGCAACGCAGCGGGTCGAAATACACCGTCAGCGAACGGAATGTCGGCACGACATCGACGATCGCGCCCAAAACATCCATCGCCCCCGCATCCCGCCGCTGGCGCTCGATGGATCCCGCCAACCCGAGCACTTGCGCGTGGATGGCCGGATCGATCGTATCGCCAAACTCCACCGTCCACGCCGTATCGCCGACCGGCAACAGGCACGCCCGCGACGCGCATTCCCCTCGATTCGCATTCATGGCAAACCTCAACCCGCCATGTGCTGCGGCAGCCAGCTAGTGATCCCCGGGAAGAAGTACATCAGCAACACCATCACCACCATCAAGGCAAACAGAGGGAACGCATGCTTCGCCAGCCAGGCGATATCGCGGTTGGTCATCCCCTGCAACACGAAGAGGTTGAAGCCCACCGGCGGCGTGATCTGCGCCATTTCAACCACGACCACGATGTAGATGCCAAACCAGATCAGGTCGATGCCCGCCCCTTCGATCGTCGGCAACAGGACGCCCATCGTAAGCACCACCATCGAGATGCCGTCGAGGAAGCAGCCGAGGATGATGAAAAACACCATCAGGGCCATCAACAAGGCCAGCGGCGACAGATGCAAACCGATGATCCATTCGGCAAGGTGGCGCGGCAAGCCGATATAGCCCATCGACAACGTCAGGAAGGACGCTCCGGCCAGAATCAGCGCGATCATGCAGTACAGCCGCGTGCCGCCGATCAGGCTGTCCTGGAAATTCTTCCACGACAACACGCCCTGGAACGCGGCGATGAGCAACGATCCGACGACGCCGAGCGCCGCCGCCTCGGTGGCCGTGGCAATGCCGGTGTAGATCGACCCGAGCACGGCGGCAATCAGCGTCACCACCGGAATCAGGTGCCGCGACTCATGCACCTTCTGCATGAACGTCATGTTCTGATCCGCAGGCGGAATCTGGCCCGGATGCGTCAAGGCCCAGAAGATCGTATATCCCATGAACAGCCCGGCCAGGATCAACCCCGGGAACACCCCGGCAATGAACAGCTTGGCGATGGAGACGTTGGCCATCACGCCATAGACGATCATGATGATCGACGGCGGGATGAGCAATCCCAGCGTCCCGGCGCCAGCCAGCGTACCGATCGAGATCGAATCGGGGTAACCGCGCTTCTTGAGTTCCGGCAGAGTCATCTTGCCGATGGTGGCGCACGTTGCCGCCGACGAACCGGAGACGGCGGCGAAGATCGTGCAACCGATGATATTGGTATGCAGCAGGCGCCCCGGCAATTTTTCCAGCCACGGCGCCAGGCCCTTGAACATATCCTCCGACAGCTTGGTGCGGAACAGGATTTCGCCCATCCAGATGAACAGCGGAAGCGCCGTCAGCGTCCACGATGACGACGAGCCCCATATGGTCATGACCATCGCGTCGCCGACTGGCCGCGAGGTGAACATCTGCATGCCGATCCAGGCCACGCCAGTCAGCGCCAGCCCGATCCACACACCGCTGCCGAGAATGGCGAACAGGGCGATGATGAGAAATGCGGTAATGTAAAGTTCCATGCTCGTCCCGTTCCTATTCGATGTGCGCCGGCTCGCCTTC
>Ga0316613_10003119_pt1 | contig 10396 bp, 7 predicted proteins | sample OWC_soil_day10_C_2_FD_207647 | JGI IMG/M metagenome (GOLD analysis project Ga0316613, IMG submission 207647) | Wetland soil microbial communities from Old Woman Creek delta, Ohio, United States - OWC_soil_day10_CT_b | ecosystem: Environmental > Terrestrial > Soil > Wetlands | place: USA: Ohio... | reverse complement strand
GGCAGTATTCTTCGACACGACGAGCATGGCGCGCATCGAGCGCGGCATGCGCCAGATCTTCTACAACAACGGCATGTTCAGTACCCAGCCGGCCCGTTTCCTGTTGTTGTCGCCGGATCCACGCCGTAGCGCCCAGCCCGGCTATGCCACAAGTTTTTTGCGCTTCACCGCGTGCGCCCCGATTGCCGAGCTGGTGTTTGCCGTGGACGATTCGGGCCGCTTTCTGCCCGAACTCGCATGGGAAACGCTGACGCGTTGGTCGGGCGATACCGCACCGGTTTTCGTGTTCGGTCTGACCGTGCATTTCGAGAATCTGGCGCTTGCAGCGCCGGCCCTGCCGCTCGCGTCGAAAGCCGTGGTACGTGGCCTGACGGGAGGCGGCTGGAAAGGCATGACCCGGCAACTCGACCGTCCGGATATCGTCGCCCGGCTGACGCAAGCGCTGGGGGAAGCTTCGTCTGTCGACATCCGCGATATTTTCGGCATGACCGAACACCCCCTGCACTACATGAGCTGTCCGCACGGACGTTTCCATATTCCACGCTATTCGCGCCTGGATATCGTGACTGCAGACGGCCGATCCGCCCCCGCAGGAGAAACAGGCTTGATTCGCCTGCAAAATCCGTTCTTCGCTTCATTGCCCAGCCATGATCTTTTGAGCGAAGACACCGGGCGCATGGGAACCGGGTGCGCCTGCGGCAACACGCGCCCCTGGCTGGAATTCCTCGGCCGCGCCGGCAGCTCCGCCGAGACTTGCGCGTGGCGGGCCAGCACGGCATCAGGTGCCGCATGAGTCTTCCGCTGAAGCGCTCTCCGCGCGAAGTCGCCCGCGCATTGCAGACCTGGCTCGCCCGACTGCCTGCCGATTGGCCTCCCGCCGACCCCGAGACAACGCGGTTCTGCCGACAACGGCTTGAGATGTTTGCAAACGAGGCGCTATTGGCTGCCAAGTTGACCTCCGATCTCGGAAGCCGCTCGTGGCGGCCGCTGGGGCACGTACTGGCGGTGATCAGCGAAAACGACCACATGGGCGTGGTGGCCGCATTGGTTGCCGCGGCATTGACCGGTAACCGGCTGACACTCAAATCCCGCACTGGCCGAGCGGCGCTTGAGAGCCTCCGCGACGCGTTGGCATGGGATGAAACAGTCTGCCGTATCGCCGACTGGGACAGCCGCGCACAGAACGACGAGGCGGTGCTGGATGGCGTCGACGCCATCGTCGCGGCCGGAAGCGCGTCGCTCATCCGTCACTATCGGCGTACCGCCGCGCCAAGCGTCCGGCTGATCGAATACGGACCGCAGATGAGTGCGGCATATATCGCCGTCTGGCCCGATTCCGCGGCGGAGCAGACGGCATGCATCGATGCCCTGGTTCGCGACACGACGCTGTTTCTGCAAAACGTCTGCAGCTCGCCGCAATTCGTGCTGGTCCCCGACAAGGCCGTCGCACGCGCGCTTTTTTTGGCGCTGGCCACCCGCCTTTCCGCTCTGCCACGGCTTCCCGACGAGATCCGGCTACAGCAATCCATCAAGGCGCAGGAGCTGCGCTTGCTGGCACGCCTGGCGAAAGCGGACGAAGCCAACGAACTCGCCATCGACACTGCTACCGGCTGGGCCGTGGCCTGCGCCCCCGGCGATCCGTCGCTCTGGTTGCCGCGCGGATTTCGTCTCATCATCGGCAATGTCGACACCCTGAGGAAGAGTTTTCCCCCGCTGCAAACCCTGGGCATCTGGCCGTCGCCGGAGAATTCTCCCGAGGCAGAAACAGCGCTGCATTGCTGCCGTCTGGGGCGCATGCATGAACGCCCGGCAACAGCGCCTCACGACGGTCAGCTGGAGCTGGCGCAATGGGTCCGCTTCGTGAGTAGCGATCCTTCATGATCTGCGAAAAGACCAGGGCAACGCGATGAAGATTTTTCTTACGGGAGCGAACGGCTTCATCGGCCGGCATTTGACGCGGCATCTCGCGGCCGCCGGGCATAACATCCTCGCCTTGGTGCGGACGGAGGCCGACTGCGACTTCCCGGCATCCGTGCAGACGGTGCGTGGCGAGCTGTCGGCCACAGACCCTTGGCGGGAGGCGCTGGCCGGATGCGATGCGCTCATTCACCTCGCGGCACGCTATCGCATCGGTGGCATCGACCGGCACGAAATGGCCGCCTCGAACATTGAAGGAACACGTCGCGTACTGCATGCGGCAGAGCAGGCGGGCCTCAAGCGGATCGTACACGTCAGCAGCACAGCGGCACTCGGTGAAACGTTCGGACAACTGGAGGACGAGACGCATCGCCACAATGGCTGCTTCCGCTCTTTCTACGAACAGACCAAGCACGTCGCGCACGGAATCGCCGAAGCTGCGCAACGGCGCGGCGTTCCGCTCATGATCGCCATCCCCGGCGGCGTTTTCGGACCGGGAGACGGCAGCGACCTGGCGCAGGCGCTCAGCCAGTTTGTGCAAGGCAAGCTGCCGGCGCAGGTGGCAAGCGCCAGCCGCTTCCAGCTGTGCCCGGTCGACGCGCTGTGCGACGGACTGCGGCGCGTGGTCGAACAAGGCGAGTGCGGGCGCAATTATCTGCTGACCGGACAGACGGTCGGCATGGAGCAGTTGATTTCCCTCGCCGCCAAGGTATGCAGCCGACCGGTTCCGCGCAAAATAAGCCCCGAGCAGCTGCGCTGGCCGGCACGCATCTGCGATGCCCTGCGCCCGCTTGGCCTTCGCCTGCCACTCTCCCGCGAAGCCCTGCAGGTGATGGACGGCAGTACCTACCTTTACAGCAGCGCCCGGGCAGAGGCCGAACTGGGCTGGCCGTGGCAAGAGATTTGCGGCACCTTCGACGCCCGGTTTGAGGATTATGTGCGCCACATCAACGATCTTTCCGGCGCTGGAGTTCGAACATGAAACGACGCACCGTGCTGAAGAGCGGTTATGGAACGGCCCGCATTGATCTATCCCACCCGCACCTTGCTGCGATAGACGGCGACACCCATCTGGCTGTCTATCACGCGCAGGGATACGCCAGCGCCCGGCTTCGCCTCTGGCAGCTCGATCTCACACGCCGTCTGGCGAGCGGCCGCCTCAGCGGAATACTCGGCCCCGCCGCGCAATCCACTGACCGTTTTCAGCGCAGTCTCGATCTCACGGCGCTGGCCGATCGTGCCGCCGAAGACCCGGACGGAATCAGCGAGCGCCGGCATCTGCAAGCCTACATTGACGGAATCAATCAGGGGCTGGGCGACACCCGGCTGCTGCCCCCGGAATTTCTCGCGCTGCGTTACCGGGCTGAGCCTTTCCGCCTGACGGATGCCTATCTGGTCGCGCATCTCAAGTACTTCATCAACTCGGCCTGGCAGTTCGAGCTGTACCACACGCTGGTAATCTCGGCGCTGGGGGCGCGCCGGACCGCACGCCTGTTTTCCAGCATCGACGAAGCCGGCGTGTGGCATCCGCCGTTGCCGTCGGCTTTGACCGTGGAATTCGCCGACGATCTCCAGGAACTTTTGGCTTCGGCCAAGGCGGGATTGGAACGGCTCGGACTCGAATCGCCGGACGTCGGCTCCAATGTTTTCGCCGTCCGCGGGCAACGTACGCGCACCGGTTTTCCGCTGCTCGCCAACGACCCTCACATGGGGCTGGTCAATCCCGGCTTCAACATGTTCTTCCATCTGCGCTCATCCGAGGGGCTTGATGTCTTCGGCTCGAACTTCCCCGGCGCCCCCGGCATCGTCGTCGGCCGCAACAAGGATATCGCCTGGGGTATGACCGGCGTCATGATGGACAATCAGGATCTCTTCTGGGGAGAAGTCGACCTGCCGCATCGGCGCGTGAAGACCTGCGCGGGATGGCAGGAGCTGACGCACCGGGAAAGCGAGATCATCGTACGGGACGCGCCCGGACAGCGCCACGAAGCCTATGGCTTTTCCGGTGGCCGGATGCTGATGGAACGCAACGGAATCGGCCTGTTCCTGCGCTGGCCTGCGCTGGATCGCGGCCTGGGCTCCGTAAGCCTGCACGCGCTGAATCGCGCCCGCAACTGGGAGGAATTTCGCGCCGCGCTGCAGCGCCTGCAGAACGCGCCGGGCGTCGCCGCATACGCTGACCGTCAGAACAATATCGGCACCCAGATCTACGGCTTGCTGCCCGCCCGGACGGCAGGGCGCGAAACGGCCGGCAGCCTGGTCCTGCCGCTCGATGACGCACGCTGGGCGTGGCAGGGCTATGTTCCCTTTGACGACCTGCCCCGGCAGTTCAACCCGGAAGGCGATGCCGTGATGTACGCCAACCAGTACTCGCCCGAGTTTGCCTCGGGCCCCTATCTCTCAAACCGCTGGCACCCGCCTTCCAGGGCGCGGCGCATCCGCACCCTGCTGGACGCCACGCCTCGCCTGGACGCGGGCGCCTTCGCGGCGATCCAGGACGACCGCGTCGACGTCTTCGCGACAACCTGGTTGCCACGGCTGTGGGCCATTCTGGAAGACGCCGACCGGATCGGCTCGCCGCTGGAGGGCTGGCAAGGCGATACGCGCGAGACGATACCCGCCCTGCTCTTCGAACGCTGGATCGAACGGCTGTGTCTCCAGAAGCTCTCCGAGGCGCTCCCCCTCCCTATGGCCATCCGTTACCTCGATCTGTGGCCGGCTCATCGCTGGAACCTCCTGGAGATCCTCTTCGCGCCGGATGCCGACTGGCCCGAGACTGTGCCGCCGGAACACCTGATCCGCGAAGCTTACCGCACCGTACGCAACGAGAATTCGGTCGTGCCGATCGTGGACTACCGTCACACCCTGCGCCGCCATCCCTTGTTGCGACTGTGCTTCTCGGCTGCACATCCCTATGAAGGAGGTGGCCGCGAGACCGTCTCCGCCCTGCGCCGCAACTGCGACTTTCTCACGGCAGGACAGGGCGGCGGAGGCGGAACGGCCTACAGTTTCGGCACCAGTTTCAAGATGGTGTTCGACCTGGCTCCGGGCGCCGACAACCTGTTCCTGTCCAACATGCCCAACAGCGGCAACCCCCTCGGCCTGTTCCTGAAACGCCACCTGCGCCGCTGGCGCCGAGGCAAGCGCTACGTTTTTCGTTTCCCGTAGTCGGACCGCGGCTCCGGTGGCAGCAGGACGCCGAAGCGTAGCGGGCCAACAATTTCTCGGGACGCCACGGAAGCTTGGCCACGCTTTTGCCGTAAAATTTCGCCACACTTTGACCAACGCCGCCGGACATGTCCGCCATCCTCATCCTGTACTCCACCGTCGACGGACATACGCTCACGATCTGCGAGCGTATCCAGCAGCGCGCTGGGCAGGCCGGACACCGCGTGACGCTGGCCCCAATCGAAGATACCGCGGGGATCGATCTCCCGTCGTTCGACATGATCGTTATCGGCGCCAGCATCCGCTACGGCAAGCACCGACCCGCCGTATTCAAGTTCATCGAAGCCCATCTGCCGTTACTCGAAAGCCGGCCGAATGCTTTTTTCACGGTCAATATCGTGGCCCGCAAGCCGGAAAAGAACCGTCCTGAAACCAATCCCTATCTGCGCAAGTTTCTCCGGCAGATACGCTGGAAGCCGCAACTGCTTGACGTCTTCGCGGGCAAACTGGACTACCCCAGTTATGGCGCGCTCGACCGGCTGATGATCCGCTTCATCATGCTGATCACCCAAGGCCCGACCGACCCGGATACGGTCATCGAGTTCACCGACTGGCAACGCGTCGACGACTTCGCCCATGCTGTTGCCGGAATGGCGGCGGGGGATGTGCCGGACACACCCTCTTCGCCCGTTTCGGTAACGGGCCAGTAAGGGAAGAGGAAACACGATGACCTCGTATGTGCTGCTCGGCTGCGTCGTTCTGGTCACCCATTTTCTCGAGGGAATCACCGGTTTTGGCTGTACCGTACTGGCACTGCCGTTCGCCATCATGCTCGTCGGAACGAAGCAGGCGGTACCGGTACTGCTCTTCCTCGCGTTGCTGCTGGCGATCTACATCGTAAGCATCGACCGGAAGCGGATCGTCTGGAAGGAATTCGGCAAGATCGTTTTCTTCGTCGGACTGGGCCTACCCGTCGGCATCTTTGCCTTCGGCCATCTGAACGAAACCGTCCTCAAATACATTCTGGGCGCGTTCATGATCGCAGTCGCCCTGCGCGGCCTCCTGACTTACCTCATCAACCTCAACGAAAACCGCCTGCCGGGCTGGGTCCTGAACGTGCTTCTGGCCATCGGCGGCTTCATCCATGGCATTTTTTCATCCGGCGGCCCGCTGGTGGTCATTTACGCGAAAAAGATGCTCCCGGACAAAAGCAGCTTCAGGGCAACGATCAGCATGCTCTGGCTGACGCTGAATGCGGTAATGCTTGTCCAGAGCATCGTATCCGGCCGCATGACCCCGCAGATATGGGAGATCATTGCGGTCTGCCTGCCGTTCCTGGTCGGCGGTGCGCTGGCGGGAAACTGGGCGCATCGGCACATCAAGGACAAGTACTTCTCCCAACTCGTTTATGGCGTTCTGCTGATATCCGGCGTCTTCATGTTCCGCTGAATCCACCAGCGCCCGCCCGGTTTTTCCTCATTCAACCCATCGAGAGACACCCCATCATGAGCGCAGAAAAGGAACCGCAAGGCAAGTTCACGCCTTCCCCCCTGGACCCGGCGGATTGGCAGAGCTTCCGCGATGAAGCACACCGCCTGCTCGACGCCTGCATCGACCATTTGAGCACGGCGCGCGAGCATCCGTGGCGCCCCTTGGCCGATGCCGATCGCGCTGCACTCGCGCTAGGCCCGGCCAGTGAGGGGATTGGCACCGGCGCACTGGCCGAGGAGTTGACGCGCAATGTCCTGCCGTTCGCCACCGGCAACACGCATCCGCGTTTTTTCGGCTGGGTGCATGGAACCGGTTTGGCCAGTAGCCTGCTTTCCGAGATTACGGCAGCCACCATGAACAGCAACTGCGGCGGACGCGACCACGGCGCGGTATATGTCGAGCGGGAAGTCATCGACTGGTGCCGCCGTTGTTTCGGCTTCCCGGAGAGCGCCAGCGGCCTGCTGGTTGCCGGCACATCCCAGGCTACCGTCATTGCCTTGGCCGTTGCGCGCATCAAGGCGCTGGGCAAGGATTCCCGTTACAACGGCATTCAGGGCCATCCGAAGCTGGTCGCCTACGCCGTCAAGGGCGTGCATAACGCCACCAGCAAAGCCCTCGAATTGCTCGGCATCGGCTCGTCGGCGTTGCGTACCATCGACACGGACGCGGACGGCCGAATGGACATGGCACTGCTCGCCAAAACCGTGGCGGCTGACCGTGCCGCCGGCCTGCTCCCCTTGTGTGTCGTGGGCACGGCAGGGTCGGTCGATCTGGGACTGTATGACGACATCGAGGCACTGGCCGACTTCTGCGCCAGGGAAGACATCTGGCTGCACGTCGACGGCGCGTTCGGCGCCTGGGCCCGCCTGGCCGCTGCCCCCTGGAGCAATCTCGTCCGCGGAATCGAACGCGCCGACTCACTGGCTTTCGACTTCCACAAATGGATGTACGTGCAATATGACTGCGGTGCCGTGCTCATCCGCGACGAAACGGCTCATCGCGAAGCCTTCGCCGCCCGCCCTGCCTATCTCGCCAAACAGGATCAAGGACTCGGCGGCGGGGAGCCGTGGTACTGCGACTATGGCGTTGACCTGTCACGCGGATTCCGCGCACTCAAGGTCTGGTCGGCGCTGCGCGCATACGGCAGCGATGCGCTGGGGAAAGCCATCACGCGCAACTGCGAACTGGCTGAACGCCTGGGGCAACTTGTGGAAAAAGCGCCGGGACTACGACTGTCCCGGCCGGTACGTCTGAACGTTTGCTGCTTCAGCGCCGCCCCCGCAGATTGGGACGGAGCGGCGCAGGATGCGCTGAACACCCGTATCACGCACCAGCTGCAGCTCGCTGGCGAAGTAGTTTTTTCGACCACCAAGATCGACGGCCGGACGGTGATCCGTGCGGCAATCACCAACCATCGCACCTGCGAGGCGGACATGGACTACGCCATCACCGCCGTCATGCGGGTCAGGGACGCCGCAATCAACGCGCCGGCCGCACAAGCCTGACCCTCAAACTCTGGCAAGCTCCGCCAGATCGCTTATTCGCCTGTATCACTCATCCAGAGTGGTCACGTCGCCCTCGTCCTGCCCGAGGGCGCGGGCCCGGAGCACGCGGCGCATGATCTTTCCGGAGCGCGTCTTCGGCAACTTCTCGGGAAAATCGATCCAGTCCGGCTTGGCGATCGGGCTGAGATGCATTGCCACGTGCTTGCGCAGAGCCTCCGCCAGTTCCGGGCCGGGTTCGAAGCCCATGCGCAGCACCACGAAAGCGTGAATCGCATGTCCTTTCACCTCATGCGGCAGACCGATCGCTGCCGCTTCGGCCACCGCCGGATGCGACACCAGCGCCGATTCGATTTCTGCCGTTCCCAGCCTGTGGCCCGATACCTTGATCACGTCGTCGGTGCGGCCGATGATCCAGAAATAGCCGTCCGCGTCGCGCCGCGCGGAATCGCCGGCCAGATATTTTCCGGGATACTTGCTCCAGTAGGTCTTGATGTAGCGCTCGTCGTCCTTGTACAACGTGCGCAACATCGCCGGCCAAGGGTTCTTCAACACCAGGAAACCCTCTTCGCCATCGGCAACCGGATTGCCCGCCTCATCCAGAATTTCCGCCTCCTGCCCGAAGAACGGTTTGCCGCCCGAGCCCGGCTTGAGCGGCATCGACGGCGTCGGGCAGATCTGGAACATGCCTGTTTCCGTCTGCCACCAGGTATCCATGATCGGACATTGCCCCTTGCCGATCACCTGATGGAACCAGTGCCAGGCCTCGGGATTGATCGGCTCGCCGACCGACCCAAGCAAACGCAGGCTGGACAGATCATGCCGGTTGGGCCAAGCCTCGCCGAAGCGCATCAATGAGCGGATCGCCGTCGGTGCCGTGTAGAAGCTGGTGACTCCGTAGTATTCGATCAACTGCCACCAGCGATTCGGATACGGATACGTCGGCCCGCCCTCGAACATGAACGCCGTCGCCCCGGTGAGCAACGGCCCGTAAACGAGATAGGAATGCCCGGTAATCCACCCCGGGTCGGCAGTGCACCACCAGCGATCCTCGTCGCGGATATCGAAGGTGTACTTCAAGGTGGTGTAGGTGCCGACCATGTAGCCGCCGTGCGTGTGCAGAATCGCCTTCGGCTTGCCCGTCGAACCGGAGGTATATAGGATGAACAACGGATCTTCCGAATCCATCGGCTCCGTGGCGCACGGCCCCTTGGCAATCGGCAGCGCCGTCAGATCGTGATACCAATGATCGCGCAGCGGGTCCATCGCCACTTCGTGCCCGGTCCGCCTGACCACGATGACATTCTCCACGGAGGGGCTGAAGCGGAGCGCCTCATCGACGATATCCTTCAGCTTGAAAATCCCGCCATTGACCCACGAACCATCGGCGGTAATCACCAGCTTCGATTCCGAATCGTCGATACGGTCATGCAAGGCATCGGCCGAAAACCCGGCGAAGATCACCGAATGGATGGCTCCCAGCTTGGCGCAGGCCAGCATGGCGAACACCACTTCGGGAATGCGCGGAAGATAGATGGTGACCTTGTCGCCCTTGCCGACCCCCATGGCCTTGATGACATTGGCCATTTTGGTGACTTCGCGGTTGAGGCTGAAGTACGAATAGGTCAGGTGATCGGTGCCGTTTTCACCAACCCAGATCAACGCCAGCTTGTTCCTGTAGGGGCCCGACAGGTGCCGGTCGATGCAGTTGTGAACGATGTTGGTGCTAGCCCCGGTGAACCATTTGAAGAACGGTGGGTTGGAGTCATCGAGCACTTTGTCCCACGGCTTGTACCACTCCAACTCGCCCGCCCGGTCCGCCCAGAAGCCCAGCGGATCAGCCGCGGCAGCCGTTCGCAAGGCTTCGTGATCGGGGACATGCGCGGCTGCGGCCGCGGCAGGATCGGGATAAAAAACGTCGCCTGACAAATCGCTCATGACCGCCTCCACTCCTGTTTATGGTTATAGGACTGAAGTGGACACAGACTCTAGCGAACGCGCATTTGTTCCCTCGCTGCAACCCGAATCATGCTATCCGGGTCGCAGCGAGGGGGATGTCAATCCCTTTCCGGTTCGACAATCAGATCGGACTCCTCTTCCTTTTCGTCAGAGAAATACTTCCGCGTCATGTCGACGATCTGAGGACTCAGCAGCAGCAGGACGATGAGGTTGGGGATCGCCATCAGGGCATTCAGCGTATCCGCCACCAGCCAGGCAAAATCGAGGCTGAGCACGGCGCCGGGGAAGACCGCGATCGTCCACAACACGCGGAACGGCTTCTCGGTCACCGTTCCCATCAGATAGGCCCAGCATTTCTC
>Ga0316613_10003114_pt1 | contig 10408 bp, 7 predicted proteins | sample OWC_soil_day10_C_2_FD_207647 | JGI IMG/M metagenome (GOLD analysis project Ga0316613, IMG submission 207647) | Wetland soil microbial communities from Old Woman Creek delta, Ohio, United States - OWC_soil_day10_CT_b | ecosystem: Environmental > Terrestrial > Soil > Wetlands | place: USA: Ohio... | reverse complement strand
CGGCGGTTAAAGGTTACGGTTGCCAGAGGCTGGCCGTTGCGGATGAAGATGTATTCGCTGTCCGGATTCAACGTTCGAATTTGTAAAAGTATTTCTTTGGCCTTTGGTGTTAATGGCATGTAACGCTTCCCTTCGCCAGCATGGCCTTTTATATCGTCGATTATCTCATTTCTGTCATCTACAAAGCGCTGGACATGTAGGGAATCTCCTGAAATGTCATCCCATCTTAACCCTTTCAATTCGCCTATGCGCAGAATGAGATAAAAATCCAGCTTTATTGCCAATGAATAAAAGTCATTACCCAAGTGATTTATAATTTGTAGACGTTCTTCCTCGGTGTATGGGGTGATTTTAGTATTTTCTGCTTTATAGCTGAATTGTTTATAGTTGATGTCTCGAAGACAATTTCGCTCTATAATATCGTTTTCTACTGCAAGATACAAGATTCCATTCATAATACTTTTTAGGTCATTAAAACGCTTTCTTGTAATCTGCCGACCTTTTGTTATATTCCGAAAATAAATAATCAGATCCTTTGCTGACAGATCTTTTAAAGGAATCAAAGTGATATCCTGATCCTTCAGTAAAGAACTCCACATAAAGCGGTTTTCTTTGATTGTCTTTTTACTTACACTTGTCTCCTTTTCTCTCCAATCCATCCAGGTTTCAAAGTATGTGTCCATGGTGGCAGCATTATCCCCAAAGAAATAATCATATAGCTTATCAATTAATCCTTCGTAGGTGCTGCTACTTATTGACTTTCTGTTGATGATAAGATACATTCGTCCATCATCAGGCCGGGTTTTGATTTTTGATAATTCACAAACTCTTTTTAAATGCTTTTCTTTTGTTTTTATATTCATAATAATTATGGGTGCCGGTGAAATTATCATAGCACCGTGCTTTAAAATGTGCAATCCGCTTTTTATAAGTAAAAATATTTATTCGGTAAAGAGTCTTTGCTTAATAACTGATTACATTGTAAAATTTGTGTATTTTAAAGCAAATTATTTGCTCATCCTACAGTCTTGATAAGGAATACAAAGAGCCGGAAAGTACTTGCCGTTTACAAGTTTAGAGATGGAGAGACAAGATACAGGTATGATATAGTGGTTTTACAGGAGTTGATTAGGAAACTGATAGATGAGAATAATGAAGTTAAATAACAGCGTTGATTTAAAAAAGAATTCTTTGTGAAATTGTTGGAAAGATATTTCAGGGTAAATGACTCAGTTCATGACGTAGAATTACGGGAAGCATATTATTACCAATTTCGCAGCAATGTTCTAAATATATTTTTTATGTCAAGAAAAATGGTTAATAATGCATTTTTCTTGACATAAAAATTTAAAACTTATAGAGTGTTGTTTTTTTACATTTTTAAATGGTAAAGTCTTATCGAAGGAGCCAATCCAGAACATTAATTTGCTTGATTCCATTATGGGAAGTAAGCGGGGTAAAATCCATAGTTAAAAGATATTTTGGATTATGATCCCTTATAGCATCTAATGGGGATAGCTCACGCCCCAGTGTGGAACCGTCGGCGTCGATTACGGTGTAAGCTACCTGATAATATTCTTCTCCTTGACTTCCAATTGCAATAAAGTCGACTTCTGCCTGATTAACTTTACCTACATGAACCTCTAAGCCTCGCCGCAGTAATTCCAAATAAACAATATTCTCAAGAATATGTCCGACATCTGCTCGTTTGGTACCTAAGAGATAATATCTTAAGCCAATGTCTGATAAATAGTATTTGGCTCCTGTAGCAAGAGGCTGCTTTCCTTTTACATCATATCGGTTTGCTTTGTACAAAATGAAGCTGTCAACTAATGCAGTCAGATATGTTTCAATAGTATGGGCTGATATTTTACCGCCTGCAGAAGTCATGGTATTGCTTATTTTTGTGGAAGAGCATAAGTTTCCAATATTATCGAACATATAGCGGATTACGCTGTCCAGCATACTCACATCCGAAATACGGCAACGGGCAACAATATCTTTCAATACAATGGAGGTGTAGGCACCTTCCAGATAAGAACGGATTTCCTGTCTGCTGCTGAGATTTAGAATATATGGAAAAGAACCGTTTTGGATGTAATTTTGATATTTTATAATTAAGTCTGTTTTATCGTCAAACGCAGACAAGTATTCTTTAAAGGAAAGTGGGAGCATTTTTATTTCTACATACCGGCCTGAGAGCAAGGTGGCCAGTTCGCCTGAATGCATAAAGGCATTTGATCCAGTGATATACAAATCGCAATTTTTTTTAATAAATAAACCATCTACTGCTTTTTGGAACTCAGGAACATTTTGTACCTCGTCGATGAAGATATAATTCATATGATCCGGTGTTAACTGCTGTTTGATCAACTGGTATAGCTGCATGTAGTCTTTTATGTCATGGTAATCGGGGTCCTCTAAGTTCAAGCGTATAATCTGGTTTTCTGACACACCATTTTGCATTAAATAGCTGCAGTATAAACCAATCAGAGTTGATTTTCCACAGCGACGAATACCAGTCACAATTTTAATCAACTGTTTATCTCGGAAGCTGATTAGCTGATTTATATAATCGGGGCGTTCTATGGTTTCTCGCACGATTATTACCTCCAATCTGTTAATTAGCATAACATGACTTAAAAAAAATAACAAGTTTGTGAAATGGATTGCATAAAAAGTGTAAAAATATAAAATATGTGCAATGATATTTTGTGCGAACCTTAAAAACTGTATTCGTAGTATTGATATTGATCAGCAGCTTATGGAGATTACGTTTGGATAAATGCTGTTATTCTGTTAGCCATGGGGGAGATTCTTATTGGTGAAATATCTCATCTAAACTATCTTTATCTTTTTTGTTTCTACAGTACCCATAAATAGGAAGACTGGTAGGTTCAAAAAAGGACAGGGCCTCCAGATACTTGTTTCCTTTAATCAGTGTTTCCGGAAGCAGAGCAAATGCTTTTGTTGATATAATATGCGACATCATTAAGTCCAGAGTATCCACCTCAATTACAGATATTTTATTTTTAATTTGGTTTAAGATTTGAAAGGTTAAAAAGCGAAGGGGACAAAGTTTATCCCGGCTTACAATTATTGGTGAGTTTTAGATGAAGTGAAATCGAAACTGGAAGATCCGGTCCATATGAGTGTCTCTAATTTCTGGATCTCAAAAACTTCTTTTTCAGGAATCAGTCTGGTATGGGTGATGATTGATTCGTAGACCGTTGTTAAATTCCCAGTTTAATTTTTTTACAGGCACTGTATGCATGGTATATAGGCTACTTATTTCATATAGCCTGGGGAAATACAACCGCGATAGGAGTTGTGTAAAACCAATGTGGGTATCTGTATTTTCTGATTGGAATTCCTGGTAAAGATTTTTTAATGATTCTTCTACTTTTATGGCATGATTATAGAAGCGTTCACCGTCAGGAAGAATTTCCAGTCCGGACCGATTGCGAAGAAAGAAGTAAAATTACAACACCATCTGATCCTATGTCAAGAAAAAGTATAAGTTAAATGTGTCTCTTTTTGACATAGGAACCAACTCGATCTTGCATAAAAAAAAGACCAGCAGTGTTAGTGCTGGTCTAGTTTGCATGAATTTAGTTCATAAGACTGTACTTGTGAGGAATGATTGTGCTGATAGTAATTGAGTTATCGAAATATTCTAGCGCAGTTAGGTTGCCGGATATTCTTTGTAAAGGTTCATTGTAGGCGGCAGCGAACAATCTTATTATCTTACGAGTGTTTTGTGAACCATATTGTTCCATAAATTTTCTAATTGCTCTACGTATTTCTTTATTTGTATATTTCAATGATTTATCTCCTTTCATAGGTGTATACGGCGCGGCGGCCATATTTACCCATATCTTTAAATTTAATTCCAAGCTCTTGATTTGCTTCCACATGATTAAAGAAGTTTTTGCCGAATACTCCAGCTGGACCTCTTGGAATAGTCCAGTCATTACCATATACGTCGGGAAGCTCAAATCCATCTGGATAAAGTTCAGTATTATCAAAATTACCAGCCTGAACGCGCCTAACGGCTTCGTCAACAGTAAAGATGGAGTTCCCAAATATTTTACATCTAATATAATCCTGCATACTCTGATGGTCTTCCTCGGCAAGTCGCTGAAGTTCCTGATAAGATTTTTCGTTTAATGTAAGTTTTACAACTGGCATATAAATTCCTCACTTTCATAGTAAATAGACTAAGGCACATGTTCTACAATTATTAATATATCATAGAGAAAGGGTCCTTGTCTACATTATTTGTAAATTTTTTTAATTATTTTTCTAACCACGGAATTTACTTACACAAAACCCCTTAGGAAATTGAAGAATGCTTTAGCTGGATGACATCAAAAATTTATCGACTTGATTTTCCTAGTCGTGACAGACGAATAAATAACAGTAAATGATAAGATGAGCTTTGCTCAGTTTCAATCGGTATGGAGCTTCGTTCTCTGGAACGGATGCGCAGATTTCCCGGAATAGTAGCTTGTGCCCAACTTTAAAAAAAAATGCTAATAAATAATTAGGAACATGATGGTATAATGCAATTAGTATATAAAACTTTTTATTATATATGGGCATTATCTTGAATGATGCTTGTAATATACTGCCCCATAATGTAATTATGTTTTAAAACATTTTTATTAGGGTTTATACAAAAATATCTATCAAGGCGTAACAAAGGACTTTTTGTGTCATGCGTTACTGATTTAAAAGCTGATAAAATTGATGCTATATGAGGCGTTTCTTCATTTTCTTCTAAGTAAAATGGTTCTTTTACCTTTTTTTTGTCAAACTCTTTTGGTAACATAAATTTAAAATTTTTAAATTCTTCATGTGCAAACTTGGTATGGTTTTTAGTTATATAAATTGATAGTAAATTTTGCAGTGTACTCAGAACATTTTCCACTTTATGTTCAGATGCTGTGGTTGTAAGTGTTAATAGAAAATACCACTCATAGATTGGAAAAACAAAATCACTAAAAAATATACAAAATTTTTGATATGCCAACAGCCAATTAGTGATATTAAAAGAGGATGGTGTTCCTTGCATTGCTACTGCGTCAGGTTTTAATAAATCCTCAAAAAAAGTACCTTTACATTCCACATTACCCCAAAGGGCTTCTATGGCAAATTGAAAATATAAGTTTCTAGAAAATACATTTGGAAGTCTGCTGATAAGTGCAATAGTTCTAATATCATTTACTCCATCCAAATAACGGTTTCCATTCTTTTTTAATTGAATAACATTTTGCATAATGCAACTGCCTAAACCTAAGCCAAAAATATTTTCTACTTTATAAGCCAAATATAAATAATCTGTAATATCTTTAGTATTTAATATTTCTTCTGAGTTTTTCCAATCTATCGGCAGCAAGTTCTTATAAAATTTCTTTGATATTTCCCAGTTATTTTTGATTACTTTTTTGGGGTATGTATCACAATCGCTATACATTTTTAGTACACTTTTTAGTTCTCTCAAATCAGTATTCATAAGTTTATAAAACAAATCTGAGTGTGACGCTTTTAAACTTTCTTCCAAATAAAATGAATCTAAAAAATCAAACTGTTTTAGAATCTTACAATGTGTATTCATCTTTTTACTAAATCCGGTAGCTTTGGAAGAATGAGATCCCGAATTATTCCCATTATTTCTAAAACAATTAAAGCTATTGGTTATTATCCCCCGCTTTATTAATTCATTATAGCCCTTATCCTGTATTTTATTTATAAATGCATATGATGTTAAGCTACATTCTGATGACATTAATTGAACAATTGTGTCATAAGAAGACATAATGCACTGCATTAAGATTGTATCTTGAAAAAAATCACGAGCTAATGTAGTGGAATCTATATTATTATTAAATGTAAAACCAGATTCTTTGGCAGCATTAAAAAAAGCTGCAGATATATTATCTAGGAAGATATCGTCCCCTTTTACACCAAAAAAATCATAGTTTTCATTATAAAATATAGCCGAAGAACATGCTTTCTTGCATTTATCTAAAGCACATTCGACCCAATTGTCCTGACTTTCTTTCATAGATGTTATTTGAGGCATCAATAAAGAAAATATGAGAGTATTTTTTGCTTCATTAGCATAGTCCATAAAATCTTCTGTACTTTTAAATCTTAATTTTTTCATAAAATCCTTCCTAAAAAGTAATGCAGTTATATAAATGACTTATTAGTGCGCTTTTAAATTTAATTATATAACTTTTTAGGTAATAATACAATTAATTTTCCTGATATTAGTTATATATATCTTGTGATAATATTAATCCATAATCAAGCATTGGAAGGAGGTAATAAACATATAAAGTTTGATATAAGTTACTAATAGAGGAGGGAATATTTAATTAGTTTTACATTTTAGGTGAGTAAAAAATCAATAACAATACTTTAGTTACTATGATTTACTCAGTAGTTTAACTCGAATATATTGCAATAATAATGAAAGGTGTGAAATATTAATGAATAATATGTTACCCAATAACTTTCTTGCTCAAGAGACAAATTTATTACCTTCCAATTGTATACCTACCTCAGGTTATACAGCTGCACCGATATTTACTAATAGCAATTTACCATTGTCTCAAAGAACTTATGAGATTCTCTTAAGAAATGAACAAGAGACGATTAATGCTATTAAAAAGAAGCAAATGATAAATATGTTAGATTATAATAATTTTATAAGTAAGCAAGACTATAAAGAAGAAGTGAGAATGCGGAAAGATTTAAGCGCTACCAGTATTTATTGGGATGCCAGAGGAGGGCTAAAGATTGAGATTTCATCCTATAATGGACCAATAAAAGCAGAACGATTATGTGATCTACAAAAATTAAAAACAAAGGCAACGCTGTATAGGCCTGTGGCTAGTAATGGTCTGGAAAAACCGATTTATGTGGTTTCTTATCTTATGGAGGATTGCTTCTATCAGATTCCATTAACTTGGTCGGAATATGGAAAAGGAAAACTATTAAAGAAAATGTTGTTTAATGGGGTCTCTTTTTATATCAGTCAAAAAAAACAAAACGAGATTGCCTGTGATTTTGAAGCTTTTATTTTTAGAGAATCTCAAGAAGTGATGATTCCTCTGGCTCATGGTTGGTATATTGTAGATGGAACTTGGAGGTATGCATCAGAAGGAGAATTAATATGGGAGGATATAAAATGTGGTAAGTATAACTAAAACACTGGACATATTATTTTCCTTGGGTCTTAATTATCCTCTCATAAAGTATTTGGGGAGTTCTATGAGTAAACCTATTGCATGCGTAATGCCATCTTTGGAAGAAGCGGAAAAGGTAATCCAATATCTATCACCTTTTTCAACACCCAAGATAGTATCAGCAAACACAACACCCAAGTCATGTGAGAAACTGCTTGCAAAGGCTAATTCAGAGTTTGTTTTTATTTACTATACAAACCTTCCTCAAAACAAAAAGGTGATGCAAATAGCAATTGCTGCAACGCAGACAGGGAGAATAGATGAGAATAGCTGTAATGCAATACCTTTAATTTTCTTCCAACTTACAATACCTGAAGAATGGAAAGAGTACTGTTTTCAGTTGTATTTGACAGGTGATGTACCTACGGCATCAGATGATAATAGGGCAGAAAATTTAGTTGTTTCATATGTAAAACAATATCAAATTGTCCATAACTTTATTAAGAAGATGGAAGAAGAAAATTTAGTAAAGAAATTGTTAAAGTGTGCCGTATATTTTCTATATCCTCAAATGACTCAAATTTATAATGATTCAGAAAAGGTTCTGGAAGAGTATTTAAATACTTGTGAGCAGTTGGTCCAAATCGATGAAGATGCACGGGATAACTCTGGTATGGCAGAGGCTTTTATTTCTTTATTATATAAATGGATTGAAAGTAATAATTATACGTGGGCTTTTCCTACATCAAGGATCTGCGGACAAGGACCGCATGGAAATTTCTTATTTGACCAAGACTTTTTCTATATTCCTGATCATATTTTTGATGATATTACAAAGCCTATGCAGGATATGTTGTCAGGAGTACTGATAAAGCAGACTTTAAAAGATGAGGGAATATTAGTTTGTGACAATGGTAATTCCTATACCCGTAAGATTGTAACATGGAATGTATATGGGGAAATGGTACGAATTCGAGTACTTAAATTTCCGCTGAATAGGCTGAATCGGACAGGGGACATCCCTTTGCTTCAACTATGTGTGAATGAGGAGGTGGGGTATTGATAAAACTCGGAAATATAAGGAATAGTAGTGTTTATTTTAATTCAGAAGGAAGCTTTAATGAACATATTTTGATTTTCGGGAAATCAGGAACAGGTAAAACCGTACTTGCCGAAAGGCTGTTTCTGGAAATTATTAAGTCTGGTGGTACCATTATGGCAATTGATCTGCATCATGCTTTAAATGCTAATCAGATTCCGGAAGAATTCAGGAAAGAATTTATAGAAGCTACCCATGAGGTTCAGGCATATGACTCTGGCATTCCATGCCCACTATTTACACCTATACAATTTGCTGATCAGAATAACGAAAGTCATACAGATACTATTTCAGCAGTCACGGATGTACTAACCCAGGCATTTCAATTACGGTACAGGCAGAAAGCCGAATTAAAGAAAGCCGTGGAATATGTACATGACAATAATCTATATGAAGAAAAGGGAATTGCTGCTTTAAATGAACCTTTGCTGTCCCGTTCTACTGATGCCGCTGCTAATGTGGCAGATAAGTTGGAACAAGTGATTAAACATAATATCTTTATTCATGGAAATCTTTTTATACAGGAAAATAAAATTAATATACTCCGTTTATCTCAGTTTGATCTAACGACTCAGGTAACGGTGGCAGAAATTATGCTAGCTTACCTCTGGAGACTGGCCAGTTCTCAAAGTACTTTATTCGAGAAGTTGTACATTTGTGTAGAAGAATGCCAGAACTTTTCGCTTAAGAATCATAGTGCAATTGCTAGACTATTGTCTGAGGGGAGAAAATTTAATACAAATCTTTTGTTGATAACACAGTCTTTATCAATGTGTTTTGATAGTTCTGAGCAAAAACGTTTACTGCAATCAGGACTTCAAATTTATTTCAGACCTCCTGGAAATGAAAGCAGAACCATTGCAAGATTGCTTGATCCTGATAGCGTAAATAATTGGGAGCGAATTTTAAGAGGGTTGAAAATGGGTGAATTTATTGTGAATGGTTCATTATTGGTAAATAAAACATGTTTGGAGAAGCCTCTGATAATATCTTCCGATACTAGTTAATGATTAATATTGGTCGTGTAGACAATGAAGTATTTTTATTATAGCTATAACTGCTTTTTACGGTTTAATTAATATTTAACGATTTAGTATTTGTTAAATACAAATTATTTTGGAAGGAGGTGATGGTGGATGTGCCGTTCAGTAAGCCCATATAAGACTAAGAATGAGATGATTGTAAGATTACTGACTAGTAATTTACCATTACCTCTTAATGAATTAAATGATTCTATATCAGAGTTACAAAGACAAATATACTACCCAGATGGAAAACTGACGCCAGCTGTTTGTCAAGCAATATTGAATTTCAATCAAAAAGAAAATCAGGTGAAGGACGTCTGCGACCTTACTAAAATTAAAATTAGACCAGACGACGGCAGAGTTTATCTGATAGTAAAGCGAAAGGTCATAAGTAGTATTCACTACATAAATCTAATAGAAAAACTATATGAATACTTTTTTAAGACCAATTCACCTAATATGGAAGAGTATTTTGAAATCTGGATGCAATGGCGAGCAACTGAAAGCAGTGTTTCTAAAAAAACAATTAAAGAAAACAGATTCTTATGGAATGCTTTACTTAGAGATCAGGACATAACAAAAATTCCTTTAAACGAGCTGACTGTTAAGAACTACATCCATTATTTTCGACAAATCACTAAGGATCGTCAGCTCACCCGTAAACGATTTAACGATATGAAGGCCATCTTAAATGGTATTCTTTACCTGGCAGTAGAGAACGAGATAATTGAACATAATTATTTAAAAGATATTAATTTTAGACAGTTTAGCTTTAAATCAGAAGAAACAAATGTAATGCCGTATACAGAGGGAGAGAGGCAACTAATAATTAACCATCTTGGCAATGATTTCTATTCATTGGCAATCAAGTTCGATTTCCATCTAGTCCTACGCATTGGTGAATTAAAAGGCTTGAAATGGGAGGATATCGAGGGTGATGCTATCTATGTATGCCGTTTTATTGATGATCAGAATGAGATTGTCGAAGATATTAAGGGACATGCAGATGAAGGAAAACGCTGGATGCCACTTACGCCTAAAGCAAAAGAAATACTCAGCCAGGTACGCTGCCAGAATCCAGACAG
>Ga0316613_10003113_pt1 | contig 10409 bp, 6 predicted proteins | sample OWC_soil_day10_C_2_FD_207647 | JGI IMG/M metagenome (GOLD analysis project Ga0316613, IMG submission 207647) | Wetland soil microbial communities from Old Woman Creek delta, Ohio, United States - OWC_soil_day10_CT_b | ecosystem: Environmental > Terrestrial > Soil > Wetlands | place: USA: Ohio... | reverse complement strand
AAAACCTGCTCCAAAGAAACTCTGCCTTCCATCGAACAGCCAAAGGCAGTAGAAATCGCTCCAGAAAGCTCGATGCCATTCGCTGCCGCAAACTCTGCACATTCAGAAAAACCTCTTACCACTTCTTCTGGAGTTTTGTTAATATTGGCAAGAGAATGAGCGCGACTGGCAGATGCCGTAAGCTTGGCTTTGGTGATCCCAGCGGCTTTTGCACGTTCTAAGCCGCGCAAATTCATGACTAATACTCGATACTCAACCCCATCAACTCGTTTCATTCTCCTGACAACTTCATCGGTGTCCGCCATTTGAGGCACTGCCTTAGGACGAACAAAAGAACCGACTTCAATAATTTTTGCTCCCGCTTTAATAGATCGATCTAATAGATCGATCTTTTGATCCACAGTTAAGAGCATCTTCTCGTTTTGTAAGCCATCTCTAAGTCCTACTTCACAAATAGTAACGTGGGTAGGCCACTTCATATTGCACCCTTCCTTCCAAAATCATACTCTTAATACAATACATTTAAATTCTATTAATTTTCTAAATTTTATATCAAATTCAATATCTTTTCAATCGATAATTATGATATGATTGATAGGTAGTAACGATCAAAGGAGGTTTAATTATGGAGATACACCAATTACAATATGTTATTGAAGTTGCAAAACATCGGCATTTCACCCACGCAGCAGAGGAAATTTGTGTAGCTCAATCCTCGTTATCTCAGCAAATCACTAAACTCGAAACTGAACTAGGAGTAAAATTATTTGATCGAACAACGCGAACCGTCCATCCAACCACTGCTGGAGCGGAGTTCATAGTCCATGCTCAAGAAATACTATCTAAAATTGAAACAGCGCAACAATGTATGCAGGCTCATGTTGGACTTACAAAAGGCACAATTAATATCGGTGCCATTACAACTCTCGAAAGTATCGATTTTGTATCACTTATTACTTCTTTTCATAATAGCCATCAAGGATTATACCTAAATATTGTTACAAGCGGCAGTCATCGCCTTGCTGAACTCCTTCGCACTTCTGAAATTAATGTTGCACTTCTTACTCCGCCTGCAAGTGCAATCCCCACTGATGATATTGAATTTTATCCATTGGCCAATGATGAATTTGTCCTTATCACATCTTCTGACCACGCTTTGGCGAAAAAAGGAACCATTGATTTAGCGGAAGCCGTTAACGAAAATTTTATTTTCCCCAGTCCTCACGAGAGCATCTATAATATCTACTCAAGTGCCTGCCGCGATGCTGGTTTTACTCCTAACATCGTATGCCAAAGCAGCCATTGCGAGACAAGCCTTGCTCTTGTTGGTGTAGGAATGGGCATCGCCCTTTTTCCATTAGATATGGTCCTGTCTCGGAAGCAACCTAATATTGCTATTGTCCGACTCTCTAAGCCTATAGTTAAACATGTTGCTTTAGCCGTACTTAAGCGATCGTATCAGCCACCAGCAGTAACAGCATTTATCAATTATGTTCTTAGCCAGACTTCTCACAAGTTAAGCACGCTAAAATAATATGTCCCATTATTTTATACGCAGAACCCCTATAAGCTTGCATTGCTATAGTTTTACTTAAAACCAGTCAATTAGCTGACTGGTTTATTATTTATATCACCTGATTTAGCTTTCATATTTCCACTTTATTTATAAAGTTTATTTTATACAATATTTTCTTTTTATTACAAAATTATCCTGTAAAAAATATTAAATTTTAAATTATCTAAATAGTCTAAAACGATTGACAATTGCAAAATAACTTAATATACTTTTCATTAGATCGATCTAATAACGCCTTATACACGTGTGTAAAATAAAAAACACAGGAGGAACGCTTATGAATACTTTAGAATCAGGAAACGTAAATCTTAAAACAAATTCATCAGCAAGTAAACCAACGCGTGCTCGCCATGTAGTTCTCTTACTTTTATTTGTCGTAACTGCGATCAATTACCTTGATCGTACGAACATGGCAGTAGCTGCACCAGCAATGAGGGCAGAATTAGGATTTGATGCAGCTACTATGGGTCTTCTCTTTTCTGCATTTGGCTGGACTTATGCGTTCATGCAAATACCTGGAGGAGCCTTTTTGGATCGTGTCGGACCTAGAGTTGCATATCTTTGGTCGTGCGGCTTATGGTCTTTCTTTACTCTTTTAATGGGCTTTGGCAAAAGCTTTACCTCTTTATTTGGTCTTCGTTTGGCCATTGGATTTGCTGAGGCTCCAGCTTTCCCAACAAATAGCCGTGTTGTTGCCTCATGGTTTCCGAAAGAAGAACGCGCTATGGCAACTGCAGTATATACGGCAGGTGAATATGTTGGTTTGGCTTTTTTAACGCCTGTACTCTTTTGGCTGCTCGCTACATGGGGCTGGCCAAGTATTTTCTATGTTACTGGCGTTATTGGCATCGCATTTAGTTTTGTATGGTATGTCTACTATCGTGATCCAAAGGATAGTAAGTCTGTAAATCAAGCAGAATTAGACTTAATCCGTGAAGGCGGTGGACTCGGAGAAACTGCCCGCAAAGCAGAAAAATTCCAATGGTCTGATCTTCGCACACTCACTTCCTATCGCCAATTATGGGGTATTTACATTGGTCAATTCGCTACTGCTTCTACTCTTTACTTCTTCTTAACCTGGTTCCCAACATACTTAGTTACAGAAAAACAGATGCCGATGTTAAAAGCAGGATTTTATGCGTCTGTTCCCTACATTGCAGCATTTATTGGTGTTCTTATCGGCGGCTATTGGTCTGATACTATGTTGAAGAAAGGGTATTCATTATCAGCAGCACGAAAAGTTCCAATTGTTACTGGCGGCTTGCTGAGTACTTGTATCGTACTTGCAAATTACTCCAATGATTTTAATATTATCATTTCAATCATGTCCGTTGCTTTCTTTGCACAAGGAATGGCCGCAATTGGCTGGGTTGTTGTTGGTGACGTCGCACCACCTAAATTGGTTGGACTGGCGGGCGGCGTATTTAACTTCTGCGCTAATATGTCTGGTATCATTACACCAATCGCAATTGGCTTTATTGTACAAGCAACTGGTTCCTTTACTGGTGCTCTTGTATTTATGAGTTTTATTGCCTTACTAGGCGCTTTCTCTTATCTCTTTATTGTAGGTGAAATTAAGCGGGTAGGCATAGAAAATTAACAACTTATTAAAAGAGGAGATCAGTTAGCAATTATGCTAGTTGACCTCTTCTTTCCTTTGATTGGTCTTTATAATAATGCCCCCCTATTGTACAGTTAGTAGATTTACTCTTCATTGACATCTACTAAGTCTTACCATACAATATAATTGCTTATGCAATAATGATTTTCGGGTAAATTCCCCATATTGAACTGCAATTAAATTAGCTGACTATCTTAAGAAAAAATTAGTACAGGTGGTTATCAGATATGACTCAACATAAACATGTTACCTTACTGCAAGTCGCAAAACATGCCGGTGTATCCCGAGCCACTGCCTCTTTAGTTGTACGCGGCAGTAAAAACATTTCTGAGGCAACACGAGAAAAAGTTTTGAAGTCCATCCAGGATTTGGGTTATATTTATGACCGTGTTGCCGCTAATCTTCGTTCAAAATCATCCTCAACAGTTGGTCTAATTATTATGGATTTGGCTAATCCATTCTACTCGGAATTGCTAATAGGCATTCACCAAGAATTGACTAAGTGTGGTCAGACTGTCATTTTAGGCACTACTTTTAATTCTTATGATACACAAAGCCGCCTTCTTTCAACCATGCTAGAACACAGAGTTGGTGGAATTATTTTATTCGCTGTTCCAGGAAGTAAAAGTGAAGTCATCGAGCAAATACTATCTTGGGGCATCCCGGTAGTTTTATTAGGCAGAAAAGTCCCAGGAGCCAACTGCGATTATGTAGGTATGGATAATGTGATGGGCGGACAATTGGCTGTGGATCATCTGATACAAAAAGGACATCGCCGGATTGCTTTTTTAGGTGGCCCCTCCCAAATTACTTCTTGGCAGGAACGAAAACAAGGGTATGACAATGCCCATCACAAAGCAGGCATCAACATTGATGCCTCATTAGTAATAGAGGGTCCTGTAACAAGAGAATCTGGTGTAGAGCTGATTCAACAAATTCTGCGTATTCCGGATCCTCCCACCGCTGTTTTCTGTTATAATGATATAATTGCGTTAGGGGTTATGATGAAGCTGAAAGAAATGGGGCTTGTCCCCGGTCGTGATATAGGAATAGTTGGCTTCGATGATATTCCAGAAGCGGTCATGCTATCGCCTAAACTAACAACCATTTCGTCTTTTGCCCGGCTCATGGGTGCGCGGGCTGCCACCCTCTTGCATGAACGTATAGAAGGTCTTAGCATGGAACCACAACGTATTATTCTACAGCCCAAGCTCATTGTCCGCGAAACATGCTGATACGATATTTTTTTTAGCATCTAGTCTTTACATAAGCCTTTTACCATCTGCTGCTGCAGTAATATCAATACATTCCAGATGAACAATTTAAAAATGATTTTCCTCAAAGGTGCATCTCTTTCATTATGGTAGTTGATTTTCGTAACCTTCCTTTTACCATTTCTGAACAAGGGGTGTATTTTATTTGACTTTTTATAAATCAGTTTGTTCTTAGTTAACAAACAAAAGGCCTCCTTTGCTAATCATTAACAAAGAAGGCCTAACTTTAAGCTATATTAATTCTGGAAATCGAGTTGATCTTTACTTCTTCAGGATCAATAATCGTTCTGGCAACTCCTGTTTTTATCGCTGCTCGGGCTACAGCGGCTGCTACAGCTGGAGCAACCCTTTTATCAAAAACATTGGGCACAACATAATCTTCTCTTAATTCTTCATTTGTAATGATTCCCGAAATTGCATAAACAGCTGCCAACTTCATTTCTTCATTAATTTGACGAGCTGCAACATCAATAGCTCCACGAAAGAGTCCGGGAAAAACGCTCACATTATTAACTTGATTAGGAGAATCTGAACGTCCTGTACCAGCTACTCTTACCCCAATAGCCTTGGCATCGTTATAACTGATTTCGGGATCAGGATTACACAGGGAAAAAACGATAGAATCTGCATTCATACTCTTAACAATCTCTGTTGTAAATGCACCTGGCTGGGATACGCCAATCAACACATCTGCCCTTTCGGCTATCTCAGTTAAGCCGCCCTGCTTCTTTTCCAAATTAGTTCTAGATAGAAGCGCAGCCTGAACACGGTTAATGCGGGACATTTCCATACCTTCATACATCGCACCTTTGGAATTCATCATAGTAACATGCTTCGCACCAGCATAAAGTAAAAGTTGTACAATGGCTGTACCAGCAGCACCAGCACCATTCACCACAATCTTCACTTCAGCTAATCGTTTTTTTACAAGCCGCAGTCCGCCAATTGTAGCAGCTACAGCAATAATGGCTGTACCATGTTGATCATCATGAAATACAGGTATATCCATTTGTGCCTTGAGGGCATCTTCAATATCATAGCACTTAGGCGAAGAAATATCTTCTAGATTGATTCCTGCAAAATTAGGCTGCAACATCCGAACTGCTTTAATAAATTCACCTGCATCTTTAGTATCAAGGGAAATGGGTATAGCATCTACATCACCAAAGGTTTTATATAGCACAGCTTTCCCTTCCATTACTGGTATAGCCGCCTCTGGACCAATATCCCCCAACCCCAGCACCCTAGTTCCGTCAGTAATGACTGCAACCATATTACCCCTGCATGTATATTTAAATGATAAATCCTTATCTCTGTGAATTTCCATACATGGTTCTGCTACCCCTGGTGTATATGCCAAACTAAGATCATAACCATCTTTTAGTTCCACCTTGGCAACCATACCTAATTTACCTGTATGTTTTCGATGATAATGCAATGCCTCATCACGTAAACTCATAGTCTCCCCCCACACCATCAATTTTTATATTTGTTAACCATTAAGCTACATTTTATCCCCTATAATATTGCTGCAAGACGTATATTTACTTCTTTCAAGAAATTTTCGGTATTAACAACTTTTTTCTCCTTGACTTCAGAAAGCTCTGCTAAATCTTTTGTGATTACGCCTTCTTCGATTGTTTGAATTGCAGCTTTTTCCAGTTTAGCAGCAAAATCAACTAACTCATTGATTCCATCAAGTTCTCCGCGTTTTTTCAAGGCTCCTGTCCATGCAAAGAGTGTAGCCATTGAGTTGGTGGATGTTTCTTCCCCTTTGAGATGTTTGTAGTAATGTCTTTGTACTGTACCGTGAGCCGCTTCATATTCGTAATCACCATCTGGAGATACAAGAACAGAAGTCATCATTGCCAAGCTGCCAAATGCACTTGCAACCATATCTGACATTACATCACCATCATAATTTTTGCATGCCCAAATAATTCCACCTTCAGAACGCATAATTCTAGCAACAACATCATCAATCAGTGTATAAAAATACTCAATTTTTGCTGCTGCAAATTTTTCTTTAAAGTCTTTATCAAAAATTTCTTGGAAAATATCTTTGAAGGTATGATCATATGTTTTGGAAATTGTATCTTTGGCTGAAAACCACAGATCTTGTTTTTGATCTAAAGCATAATTGAAGCAAGCTCTTGCAAAGTTTTCTATTGAGGCATCAAGATTGTGAATCCCCATAAGTACACCAGCCCCTTTAAACTCATGGATCACTTTTGAGGTAACTTCACCAGATTCACTAGTGAAGACAAGTTCCGCTTTTCCCTTGCCAGTAACCCGATGTTCAACATTTTTATAGATATCACCATAAGCATGTCTGGCAATCGTAATCGGTTTAGTCCATGGTTTCACAAAAGGTTTAATACTATCAACAATGAGAGGAGTTCTAAAAACAGTTCCATCTAGAATCGAACGAATTGTACCATTTGGACTTTTCCACATCTGTTTCAATTTATATTCTTTCACGCGGTCTGCATTTGGAGTAATGGTTGCGCACTTAACGCCAACTCCATATTTTTTTATAGCTATTGCTGATTCTTCGGTTACCTTATCGTTCGTTTTATCTCTGTACTCAAGACCCAGATCATAATATTCTGTTTTCAAATCAATATATGGAGTCAGCAGAATGTCTTTTATCATTTTCCAGATAATCCTAGTCATTTCATCCCCATCCATTTCTACTAAGGGGGTAATCATTTTGATTTTTTTAGTCATAGTTAATTCTCCTTCATGTTTAATTTTTGATAGTAAAACTCTGTCAGATAAAAATGAACGTGTTGATATGTAATCTCTAATTCACTTTTCAGCGTAGTAATTAATTAGGCAGCCAGCCAAAATGACATCTCTTTCATCTTTGGAGAGGTCTTCGAGTTTCAATTCAATAGATGCCTTACCACCAGAGTTAATAATATAGGCTTGTACTCTGTCAGCACCATTCTTCACAGCCTCACGAATTCCAGGAATGTATAGGTAATCATCAATAGCAAACTTCGACTTGTCGCTTTCATTAATGGTAAATGGCACGAGCCCCCAATTAATCAAATTACTACGGTATCTTTTAGTCGCATATTCAATAGCAACATTCGCATCCCCACCCAAAACCTTCTGGCAAGAAGCTGCCTGCTCCCGAGCCGAACCATCACCAGGCTTGATTGCAAAGACAACGCTTCCAAGCCCTGTTTTGCTGATTAACTGTTGTATGTCTTCTGGAGTTCTCTGCCCTTTTTCTAATAGGGGTAAGAATAGTTCATCCATCCCTTTTACATTTTTACCCGCAGCTAGAAATGCTTGGCGTTTTAACTCAATTTCCTGAATTTCCTTCGCTCTGCCTACATAAGAAGGATCTTTACGAGATAAGGTAAACTCCGCAAGTCGCAGTGGATTGGAACGATACGATGAAGTTTCACCAGAAGGTATCAATTCATCAGTCGTCGTAACTGGATCATGAATGACTGTGGCTACTTTAAGCAACAAGTTTTCTGTCAATGCACGCATTTTAGGCCATGGAATAATGCCAGGTCCAAAAACTAACTCTTCTTCAGGATGGGGAGTACCAAATCCTTGATATACTCGGTTTTTGTATATTTCCTGGTTGAATTTATATGCTGGTATTGGTGATAATTTTTCAACATCAGTAGCTGCAGTTAATACACCATCATGCAAGGCCGTAGCGGCAATGGAACGAGCATCCATTAGTGCCACAGAGGACAATTGACCATTATCTGGCTTAGACCCCTCACGATTTATGAAATTGCGTGTGGCGTGACGAATGCTAAGAGCATTATTGGCCGGAACATCACCAGCACCAAAACAAGGTCCGCAGAAGGCAGATCGAATGCTAGCCCCTGCAATTGTTAATTTTTCAATAGAACGATTATTCATGAGTTCAAAGAATACAGGTTGGCTCGATGGATACACACTCAAAGAGAAATCTCCAAGGGCTTTTTCTCCAAGAATTTGAGCTACAGCCACAATATTTTCATAGGTTCCGCCAGCACAACCAGCAACTACAGCCTGATCTACTTTAAGTCGACCATTCACTAACTTATCTGTCAATTTGAATTTTATATTCGGGTTACTAATTTGCTTGCGACCTTCTTCTTCTACTTGTTGTAAAATCGCAAGAGAATTTTCATTAAATTCAGCTATTGTCCATGCGTTGCTCGGATGGAAAGGCAGTGCAATCATCGGCAGAATGCGGCTTAGATCTACCTTAATCAAGCCATCGTAGTAAGTCACTGCTTTAGGATCTAATTTGCGATATGCTTCAGACCGACCATGAATTTTAAAATATTCTTCCACCTGTTCATCTGTGCGCCAAATTGATGTTAAACAGGTCGTTTCAGTGGTCATAACATCAATTCCATTACGATAATCTACTGTAAGATTGCTCACACCAGGTCCTACAAATTCCATGACTTTATTTTTTACAAAACCATTTTTAAAGACAGCCTTAATAATCGCAATGGCAACATCTTGTGGTCCCACGCCTGGCACTGGAGAACCTTCAAGATATACCGCCACTACATCAGGGTAGGCAATATCATAAGTACGTTTCACCAATTGCTTGGCAAGCTCTCCACCGCCTTCACCAATTGCTATTGTTCCTAATGCACCATAGCGAGTGTGACTGTCAGAGCCGAGGATCATTTTACCGCAGCCGGCCATCATTTCTCTCACATATTGGTGAATCACCGCTTGATGAGCTGGAACGAAAATTCCCCCGTATTTTCTAGCCGCTGACAAACCAAAAACGTGATCATCTTCATTGATTGTTCCACCAACAGCACATAGACTATTGTGGCAATTGGTCAGAATATAAGGCACAGGGAATTCCTTCATACCACTCGCAGAAGCTGTCTGGGTAATACCCACATAGGTGATATCATGGGAAGCCATGGCATCAAATTTGATTTTTAGATTTTGTTTGTCATCTATTGTATTATGATCCGTAAGAATTGTATAGGCGATGGTACCAGCACGAGCCTGTTCCCTTTCAATACGACCTGCTGGCAGCGGCTCTAATCCCTCATGCTTTAAACGATTGTTAACCTCTTCTAAACTCAGCTTATCGGCATCTTCCAAAATAACCTGCCCTTGTAAAAGATAAACCCCTTTATCCAATAACTCAATCATATAAATCCCCCTTCTTTCTGTTTAGCTATTTATGTATAAGTACATAAGCACCTACATAATAATGAAGATGTTTTTACCATTTTTGTTATATCACTACATGTAAATTTAATTTTCCATCTCTGGGTCATAAAATTTTCCGAACAGCTCTTGGTCAGAAGGTCTATCCTCTGGAATCGGCCTTGATACCCACGTTGTATTCATATAGTGTTTGAGACAAACATTCTCAGAAACAATATTGCCTCCCCAAGTTCCGCATCCCATACTCGACGTCATCGGCATACCATTATTAAATGCTCCGGCATTGGCCTTCGACTGAGGCTGGCGAACCATAATCCGACTTACAGGAGCCTCTAATGCAAGACGGTGAATATGGTCATCATTGAAGGAATAAATTCCAACCGAATGTCCCTTGCCTCCTACTGCATAAATGGCATGCATCATATGGATTGCATTCTCAAAACCAGTTTTGTATTTATGAATCGTAAGCAGTGTTGTCAGTTTTTCACCAGAGAACGGATATTCCTTGCCGATACCATCACCTATAATGATAATGAATTTCCGATCGACTGGAATACTAAACCCGGCAATTTCAGTTAATTGCTGAGGAGCGATGGCTACTGTACTGGCTAATCGATGCCCTTCTTCATCCCACATAACCTTACGAAGTTTATTCTTTTGTTCCTCATTCGCAAGATACCCGCCTTCCATGACAAGCCGATCCAAGAACTTGTCGAAAATCCCTTCTTCAACGATCAGATTACCGTCGGCAGAGCATCCTGATCCAAAG
>Ga0316613_10003112_pt1 | contig 10410 bp, 9 predicted proteins | sample OWC_soil_day10_C_2_FD_207647 | JGI IMG/M metagenome (GOLD analysis project Ga0316613, IMG submission 207647) | Wetland soil microbial communities from Old Woman Creek delta, Ohio, United States - OWC_soil_day10_CT_b | ecosystem: Environmental > Terrestrial > Soil > Wetlands | place: USA: Ohio... | reverse complement strand
GTCGCCGTGCCGTGGCTGGCGGCGCTGGCCACCGCCACGCTGGAAGCGGCGCCGCCGGTAATGTTGAGGGTGATGGCGTTGTTGCTGCTGTTGTAGGCCACCGTGGCACTCACCGCATTGGCCACCGGCGGCGCCGGATTGACGGTGATGGTCACCGTCGCCGCCGCCGAGGTGCCGCTGGCATTGGTCGCCGTATAGGTGAAGCTGTCGCTGCCCGAATAGCCGGCAGTGGGCGTGTAGGTGATGCTGGTGCCGCTGGCCGTTGCCGTGCCGTGGCTGGCGGCACTGGCCACCGCCACGCTGGAAGCGGTGCCGCCGGTAATGTTGAGGGTGATGGCATTGTTGCTGCTGTTGAAGGCCACCATGGCGCTCACCGCATTGGTCACCGGCAGGGGCGGATTCACCGTCAGGGAATAGGCCTGACTGGTGGAATACAGGGTACCGCCGCTGCTGTCCGTCGCGGTAACGGTGAAGGAAAAGCTGCCCTCCGCCGTGGGGGTGCCCGAGAGGATGCCGCCGCTGCTCAGGGTCAGGCCTGCCGGCAGGCTGCCAGCGGTAATGCTGTAGGTGTACGGCGCCGTACCACCGCTGGTGCTGAAGGTCTGGCTGTAGGCACTGCCCCGGGCAGCCGCCGTCAGGGCCCCGGCCCCAGGCGACAGGGACAGGGTGGGCGCGCCGATGGTCAGGGATATGGTGCTGCTGGTACCGCTATAGGGGCCGCTGCCGGTGCTGGAGTCCTGGGCGCTGACGGTGAAGGTGTAGGTGCCGGCAGCCGTCGGCGTGCCGCTGACGGTGCCGCCCGATCCCAGACTCAGGCCTGGCGGCAGACTGCCGCTGGCGAGAGTGAAACTGCCGTAGGGCGCCGTGCCGCCACTACCGCTGATCGACTGGCTGTAGGCAGCTCCCACGGTACCGCCAGTCAGCGTGGTCGGCGTAAAGGACAGGGTGGGAGCGCCGATGGTCAGGGATATGGTGCTGCTGGTGGCGGAGTAGGGACCGGTGCCGGTACTGCTGTCCGTCCCCTGCACGGTGAAGGTAAAGGTACCGCCCGCCGTCGGCGTGCCCGAGACGACCCCGCCGGAACTCAGGGACAACCCGGCAGGCAGGGCTCCGGTCTTGACGATGTAGCTGCCGTAGGGCGCTGTGCCGCCGCTGCCGCTGATGCTCTGGCTGTAGGCGCTGCCGACGGTGCCGGCCGCCAGGGTGGCGGGAGAGAAGCTGATGGTGGGTGCCGCCACCGTCACCGAATAGGCCTTGCTGCCGTTAGCGCTGGCGGTGTCGGTGGCCGTGATGGTGAAGTTGAATGCACCGCCAGCCGTCGGCGTCCCGGTCAGTGCCCCGGTGCTGGTGTTGAGGCTGAGGCCGGCCGGCAGGCTGCCGGCAGTGACTGCGTAACTATAAGTGCCGTTGCCGCCGCTGGCGCTGATGGTCTGGCTGTAGGCACTGCCGACCGTGGGATTGGTCATGGAAGCGGGAGACAGGCTCAGCGGTGCCGTGTAGGGGGCAACGGTCAGATCGTCGAAGGCAAAATTGAAAGGCTCGGAACCTGAGTTGTTGGTGACCCTTACCTCGTCCACATTGGTCATGTTGCTCAGGTCATGGAGCACGAAGGTGTTGCCCGGAGTGACAGTCACCGTTTCTGTCGGCCCAGCGACGCCGCCGCGGTAGCCGGCAAAGGTAAAGCTGGTCATCCCGACGCCATAGGCCAGAATTTTCACGGAGGTGATGTTGAAGCGATCGGTACCATTGGCCGACACAATGATGGCATCGCCGCCTGTGGAGACCGATGTGATGGCGTCTCCACTGCGGTTAGTTGCCACCGTGTTCAAGTCATCATAGATGTAATACACCCATTGCCCGGTAAACCTCAGGCCGTTGTAGTCGTCACTGACATCGGCGTAAGTCGAGTGGCTGTTTGCCACCCCGAAATCGATGATGCCGCTGCTGATGGTCCCATAGGCCGGCAGCGCCAGGGCCAGCAACAGGAGAAACAGCCCACGAAAAAGTCTGAGTCCCGCAACAAGGGGAAACGATAGGGGATTCAGGCAATTCGGCTTCATACGCATATCCAGAGTGCTTCAGTAATCGCAACGTGGTACAGAAGGGGCAGAGCCATACCGTTGATGGCCCTGCCGGTTGATGACATCAGGGACGAAGGGGGTAGTCAGCACCGTTGAGGCAGATGCAGAAGTTCAGCGCCAGGTACGGCTGCAGGTTGCTGTGGGGGCCGCTGCTTCCGACAGGCGCCAGCGCACTAACCATCACCGCATCGGGAGAAGAACCGACATAGGTATTCACGGCAGTCACCCGCGGCGGGGTACCCTTGACCCCCTTGGCCAGATAGGCACCGGTGGGAGCAATGACGCTGGCGTTGGCCCCTTCCGCCACGGCGGAGTGAGAATGGCTCGGCACCTGGCTCACGGTCAGGGTCTCGCTGTAGGTGCCGACGGCCTGGGCCACGCTGCGGGGCGTCAGGGCCGGTCCCGCACCGCTGCCCATCACGGTCCGACCCTGCAGGTTCGGCAAGTTGAATACCGTGGTGTTGCCGCCGTAGAGGTTGCCAATCACGGAGTAAAGGGTCTGGTTCTGCACGACCGGGACGCTTTGCCCAGTACAGAAGGCCCAGTCCATCGGAGGATAGTTGAAGGCGAAGGCACGAATTTCGCCGTAGTACGGATCAGCCATGGTGTTCTCCTTGGATGTTTAATCCCGGGGGGGCCAGAGGCCCTCGGTGGCAATGCAGAAATTGACAGCCAGAGTCGGCTGCATGTTGTTGTGCGCCAAGCTCTGGCCCGCCGTCGCAATGACGCCGGTAGCCATATAGGCAGCCGGAACGGCGGCATCCGCATAGATATTGGTGTTCTCTGCCGCCACGGCAGGAAGGGCGCCTGCCGGATTGTTGGTGGCGGCAGACGCCGTGCTGCAGCTGACGTTGTGGCTATGAGTCGGTATCTGGGCGGTAGTCAGTGCTACAGCTTCCAGGCCACTGGCATTACCAACCGCATACGTTCCCACGTTGGGCACCACGCCCTGGCAAACGGGTACGCGGCCACGCAGGTCGGGCAAATTAAAGGTATTGACCCCATCTCCGCCGTAGGCAACGCCGATCAAGGCAAACAGGGCATTGTTCTGCCGAATCTGCATGACCGTACCGTCGCACAGATGCCAGCCCCGAGGGATGACCCCGAAGGCGAAGGCGCGGATTTCTCCGAGAAATGGCTCCATGGTGCTGTCTCCTTTATTCCGCAGTCGGATAGATACCGCTCAGGGCGATGATGAAATTGATGCAGGTGGTGGGCATCATGTTGTTGTGGGGCAGACCACCGCCACCGCTGGGACCGATCATGGCCGGGCTCATGTTGGCGGCGGCAGTCGTCGTCTGGCTGTACAGGTTGGTGGTAGCCGTTGCCGGCAGCTTGCCGGCCGGCGCGTTGGTGGTCCCGGTGCCGCCAGCGGGCATGGGATGGGTGTGGGCCGGTAGGTTGTTCTGGTTCAGAGCCACCGTCTCACTCCCTACCGAGTTGCCCAGGGCTCGGGGCGTCAGGCTCTGGCCCGTGCCGACGATCACGCCTGTACCCGTGCTCATGGGTGCCCGGCCGCGCAGGTCGGGCAAGGCAAAGTTGTTGCTACCGTTACCGCCGTAGGTCGTTCCCAAAAGCGAAAACAACGCCTCATTACCGGAAACCGGAAGCAGACTTCCATCGCATAAAGCCCAGCCCTGCGGCGCATAGTCTCCCGCGAACATTCTTATTTCACCGACAAAGCCTTCCATGTCACCTCCTTTTCTCAAAATTCGTTCACGTCGAAGTCATGCCCTGTTCATACGCTCTTCATGCGGCCGACAATGGCCTGGTAACGCACTTCTCCGGAAGCACGACAGCGCACCGGCCCAAGGAACAGCGGAAAACTCCCCAACACGGGATGGCTGACTTCACAGGTCTCATGTACCGGTAGCAATTCCGGCGGGCCGGAGAACATCAGCGAGAGGCTCTCACTCACTCCGTTACTGATATCCGACACGCTTTCCAGGCGCAGCGTGGCCGTATCGCCTGAAGGCGCGCAGATCGAGAATTCGCTGTTCAGGCAGCCCGCAAAGGTGTGCAAGGCGGGAAAATCCGAAGAAGCTTCCTCAATGGCTGCAGGAAGAGTCCGCATATAGAAATAAACGCCGCGATCGGCTTCGATAGCCAACCCCAGGCGCAGGTAGAAAGGCAGGATCGGGTTATCGCGTTCAACGTGCAGTCCGAGGCAACGGCTGCTGGAGTGCGCCTCGGCCAGCAACTCGCGCAACAGCCGCCCACCGACGCCACAACCACGGTATGCCGGCAGCAACGCGATATCGATGACACGTATTTCCTTCGCCTGACGATCCACATACAGACGTCCTGCGGGCTGGTCATCGACCAGAATCAGATCGAAGGACGGATGGGAATAGCCGCGCATGTACTGCTCATGCTGAAGCTCGAACTGCTGGCGGAGAAAGTTCTCCCACATCTCGTCCGGCCAGTTGAACTGCCACCTTTCCGTTTCGCGCGTCGACGCGTAGATACCGAACAGGTGCGCCCGATCCGCGTCACAAACCGGACGCAGACGAACTGCCGCCAAAACTTCGTCACAAGGAGAGCTCATAATCCCGATCAAACGTGGACATGCCGCCGCCATCACTGCGCACAGGTGGACAGAAGGCGTCTTTTACGCGCGGGTCATTGCGCGGTTTGTGATATTGCAGGGGATGAGTAGCCTTGTCTGTCCGGGAATTTACGGACAGACACATGCTAGAAAAGTTGGTACGCGGCCGGGCGCGGCGGTCAGATCGCCACGTTCACGAATCTATACGGGCGGCGTCAAGGCGACGAAAGATCTTCCTCGTTCCCTGCCCGCTGCTTGATGAGGCAGTAGGCCAGAGCCTTTTCGTCTTCTTCGGCCAGCGCTTCGTTGCCTGCGGCGAAATGCAGGCGGAAGGCGCTGCGCGAGGCGTCCGGAGTCATCGGCGAATAGCCGAGGGCGGTAAGCGCCAGTGTCAGGTCGAAGCCTTCCGGCGCGGGAATCAGGGGCGCATCGCACCACAGGCCAAAGCCCCGCTCGGCGAGTTTCCTCCACGGAAACCACGCGCTCGGGTCGACCTTCCGCCCCGGCGCCACATCCGCGTGACCCACGAAATTGGCGCGCGGGATGTTGTAGCGCTGCTGCAGATCGCCGAGCAAGGTGAGCAGCACGTCGATCTGCGCATCGGGAAACGGTTCTTCGCCGTCGTTATCGAGTTCGATGCCGATGGATGCGGAGTTGATGTCGGTGTTGCCGCCCCACCACGACTGCCCGGCATGCCAGGCCCGGTCCTTTTCCTCGACCAGTTGCACGATCTCTCCGTCGCGCCCGATCAGGTAATGCGCGCTGACCTTGCGTTCGGGCGTGGTCAGGGTGGTGAGCGCTTCGTCGAGGGTGCTGTCGCTGGTGTGATGCAGCACGACCAGGTTGGGCCGGCGCTCGTCGAAATTGGGCGACGCCTCCATGCGGAGGCTGCCATCGGACTGAGGGCGGAGCGGCGCGCACGCGGCAAGGACGGTGGCTACGAGAAGAACGGGGAACAGGGTGGTGAACGATGGTTGTTTCATGGTGAAGTCTTTTTCCTCTGCGCCGAGGTTATACCGGTTTTTGGTTGTTTCGTGTGGACGAGCGCCCCAGCAACGCCAAGGGGCGCCATGCCTGGGAAGCCGCCTTGGAATCTTTCGAATACCTCATTAACAGTTCATTCACAAATGCGCTGCGAATGCCATATCTGATTTACATCAAGGGCATTAAATGGCATCGGCTCTCCAGGAAGGCTCGTGCAATGCCCTATGACGAACGCTTCCGGAGGAAACAGAGCACTACAGAACACGGCCATCGGATCTTCGGAGAGACATACCATGAAAAAAATCGCACTCCCGCTTTCGCTGCTCATTCTTCTCTCGTGGGCGCTCTTGCAGCCCGCCGGGGTACTCGACCTCTCGGCCTCGTTCATGGCGCTGCGCAAGGCGTACACATCCCTGACCGGCGCCCTGGCACTGGGCTGGATGGGCTTCAGCATGCTCCTGGCGCTGCATCCCGCGTGGTTGGAAAACAGCCTGGGCGGCCTGGACCGCCTCTACCGCGTTCACAAATGGGTGGGGATCACCGCCGTGTTGCTCGTCGTGGTGCACTGGCTCCTCATCCTGTCGCCGCGCACCCTCGCCTCGTGGGGATTGATCGCCGTGCAGGCGAGAGGGCGTCACGGTCACGGCGGTGCAGGCGGAGGCGGAGGCGCGTTGACCGGAACGGCCAGGGAGATGGGCGAATGGGCCGCCTGGCTGATGATCGCGCTGGGCATCGTGGCCTTGCTGCGCTTCGTGCCCTATGAATGGTTCCGCAAGCTGCACAAGGGCTTTCCGGTGGCCTTCCTCATCGGCGCATACCATAGCGTGGTGCTTCTGCCCCATGGCGCCGCAGCAACGCCGTTCGGCCTGCTCGTCACGGCCATTGCCATTGGCGGCAGCGTAATCGCGCTGATGTCGCTGAGCGGAAAAATCGGGGAATCCCGCAAGAGCCGCGGCGTCGTCACCCGCGCTCTGAAGAACGAGGCCGGCATACTCGAACTCTCGATTCGTCCAACGTCGCGCTGGCCGGGGCACAAGGCCGGACAGTTCGCCTTGCTGACTTTCGACGACAGGGAAGGTTCGCATCCATTCACCATCGCCTCGCACTGGGAGGAAGGCGCCGAGCTGCGCTTCGTGATCAAACCGCTCGGCGACTACACGCGTGCGCTCCCCGACTTGATTGCATCAGGAGCCAAGGTCACTATCGAAGGCCCTTACGGCAGTTTCGATTTCGGGAATGGCAAGGAAGACCAGGTCTGGATCGCGGGCGGCATCGGCATCGCGCCGTTCCTGGCCCGGCTGCACGACTTGATCGGGAAAGGCGGTGTTTCGGGAAGCACAATACATTTCTTCTACTGCGTCAGAAGCCTCCGCGACGCCCGCTTCCCGACAGGCTTGCAGACCCTGTGCGACAAGGCTGGGGTCAAGCTGCACCTGAGAGTTTCAGAACAGGAAGGCTGGCTCGATCCGCAAGGCATCGCTCCCTATATCCAGAACAAATGCAGCGTCTGGTTCTGCGGCCCATTGGCATGGGCGGACAGCCTGCGCGAGACATTGCGCCAGCACTTCGGCCTGGCCGCCAACCGGTTTCACCACGAGGTATTCGAGTTTCGCTGACACCGCTTGCTGACACCGCCTCCGGCCGCCGTGCATGGCACGCGGCCAGCGAAGATCACCACGCAGAGAACAACGTAATCCAACGGAGCCAATTAACCATGAAACCACCTCTTCCCGTTATCGCCGCAGCCGCCATCGTCCCGCTGGCGCCCCTGGCCGTTCTTTCGTTCGGACTGATAGCCCTGATGAAGGCCGCCACCTCCCGTCTCACCGCAGATGCCCACCCCAAGGCCCGTCCCGACGCCCCCCTCGATTCTTCTCGCGAAACCCGGTTGTCACGCCTTCGCGAAGAGCTGCATCTGACGGCGCAACAGGACACGCTCTGGAGGATCGCCGAGCACAAGGAATGGAGCACCTGCGGTGCGCAAACCGAGCGCATCCGCGAGGCACACGCAAAGGTCGCCGAAATGGCGGAACAACCGGCGCCCGACGTGGACGCCATCGTCACCCTGATCAAGGAAGCCGACCACGGCGACAGCGCACGCGAGAAGGAATGCCGGGCGTGCTGGACAGCGCTCTACGAGGCGCTGGACGAGCAACAGAAAGCCAAGGCGCGGCCCCTTCTCGACGACCGGATCACGATTCGCTGATTGCTGATCGCTGCCACGCCTTCTGCCGGGATCACCTCGGGAGGACAACGGTGACGGTCAGCCCCTGCCCCGGCGGCGAAGAAAGCCGGATAGTGCCGCCATGCGACTCGACGATGGCCTTGGCGATTGCCAGCCCCAAGCCGGTACCGCCGGTGTGCTTGGCCCGGGAGGACTCCAGGCGGAAATAGGGTTCGAACACACGCTCGTGTTCGGATTCCGGAATGCCCGGCCCCTGATCGGTGATGCTGATGCGCACTTCCTTGCCCAGGTCTTCCACGGATAAAGCCGCCGCGCCCCGGCCGTAGGCCCGCGCATTATCGAGCAGGTTGGCAATGCAGCGTCGCAGGGCATGCGGCCGCGCCCGCAGAGGTTGCTGGGCCTTTCCGTGGCGGGTGATCGCCGCGCCGAGCTCTTCCATGTCTTCGACCACGCTGTCGAGCAAGGCATCGAGGTTGAGCGGAACCATTGCCTCGGCGTCCGATCCGGCGCGCAGGAAATCGAGCGTGTGGCCGATCATGGCGTCCATCTCGCCGAGATCGTGCTCGATCCTGTCGCGCAGTTGCGGGTCGATATTCGCTTCGAGCCGCAGTCGCATGCGAGTGATCGGCAGGCGCAGATCGTGCGACACGGCGGAGAGTGCCTGGGCGCGGGTATCGATGAGACGTTTCAGATCGCGCTGCATGGCGTTGAAGGCCTGCGCAGCTTGTTGCACTTCCTGCGGCCCCGACTCGGACAGCGGCGGCTGGTTCAGGTTGCGCGCCAGTCCGGACGCGGCATCGGCCAGCCGGGCGAGCGGCCGCGTCAGCCGGCGGACCGACCAGACCGACAAGCCGGTAACAGAAAGCCCGAGCAGCGTCAGAAGCGCGATCACGCGGTACGGGAAATCCGTCGAGGATACCGGCAGCACATGCTGGAACGTGGCGATCGTACCGTCGCTCAGGCGCACCTGGGCGACATAGTTGTGCGGCGAACGATACGTTCGCGGACTGCCGTGCTTGTCTCCGCCCTTGCCGTAATGGGGAAGCACCGAGAAAGGCAGGGTCTCGATGCGCTCTATCGACAACACCTGCATCGGGAGCGACCGTGCCATGTGGCGCGAGAACTCTTCGGCAAACTCCTTTGCCGCGGCGGATTCATCGCGCTTGCCCTCCTCCCACGGCAGCGTCAGCAACAGCGTGGTGGGCTGAACCCCCAGCGCCTGCACCAGCCCAGGACGCGTAGCCGGATCGGCGTCATCGAGCACCGTCGCGATGCCGGCCATGCGCTGCGCCGCATATTGGGAAAGCAGCTTGTAGTTGAGCCGCCCGCGGTCATCGAGCAGCAAAACGAAACCGACCAGTTGCACGACCACAAGCCCGGCGAACAGGGCCAAGGCGATCTGGCCGAACAAGGTTCGCGGCAGCCATTTCACGCACCTCGCGCACTTCACGCGCAACGCTCCACGCGGGTGGCCAGCATGTAGCCCTCGCTGCGCACGGTCTTGATCAGCTCCGGATCGCGCGCATCGTCGTTCAACCGACGGCGCAGGCGCGAGATCATCACGTCGATGGTGCGATCGAACGGGCCGGCATCCCGCCCCGCCAGCACATCCATCAGCTGATCGCGCGAAAGGACGCGATTCGGCGACTCGGCGAGCAGATGCAGCAGCCGGAATTCTCCGGCGGAAAGCGCGATCACTACGCCATCGGCGCCGATCAAGTTGCGAGCCCCCAGATCGAGTGTCCACCCGGCGAAACGCAGCGACCGCAGCGGAGTCTCACTGACCTGTCGATCTTCGGCGCGGCGCAGGATGCTGCGGCAGCGGGCGAGCAATTCGCGTGGATTGAACGGCTTGGGCAGATAGTCGTCGGCGCCCATTTCCAGACCGACGATGCGATCCATGTCATCGCCGCGCGCCGTCAGCATCAGGATCGGCAGCCGTGACGTCGCGCGCAGGTCGCGGCAGAGCGTCAGCCCGCTCTCGCCGGGAAGCATCAGGTCGAGGATCAGCAGGTCCGGTTGGAACTCGGCCAGCTGCCGGCGCATGGCCACGCCGTCGCACGCCGACGCAACGACGAAGCCCTGGCTTCCAAGGTAACTGCGCAACAATTCGGTCAGTTCAGGATCATCGTCAACGACAAGAATCTTCGTACTCATTTTGAATCTCTCCTTGATACAGATCGAAGGATAGCGCGACTGCCAGCGCGGCGCCCCTGATTGTGAACAGCCCGCACAATCCATTACATCCCATTTACAAAACGGTCCAGGTTTTCCACAGTCTGTTTACAAAGCACTTTCAGAATGGCGCCTCGATCCAGCCGTCGCGTGTCCTGTCCGACGGCGCCCCTTCCGGCGAGAAAAATCCAGCAAGGAGTGCGTTGTGAGAACAAGCTGTTCATTGAAGTCCCCCCCAGTACCATTTCCAGTGCCATTTCCGTTGGCCTTTGCCACCCTGAGCATTGCCTTGTGCATTCCGTTCCTCGCTGGCTGCAACGAAAGCCAGTCGGCGGCGAACCTGGCGCCGAAGGCAGCGGAAGTGGGGGTGGTAACGCTGGCGGCGCAGCCGCTGGCGCTGAACACCGAACTGTCGGGGCGGACCACCGCCTACCTGG
>Ga0316613_10003111_pt1 | contig 10410 bp, 9 predicted proteins | sample OWC_soil_day10_C_2_FD_207647 | JGI IMG/M metagenome (GOLD analysis project Ga0316613, IMG submission 207647) | Wetland soil microbial communities from Old Woman Creek delta, Ohio, United States - OWC_soil_day10_CT_b | ecosystem: Environmental > Terrestrial > Soil > Wetlands | place: USA: Ohio... | reverse complement strand
GTTGTGCAGCATAAATGGATGGAAAGGATTGCGCTTGTGGTCCAAACAGTCGAAGTGCCAAGCTCTCTAGAAAAATGGATACCCCAATCGTACTAATCAGAGGTGCTAATTCAGAAACCTTACGACGACGCAGCGGCCTCAGTGCCAGACGCTCCATAAGATACCCTAGCACTGCTCCTGCTACCATAGCCCCTAACAAGGCACTAAAGATACTCATATTGAATTTAGTAGCCAAAATCAAACCAATGAAGGCACCAAACATGAATATTTCACCATGGGCCATATTAACAATATTTAATACACCAAAAATCAGGGTGTAGCCTAACGCAATCAATGCATAGGTACTGCCTAAGGTGATGCCGTTAATCATCTGCTGTAAAAACAAGTATAATCCCCCCAGTCTTGACCTTACCCGATCCTTATTTTAGTTCTGTGAACTGACCGTCTTTTACAACAAGAACCGTAACATCCATCGCTGGATTGCGTTTCTCATCAAAAGCAAACTTACCAGTTACACCCGAATAATCCTTGACCGTAGCCAATGCATCACGAAGTTTCTGTCGATCTGTAACTGAACCTGTTTTTTCGATTGCAATTGCCATAATTTGCAGTGCATCATAAGCCTGAGCTGCAAATTGGTCAGGTTCTTTATTGTATTTTGCCTTGTAAGCAGCTATGAAGCTTTTAACCTTAGCATCATCTTTTCCCGGAAACCAGGGACTAGCTACAATGGCTCCATCGGCTGCATTACCAGCTGATTTAATCAACTGCGGCGAGTTAAAACCGTTATTGCCAACAACGGGAACAGTGATTCCAATTTCCCGTGCTTTTTTAAGAATCAACGCAGCCTCCTGATACAATCCAGCAACCATAATGGCATCGGGATTCAGTGTGGCAATTTTGGTCAACTGAGCGGAAAAATCAGTATTTTTATCAGCGAAAGTTTCCACTGCAATTACTTCTACGCCAATTTCCTTTAAGGTCTTTTCAAATATTTTAAACCCTGATACCGCCAAATCATTATTATCCGAATACATAATCGCTACTTTTTTCAAATTGAATTTTTCTTTAGCCTTTTTTACAGACTGTGGTATAGCAGCCGAATCGGGCAAAGAATTACGGAAGACATAATCGCCGATCTCAGTAATTCCTTCTACTGTCAATGACGTTCCCATAATGGGTACTCCTTCTTGATTGACGATTGGTCCAACAGCAAACATTTCACCACTTAATGTGGGGCCAATGAGTGACAATACATTATCTTTGTGAATCAGTTTGTTAACAGCATTAATCGCTTCATTTTTCTCACCTTTAGAATCTTCAAAAATAAGTTCAAGCTTTACTTTTCCCTGGGCATTGACCTCATCTCTAGCCAGCTCTAATCCTTGACGGATTGACTCGCCGTAAGCCGCACCAGCCCCAGTCAGATAGGAAACCACTCCAATTTTAGCCGTACTGCCATCTGATCCTGTCCCTTTATTCGCAGACTTTTCACTGCCGCACCCTAGGACCATAACCGCTAAAAACATAAGGAAAAGACTTACTATACCCTTCTTTTTTATACTCTTTGTTACCATACGACTCTCCACCTTTTTTATTTCTTTTTTGTAATCTTTTTGCAAAAAACAAAAAGCCCCTATCAGCGCTTTTATTAGCGTTGATAGGGGCGACGATACGCGGTACCACCCTACATTGGACTCATTGCATCTGATTATAATCAGACTTCCGATTAACGCTCGGCGGCGCTTTTGCTTAACAATACGGAAGCAGCTGCAACAGTATTTATTTCGGCAAAAGAGTTCCTAGGCGAGATGACACTCACAATTTCGCTCTGGCTCACACCACCCGCCAGCTCTCTGTAGCGCTTTATCTGCTGTGTCGCTCCTAGTCATTACTTTTTGTTATAAAGTTTTTCCTATAAAAAGATCAATGATGCACATCCTATGCTGCCTTTTCAAAGTAGCATTCCATATTTCAAAACGCACACCATAATTCTTTTTTGTAATAGTGTATTCATTATCACAGGACATTGATCTTTTGTCAAGGACTTTTATGATATAAAATATAGACGGTATTTAATAATAAAACATTTCGAACCGCAAAGACGCGAAGATTATAAAGAACACGAAGGATATGAAATAGCCATAATATCCTTCGTGTTCTTCGCGGTTCATCTTTTTTTATAACGTTATATTTTATTAAGTTACGAACGAATTATTTCACATAATTCGTTAGTTTACCAATGTTTTCCACTTCTACCGTTACCACGTCACCGGACTTCATCGGGCAAGTGCCAGAAGGAGATCCCAATGCCAAAACATCGCCAGGTTCTAGGGTCATGATCTTTGAAACCCAGCTGATCAAAAATGGAATACTCAAGGACATTTCACTTGTGTTTCCGTCCTGTACCACTTTTTCATTTAAGGTTGTAACAATTCTCAAATGTGTCGGATCAATACCAGTTACCACCCATGGTCCAATAGGTCCAAAAGTATCAAAACCTTTTCCTCGTGTAAACTGCGGGTCTGTTTTAGTTAAATCTCTTGCCGTTACATCATTAAACACGGTATAACCAAAAACGTAGCTTAACGCCTCTTCTTCCGGAATGTTTCTACCGCTCTTACCAATTACTAAGGCAACTTCGCCTTCAAGCTCAACCTTGTTCGTTAAATCAATTGGCGGCAAACATATGGTTTCTTTGTCTGCAATTAGTGCAGATTGCGGTTTTAAGAAAAGAAAAGGTTCTTTTAGATTCGCCGTACCACCCGTTTCTTTAGCATGTCCGGCAAATGTCCAGCCAAAATTGACTATCTTTGATGGCTCTACAGGAATTAGAATTTTTACATCTCCAAGTGCGACTTCCGTCCCCTCATAGGAACATGTACCAGCAGCGATTTCTGCAAATTCATTGGCTAATTGAAAGATAGTTTCTCCCTCAATAATGCCATAATGTATGTTTCCATCGCTATCTTGGTAGCGAACAATTCTCTTTGACTCTGTTGCTGTAGTATCTTCAGCAATCGTTCCTTCTGCTGTGCCAACGCAAGAAGCAGCTAAATGCTCTCCTGCTAACATTCCCTCGTGATATTCTTTTTCCATTATAAATCTCTCCTCACTCTGTGCAAGAACACTTTATACTAGTTTCTGCACTTTTAGTATAGTACGATCCTAAATATAATGAAAATATCAATTAATCATGGTATGATAACTATAAGTTATTGATGGGGTGGAATAAAAAATGGATATAAGAGAATTAGAGTATTTTGTTACTGTTTCTGAACTAAAGAATTTCACGGCGGCTGCTCATAAATTGCACATATCTCAGCCAGCTATTTCGAAAGCCATTCATAAGTTAGAGGAAGAACTAGGATTCCAGCTGCTAGACCGAACCCAGAAAAAAGTACTCCTAACGGAAGAAGGGGTCGTATTCCTTAGTTTGGCAGAAGATATTTTGTCAAGAATGGCTGCTGCCCAGAACACCATGATTGAATATAAGAATTTAACGCGAGGTACCTTCCGGATTGCGGTGCCACCATTATTAGGAGCGTATGTGTTCCCTCAGTTATTTGCAGATTTTAAGAAAAACTATCCCTCTCTTGAGATGTCTGTTATCGAAGACGGATCTTCAACAGCTGTTGATTTGGTACGGCAAGAAGACGTACACGTAGGTCTTGTAATCTTACCGCCAACATTAACCGACCTTGATTCACACTTGATTACTTCACAAGAAATCGTCGTTTGCCTTCCTACTGATCATCCTTTAAGCCACCAACCCTTTTTGACCTTTGAACAACTAAAAGATGAACCCATCATACTCTACAATGAAGGTTTTGTACTGCGAAGAATCATTTTGGATGAATATGCAAAATACGGTTTAGTTCCTAGGGTCGCACTCTCAACAAACCAATTTCAGACCATAAAAGCATTAGTGGCAAAAGGAGTGGGAATCTCCTTTTTACCGAAAAATTCAATAAAAGTCGTAAACCATGTCACAAAAATCCCTCTTCATCCCCACCTGTTCCTAGAAATGGGTCTTATTTGGAAACCAAATAAAATTTTACCTCTGGCTTGCAAAGCCTTTATCGATTTTGTAAACGAATTCCAATATGTGAAATAGCATAATAAAAGCGTGCCCTTAAAAACATATATAAAATCGAACCACAAAGACGCAAAGGACACAAAGGGTTCTATTTATAACTTATTTTGTGTACTCCTTTGTGTGCCGCATCAGCGGCATTGCGCCTTTGTGGTTCAATTTTTTTTACTTAAAACTTATACAGCCTAAAAAGGACACAATCGCAAATCCAACGATGAGAGTGCCTGATATGCGATTAACCCATATCAATCTCTGGTAATTGAATGTATGTCGCAGCAACTGAACCGTTCCACTTAACATAAACCACCATAAGCAAGATCCCAAGAATACTCCTGCTACTAATAAACAAGAGGAAAAGAAATCGTCTTTTGCATCAACAATCCCAAAACCTGCAAAAACAGCACTAAAAGACAATATGGTCATCGAATTCGTTATGGTCAGGAAAAACGTGGTAAGATAGGCTCTTATCCATCCGTCTTGATAAACCTCTTCATTTATTGGAGCAGGTTTGGCAATAAAAGTACCATACCCAAGATAAAATAAAAAACCACTGCCTACAATACGAAAATATAGGCTATTATCTACAAATAAATTCATAATTATGGTAAGTCCAAAGGCTGCTATACTTCCATAAAAAGCATCTGCAGTTGCCGCTCCTAAACCTGCAGCCAACCCATTACGCATCCCTTGGGTTAATGTTCGACGAATACACAAAATTCCAATAGGCCCCACCGGAGCGGCGATAGAAAATCCCAGTAATAGGCCCTTGATCAGCCACATCGAATCCAGCATCTGCAAACAACTTCCTCTCTGATTTTATTGGAGTGAATTTCTACCTAACTCCAATCTTCTCTATATAGGCAATATAGGATTTTCTTTCACTGTAGATAAAATGACCGTAGTACGTGTTTTAGCAACACCTGGAATGGATTTGATATTTTCACTCACTATCCGTTCTAAATCGCGTGTCCCTTTACACCGTACTTTCAACACATAATCCTCGTCTCCAGCAATATGGTGACATTCTTGTATTTCCTTCGTATCTTGCACAAATTCCAGAAATCCTTTTCGATGTTCAGGCTTGTCAAGATAGATAGCAATATACGCAGCTAAGCCATAACCAACTGTTTCAGGGTCTATTAGCGCATAATATCCTTTGATAATACCACGCTCCTCTAACTTATGTACGCGCTCAGCTGCCGCTGGCGCTGATAAACCTAAGAGAGCTCCCAATTCCGCCCAAGTGGTGCGGGCTTTTTCCATCAGCTGCTTTAATACTTTCGAATCAATTGAATCAACCATATCATACCTCCGTTTAGTATCTTTTATAGTAATTATAATTAATATTAATAACAAACGCAATCCTTCTTGGATGTTTATCTAAATTTAAACAAACAAAAACGAGCTACGTAGATAATCCTACACAGCTCGTTTCACCTCAATTCACTGCCTCAAAGATTTGCCATCAGAATTGCTCCTTTTTGCAGGTTATTCTTGATAAAATACCTCTTGTAAATTCACGACGATTGGAGAATTATCCGGATTGGTCTCCATCACATCTTTCATATAGTCCCACCATTTTTGACAGATCTGGGTCTGGGCACTTTTATTCCATCTTTCTTCATCTTCAATCTCCAAATAGGCAAACAGGGTATTGCTGGTAGGATCAAGATAGATAGAATAATGATGTGCACCATGTTCTTTAAGCATCTGCACCATTTCCGGCCATATTTCATCATGCCTTTTTTTATACTCTGCGTGACAATTAGCAAACACCTTCATAAGGCATGCTTTACGAATCATTTATACCCCATCCCTTTTAGAAATTAAAAGTATCTACATTCTCCTTAGTAAAATCTAAAGGCTCTCCCATAATAATTTCTTTATTATCGGCTTTATAAGCAACTTTACCTACAGTAGGAACCTCCATGCCATCAGTGGGAGTTTTCCCGTCAAGAAGTTGTTTTGCCATATACATACTCAAATAACCAAGCTTACCAACATCCCATAAGGTAGCACTTTGGGCCGCGCCGCTTTTTAGATATTGTCTCATTCCATTGGGGGTAGCCAAACCAACCAGCTTGATTTTCCCAATTACGTTTAATTGTTCAATCGCCTGGGCAGCTCCTGGCTCAGCAACGGTAGATAAAGCAGCAATCCCCTTTAAATTTGGATAGGCTTTCACTAAATTCTGAGTTTGTGCAAATGCTTTTTGCTGATCTTCTTCACTTGGTGCAATGGTTACAAGAGTAATATTGGGATATTTATCAGCCTGCTGCTCTTTCATCCACTTAATCCAGACATTTTGATTTGAAGCAGTTAAGGAGGCTGTTAAGATCGCATATTCACCACTGCCGCCGATTTCTTTCGCTACATTGTCCATAATATGACGGCCAAGTATTTCTGGAGTGGTTTGATTAATAAATAAGTCGCGAGCGTCATGTGTAGAGTCAGCATCATAGGTCATTACTTTAATTCCGGCTGCCTTTGCTTTCTTCAGAGCTGGAGCAACGGATTGGGCATCGTTCGCAGCAACGATCAAGACATCGACTTTTTTGTTAATTAAGTCTTGAATGATATTTACCTGTTGTGCAGCATCTGCAGAAGTTGGGCCTGTATAGAGAAATTCAAAGCTAAATTCAGCTGCTACCTTCTTAGCACCTTCTGCACAAGTATCAAAATAAGGGCTGCCAATTACTTTAGGAACCATTGCGACTACTTTCTTGCCCGTTTTCGCTCCGCTATCTGCTTTTGGAGCATTACTGCTGCTGCTACCGCATCCCGTCAACAGCAATACAATAAACATAAAAACCAATAACATTGTAACTGTCTTTTTAGCTTTCATTCCAAGTCACCTCATTATTATATTTTTGAAATACCCGATACGGGTTCCGAATCAGGCTCTACCTACAGTTCCTCCTTTCGTTTTGGTGTACACCTATGAGCCTTGCTGTTAAAACCGGGTACTTCCACGACCAGTATTAGTTGAAATTCAATTTTATAAAGATGGCAATTTTCCTTTTGATAATCGACATGTTGTTAATGAGCAGCACCACAATCAAAGCCAAGCCCATCAATAAGTTTTGGGCAAAAGGACTTACCCCAATCAGATTTAGTCCATTGGCTAACACTGCAAAGACACTGACACCAATTACCGTACCAAAAATTGTACCGGAACCCCCAGCAATATTAGTTCCTCCTAGGACTGTAGCTGCAATACTTTGCATTACATATACGGCACCCAGATCTGCTCTGGCAGTAGAAACCCGGGAGGAGATAATCCAACCAGAAATAGCCGCCATGATACCTGCAAAAATATATACATACAGTAGTACTTTATCAACCTGCACCCCAGAAAATACAGCAGCAACGGAATTATTGCCTACTGCATATACTCTTCTCCCCCAAGGTGTCTTGGATAATAAAAGGGAGGTCAAGATTGCCAGCACCAGAAAGATTACGGTTTGCACTGGTATATTGCCAAACAAGTACCCCTGCCCTACAAAGTAAAATTCCTCAGGCAAGTCAGAAATCGCGTTTCCTTTACTTAGCACCAATGCGATACCATTGAAAAATGTCATCGTTCCCAAGGTTACCAGAATCGGCGGTACGCCAATTTTCGCGATCAATACTCCATTAAATGCGCCGCATAATGCTCCTGCCAAGATTCCTAGCAGAATCGCTGCAACAAGGCTGCCAGACCAGCCATAACTCATGGCAATGACAATGGTAGTCAAACCAGCAATGGACCCGACAGAAAGGTCAATACCAGAAGTAATAATAATAACAGTGACGCCCAATGCCAATATCCCAAATTCTGACATTTGCTGGGTAACAGATAAAAGATTATCAATTGTTAAAAATGAAGGTGATAATAAGCTCATAATGATAATCAAACCGATGAAAAACAGCAGCAGAATCAATTCGTGAGACCGCTTTATCCCAATCATATGCTACCACCTGCCTTTACTTCTTCGGCGACATAGATTACTTTTTTGCGCTCTTCTTTTTTACGGTTATTCACAACATCTAGGGTTACAGCTGTAATTAAAATCAATCCAACCACTACATTCTGCCAGTAAGGCTCTATACGCATCAAAATAATACCGTTTTGCAATACACCAAGAATCAGCACGCCAATCAGGCTGCCCAGCAAACTGCCGCTTCCGCCCAGAACATTTGCACCACCGATAACGACAGCGGAAATAACCATTAATTCAAAGGATGTCCCTGCATTCGGATCAATGGTTGCTAATTGAGCACCATATAAGATGCTGGCAATTCCCGTTAATGCACCCATATAGGCAAAGACAAACATAGTTACCATTCCTGTATTGATACCCACCCGTGATGCTATGGCGGGATTGCCTCCTAATGCATAGATACTCCGCCCCAGGCGAGTATGCTGCGCAATAAAATAGGTTACCCCAATCACCAATAGCAAAATGATAATGGGAATGGGAATTCCCATTATGGAAGTGTTATACAGGCTTGTGTACCAGGCAGGCAATGCAGTAACCCATTTTCCATTTGTATACAATAGCAAACTTCCCCGGAAAATATTCATGGTACCTAAAGTAACGACGATAGCGGGTATCTCAGCACCGGCAATCAATATACCATTTAAAAGCCCTAATACAATTCCACTGACAATTCCCACAGCCAGAACAGTAAAGATATTAGAACCAGGAATTAAGGCTACCAAACCAACAAATATGGCTGCAAAGCCCAATTGAGAGCCAACGGATACGTCAATACCGGACGTAACAATCACTAACGTCATGCCCATAGCCATAATGGCTAAAATAATATTATTCATAACGATACTGAGTAAATTCGACGGAGTCAGAAATGTAGGGGTTATAAGTGATATACATAAACTGATAACCATGAGCATCATAAACATGACAAACTCACGTTTTTTAAGCAACTCAATCATCGTGCATCCTCCTTTTCTCATAATAGGGTTACCCTTTATGCACCCAAGGCTTTTGCCAAGATGGCTTCTTGGGTTGCAAGATTTTTATCGATAACGCTAACGATACTGCCTTGTCGCATGATGAGTATTTTATCACTCACTGCTAATATTTCAGGCAGCTCCGAGGAAATGACGATTACACCGATGCCGTTATTAGCCAATTGCCGCAGCACTTTATGGATTTCAATTTTTGCCCCTATATCCACACCGCTTGTGGGCTCATCTGTAATTAAAATCTTGGGGTTTGTAACCAGCCATTTTGCTAGAACTACTTTTTGCTGATTGCCGCCGCTTAACTGCCCAACCAATTTGTCCAGGTCTTTAGGCCTGACATCTAGTTTTTCAATATATTCTTGAGCAAGCTGTCTCTCTTTTGTTACATCCACACACTTATAAGAATTACAAAGGCTGTTTAAAATGGATAAAGTGATGTTCTGGCAGACACTGCTTTTACCAATGAGTCCTTCCAGTTGTCTATTTTCCGGCACATAGCCAATACCGTATTGAACAGCATCATTGGAAGATGCAATGGTAACAGCGCTGCCATTCAAAATGATCTCACCAGAATCCGGCTTATTGAGACCAAAGATTGCCTTTGCCAATTCGCTGCGTCCTGAACCAACCAGCCCTGTGATCCCAATAATTTCACCTTTCCTTAATGTAAAGGAAATATCACGAAAATTTCCTTTTTTACTCAGATGATTCACCTTTAAAACTTCTTCATCCCAGATTTTTTCAGCATTCATGGAGATATATTCTACATCCCTGCCAACCATTAACCGTATTAATTCTGGGCGATCCACATCCTGTATATCATGAACAGCGATAAATTTACCATCTCTTAATATGGTCACGCGGGCAGCAACATGATAGATTTCGTCAAATTTATGACTGATAAATAAGACGGCAATGTTGTTCTTGCGCAGATTGTCAATAATCTGATATAGATTCTCCACTTCCCCTGATGACAAGGTGGATGTAGGTTCGTCCATAATAATTAAGCTGGCGTTGAAACTAATCGCTCTGGCAATGGCAACAATTTGCTGGGAAGCCAAATTCAAATCTTTTAGCATCATGTAAGGATCAATCGCTGCCCCTACTTTTGCAATGGCAGATTCAGCCAATTGCTGAATCTGAGACCAATTCAGCTTTCTTTTCCACACTTCATCATTGCCAATGCAGATGTTCTCGGCAACCGTTAAATTAGGGAACAAACTAATATCTTGGTAAATAACAGAAATTCCTTTGCGAATAGCATCCATTGGATTTCGTATGATGACTTTTTCATTATTAATATAGATCTCGGCACCATCATCTGGAAAATGAACACCAGACA
>Ga0316613_10003109_pt1 | contig 10413 bp, 8 predicted proteins | sample OWC_soil_day10_C_2_FD_207647 | JGI IMG/M metagenome (GOLD analysis project Ga0316613, IMG submission 207647) | Wetland soil microbial communities from Old Woman Creek delta, Ohio, United States - OWC_soil_day10_CT_b | ecosystem: Environmental > Terrestrial > Soil > Wetlands | place: USA: Ohio... | reverse complement strand
TAAAGAAGGTATGTAACTTAAGAAGTGCGATAGATTTACAGCAACTGGATTGTCAAACAAGAAACACGTACTTAAGAATGCTTAAGCAGAAATATAACTTATCGATTCGGCAAATCGAAAGACTTACCGGCATTAATAGAGGTATTATTTTAAAAGCATAAAAAAGGTGTCGACAACCCCGTCCCCTTGACACCTCTCGTGAGATTTGTCTATGGATTTAAAGTTCTAACATTTTATGTACCAACTAATCTGTCCTGCCTACAAGAACCTCACAGATTTTTATATTTTGAGCATGTTCCCCTCGTAACTGGTACAGGATTAATTATTCATGATAATAACCGCGTACAACCAGAAACATTAGAGTTTACGTTTAGTTATAAATATAAAACGCCCTCCAATTAATTCGGTAATGATTAATAATGAGGATGTTTTATAATCAAAAAAACGGTAGCGAGGTATATTCTTTTATTGGATAAAGGTATATAAAATAGTAGCCTATGAAAATTTGCATAATATTTAGGAAAGTTAAGTTTAGTTTGGAGGTATAATGTGTAATCTGTCATGTGGGGAGTACCAGGTTTACCAAGAAGTACGAAAGTTCTCACGTCCGGTCATTTTTGATGTGGGCTATGATGAGTATCCGTATAGTGTTAAGAGTACAGCATTTCTAATCTCCTATAGAGGCCACGGGCATGTTATGACGGCTAAACACGTACTCAAAAACATTGATCCTAATAAAATATTAATTCCTTTTGATGAATTGATATGCTACCCCCAGATAAGACAATTTATTTTGTTCATTGTCCTATCTAGGGGTAGCATATCAATACGATGCAAGCGAGATTTTTCTAGCGTTCTTTGTTGGATTGGGAGAGAACTGTTCCAGCCAGAGTCTTAGTAGTGTCGTTGTACTTGGGGCTGTCGAGAACCTTAGAAGCTAGCTCCTCCATGTTTGAGCCGGTTTGCTTGCCGGGTTGTACCTGAGATAGAGCGCATGCGGCCAACTTCTTTTGGACCGCGCTTGCGTCTGATTTTTGGAGCACCTTGCTCGCGAGACTTGCTACTTTTGGGCTGGTCTGTTTTCGATTTGCCATTTTGTAAGCCATCACCCTTCGATATTATTGTTAAATTATACCATAAAACCACTAAAATAGCTAGAGTTCGATGCTTTTACAAAGCTGACTACTTTGTCGAAGTGCCATTTCGAATCATTGGTAGTGGCAAAATAGAAGAACTCCTGTCAAATTATTGTGGAAAATTGGCAGGAGTTCTTTTGCTATTATGGAATTTTATAGTTTATACAATGAAAATTAATTATACAAGCACTGCTTTTAGATGAAATGAAAACTGGTTTAGAATTATAGGGGGATCATCTAATATGAAAGATATTCTTGAATTGATTGCTACCTCAACATTAGTCAATAATGTTCTTTCAATAATTCTTATATTATCGGGTGTTCTTATCTCGATATTATTGATTTTCCGTGAAAAAACACGAGAGTTATCAACGAAAATTGTTGGCATATTTTTAGTCGTAAGTATGGCATTTATTTCAAATCACTGGTTTGTTTACACCTGTACGGTTTTTATTGTTGCGACAATTATTACGAATCTTGATTTCTTAGAAAAACTTGCAGCAATTCTTATGCGAAGTAAAGAGTATTGGGACCATCAAAATAAAGCTCTTGAAAAAGCCAATCTATCGGAAATATTGGACAGTAAAAAAGAAGAAGCGACTAATGAATTGGCCGTAGAATCGACGACCAATATTGTTACTGCCAATGCTAATAATAAGGTCGATCCAGTTTCTGTAAAGGATCGAATGAATACAATTATAAATTTTGAAAACAGGATTTTATCTTTACTTGTAGACCCAGATAAAGGTCTATTTTTGCAACATCACTTTTTTACTGGTATGCGATTAAAGGACAAAAACCGCATTATGATTTTTGATGCGATTGCCGAAGGACCAAATACTACCTACATAATCGAAATAAAAGCAACTGGACGTAAAAAAATTGTAGAGGATGCATTAATTCAAATCACTAAATATATGGCGGCTTATGAGAATAGTCAATTGGAAAATGCAAAAAAGACTGCCGTAAGAGGGATAATTGTCCTGCCAGTTAATGAAAATATATCAGACTTTTGCTCGACTACAATCGGTGTACTTAAGTTTGATCCTTCCACCGAAACTTTTACAAATAAAGATGTTTTATTTAACTGGATATATGGCAATCATTCTTCATAGTGAAAACTCGGGGTCAGGTATGAGGATTTAGTTTTTTTGCAGGGCAATGAGGGCGACTCATTGTCCTGTTTCGCTGTTATACCCGATACGGGGAGCCGTATCATTGGTAACGGCGAAAAAATGGTTTAAAGAATAGCAAAAATAAAACATGAAAAGATTGGGTAATCCTACGAATTTATTTTGCAGGATTTTGTATTTTTATGGTAAATAAGTATGGTATATGGTAATGAGTTGAAGATACGGAAGAACCGTCCTAATATATCCCTTTATAAGATCAAAGTGCACTATAGGACAATTCCAGTATATAATAACTCTCTCATGAATTATCATGAAACCAGCAGGCATAATACCGATCAGTTAATAGAAAGAAGGATCTACTGTGGGCAATTGCGTCGTACATTTTCTTCCCGCCAAAGCCGGAGACTGTTTTGTTGTGGAATTCGACAACGGGGAATGTATCCTTGTTGACTGTGGTTACAAGTCTACATACGAAACCGAGCTGAAGCCCTTGTTAATCCAATTAAAGCATAAGGGCTGCCACGTAATATTAATGCTGATTACGCACATAGATCAGGATCATATAGAAGGAGCGAGCGCATTTTTACGTGATAACGGTCCCGCAAATGCACCTCATATTATCGATGTGGAAAATATTTGGTTCAACGGATTTTTCAATACGCTGTTCATGCGGGATGAATTCCAGGAGAGAAAACGGGCGGCAATCGGGGACCTGCAGAAGAAACGGATGAATATGGTATTGGGTCAGTTGTCCATGCAGATCGATGGCAATACCGGCCCGATATCGGCAGCGCATAGCAGAAGCTTCGAGGAGCTATGCGCTCACAACGGATATCGGTTAAACGCACAGTTTGTTGACCAGGTTGTTAAAAGAAGTGCGGACAATAGAAATCATTTGGCCGATCATTCCATTCAAATTGGAGAATGCAGACTGATTGTGTTGTCCCCAAGCGCAGTTTCGCTGGATAGGCTGGCGCACAAATTGAATATTGAGATGATCCGGAACTTTGGCGTTCACTATGAGCTTTCGGATCATGTGGAATTTGCGGCATTGTTTGAACGATTAATGGAGTTGCAAATAGAGCCGGGCGGTTTTGAGGAATATATTTCGGCCTCAGAGTTACGGCTTGAACGTTGGATCGGCACTTCCACACTGGCGCAGATGAACGAGGTAAACAATGCATCCATTGTAATCGAAATTGAATATAAGGGCACGAAATTGTTGTTTACCGGAGACTCGGACAGCGACAGTTGGGCGGAGTTTTTGATGGAGGAGTATGATCTGATCAAGATATCCCACCATGGCACTACAAAACCGAATATAAAGTTGCTGGAGAAAGCAAAGGGTAGAACACTTCTCATATCGACGGACGGCGGAAAGCAAAACCGGCATCCGGAGAATGATCTGTTGGCTAGAGCCATTCTAACCGGGAATAAAACCATATATTTTAACTACGACATCAAACAAAAACAGGAACTGCTGGATATGCAGGGAGAATACGGATATTCCGCTATGTTTGGACATCGAGAAATCGGATTGTAGAGGGAAATGGGTATGGAGAAATATATAGTCAAGGTGCGCTCTTATCTAAAAGATGAGTGCATTGAATATGGAACTGGGATCATGATCGCGAGAAATCTCGTGCTGACTCCCAGGCATGTGGTCTGTGGAGACTGTCATACGGTGTGGATCAGTGACAAAGAAGACCAAGCTCGCATCGTAAAGGAGAATGATGTTGCAGTAGTGCTGGAGATCGACCACTCTGATGACGCTTGCAGTATGGCAGATATTTTTTCCGATGATGAGAGCTTAGATGAAGAATCGATATGGACGGTCAGCGGATTTATTACATCCCGGCAACACGAGCATCATGTGAGGGGAACTGGGATCATCGTTTCACCGGTAAGGGATGCAGAATGGGATTATCATCTGGCAGCAATTACGACTGGAATGGCGGATAATTATCAGGGGTTATCCGGCTCTCCGGTATTCTGTGATCACAGAATCGTCGGCATCCTTCAAATGCAGGTTTATAATAGCAGCGGCGCATTGGGCGTACGTATGTCATCCGTGCAGATGTTTCAGGATTTGCTGGCGAAGGAAAATATCAAGCCTAATGCATATCAAATGCTACTGGAGGAGGCCTGTACCCAATATACGAAAAGCCAGATCGATAAAAATGTGAAAAGTAAAAAGTACATTGCAGACATATTCGTGGAAGAAGGCAGCTATAAAGAAAATCTCCGATATTTTGCAGACCCTATATTGTTTTTGAAGAAAGCGATAAGTGATGTAAAGATTCTTGATTTTGAAAGTGTTAATTTTCACTTGAGAAAGAATGGCGAACAGGGAATTGATTTTTCTGGTTTGACAGAGGATTTTTTACCGCACGAGATGGAACGGGTATATACTTATATGCAGGAGAAAATTTCCGATGCGATTTTCCGGCTGGAGAACTTTGAGAAAAGTAATCGCTCTGATACTTCTAGTTTGGAACAGCACTTTTATGTCAGACAAAATAGTCTTAACAATTCTGCTAAATTCTATTTATCTGCTATAAAAGACAATATCGATTTTATAGCCAAGAAGTATATTCTGCTAACCAAAGACGCTGGCCAGGGGAAAACGAATTTCGTATGCGACTTTGCATTGAATTTCTTGATGAGAAAGGGCTATTGCGCGCTATATTTTAATGCCTATGATTTTAGAGAAAATCCCATGGCCCTCGTAAAGCAAAAACTGTCGCTTGATGGGACGTATTCACTCCCTTATGCAAATAAAATTCTCCTCTGGGAGTGGAATCGCTCCAAAAGGCCGATCGTCATTATCATAGATGGATTAAACGAGAACACGCTGGTGAAGGACTTTGGCCAGTGCATTCGGGATTTTCTGGAGGAATGTCAAGCCTACCCATATATCAAGGTGATTATGACCACCCGTAACGAGTTCTTACAGGAGAGGTTTGCGGCGATCGACGAAGGAACGTATTTGAGCGTATATAAGCATATCGATATGTGGCAAAGAGACAATGACTTCAAGGAGCGGATCTTTTGGGGTTACTTGCGCTTTTTCGAGATTACGGTCAGAAAGAATACATTAACGAATAAATCCTATGATGCATTAACCAATGATATACTGCTGTTACGATTTTTTTGCGAAGTAAACGAAAACAAGAAGCAAATCTACGTATATGATGTTTACAAATATGATGTATTCCGGCAGTATTTAGATCGAAAATCACTGGAATATCAAAAGGATCAGCAGGTCTTAAATCATCAAGATTCTTTGTATGCCCTGCTTGATAAAGTTTCGGCGTATATGATCCGTGAAAAAACATTCTTTAATGTCCCATCCAGTATTTTTAACGAATCTGAGCAAAAGCTGCTCTATCAAATGCTGGATAACGAGGTGATATTCAAGGACGAGCAGATAATGAAAACTGGCATGTTAATGAGAAATACCGTTGTGATCAGCTTTACTTTTGATGAATTCCGGGATTTCTGCATAACGAACTATGTTTTAACCCATCTTGCGGAGCAGCACGCCTTTCTGACGTTTTGGGGTCAAATGAATAAAGAGAATCTGACGATACGGGAAGGCGTTCGAAAATACATTTTTTACTTAGCGCGAACCGAGTCACAGGAGGATCTGCTGCCAATCATCGAGGATCTTCCTGAATACGAAAATCTCTACTGGCGCTATATATGGGGTTTGGAGGATCGTCATTTCACCGCCAGGGATGCGGAAGCCTGGAGGAAGCAGCTTATTGCGAATGGGCCTCACGCGAAAAAAATTATTCATGATCTGATCGGCAAATATGACTGTGAATTTTTTTCTAATATCAATATCTGTTTGCTGTTCGAAGCGCTGGATGCGCTCGCCGAAAAAATAGACTTGTATGATGTTTTTACTAAAAGGATGTTTGGTGTTTACCATCAGAAGAAAGGCACTTATACCGATCCCGGGCCAGAGTCTGTGTGGCCGTTTAACATGATGATCCGGGACATTGCGGAATATGTAAATGATAATTCTTGGAATGTGTACCATTCCGAGTGGTATCGACTGATCATCTATTTGCTTGAATTGGAGAACAGGGGCGCGTTAGATTTATGGTGCAAGCTCTATGGGGTGTCACCGGAGGTAGCAGTTCGCATTCTGGAAGAAATGAACCGCCATAAAAGCTGCTTGATTTTATGCAATGTGAAGGAGATTTTGCATCATCTCACAAAGGGTAGGAACGGTGATGCATACGATCAGATACTTGAACGGCTGGTTCAGGAGAACACCTTCTGCAGGGATATACCTATTAACATGGAGCTATTTTCTAAGTTGCTTCTTGAGTAAGGCGGAGGATAACATGATGATACTTAAATTATCGGATGGATATTACTGCAAAGCAGATGATAATTTTATTTATGAAGAGCTTGAAAAAAGAATATCCGATACATTACATCTGCGAAAGGATTCCTTTGCGGAGTTCTACACAAAGAGGATCTTTCAGGCTTTTTTTCAATATGCCAGGGATTTAAAAAAGGAATATCTGACGTACTATGGACAGGAATATGATAGCTTTGCCGATTACTTGTATAAAAAAGAGTTAATGGAGTTGGAGCATATCAAGATTTTGAATCTGAGCGAACGGCAAACCTTATTTAAGCTGAACATAAATTTATCCAGCTATAATGCCGACTCTTTGATCGAATATGAAGATAACGGTATAGATATTCTGAATCAGGCTTTGGAGGAGATTGGACTATGAAGATCAGGCAGGACTTTGTAACGAACAGTTCCTCTACCTCTTTCATTATTTCAATGAAGGATGACTTAAATAAAGAGCGCTTTTTAAAAGATATCGGAATCGAAGGACCATCTTCGGTAAGTCGGCTTTTTGAAGAACTTTATGAAGCAGTAGAGCAGAACAAACAGGACATTATAGAATATATGAAGGAATCCCGAACATCATATCGCAGCGTAGCGGAATTTTTGCAAACAGAACACTATGATGAAGAGACAGTCAAAACTATAGAAAAGCTGCTGGCCGAAAACAGAAAGGTATATTACGGAAACCTTCGCTCCGATGGATATTCGGCAGCGGAAGTCTATTTTTGTTCGGAAAGCTTTCTGATTTGTGAAGATAACTTGTATTTTAACGGTAAGATCGGTGGCTGGTAATGGGAAGTTGCTTGATTCGAAATTGTAGAGAAAGCGGGTATATCCTGGGATTTGATCGAGATGAGGGCACGTTTATCCGATATGGCAAAAACGGCAGCGAGCCATTCTATAACGCGACAGGGCCTGAGTTGCTGGATATCGCAATCACAAATTACTGCGAACGGGAATGCGATTTTTGCTATCGCGCTTCAAACAGGCAGGGTAGTTTCATGTGCATAGGAGATTACGAGCTCATTATGGAGCAGGCGGAAAAGGCAGGGGTTTTACAGGTGGCCTTAGGCGGCGGAAACCCAAACCAACATCCTCAGTTCGTGCAGATATTGCAGAAAACCCGCGACCATAATATTGTTCCCTCCTATACAACAAATGGACAGGGCATGACGAACGAGATCTATGCGGCAACGAAACAATTCTGCGGCGCAATGGCCGTCAGCTGGTATGAACCCTATGCAGATGCGCAGGAAGTAATCAAACGGGCTAGCGCATTCGAAATCAAGGTCAACGTCCATTTTATGCTAAACAAACTCAGTCTCCCGCAGGCGATGGAATTGCTGGAGAAACACACCGATTTACTGGAAAGCGTCAATGCGATCGTTTTTCTGAATTATAAGCCGGTGCATTCCTCCGATGCCTTGTGCCTGACGGATGGAGACGAAATAAAAGATTTCTTCGAATTCGTGAAGAAAATCAAAAATTGCAAAATCGGCTTTGACAGCTGTATGATTTCATTTTTGCCGCTAATAGGAGATGGCCTGCTGAAGGAGACCGTGGATTTTTGCGAAGCGGCAAGATTTTCAGCTTATATTTCAGAAAATCTACTCCTGTACCCATGCTCATTCATGAACGATATCTCCGGGAATGGAATTGATTTAAGGGAGCATTCACTGCGGGATGGATGGGAATTTGGCGAAGAATTTGTCAAAATGCGCGAGAGATTAAGCAGGCCCGGAGCACAGCAGCAATCCATTTTGGCGTGCCAAACCTGTGAAAATTATGTGATGTGCCACGGTGGCTGTCCAATTTTTAATATCAACAGATGCAGGGAGAAGTAAATCTGCGGAGGAAAAACTAATGATGATTTCAGAAACGGCTGCAAGGCGAAGGAATTTACTAATTTCCATCATACGCGGAATTCTCAAAGAGAACTATGAAGTGACGCGCGAGTATACGGTGTCGGAGATTGAGACAATCTTTCATTTTCGGAAAAGGGATATCGCATATAATTTAGACTATTTATTTGATCAAAGGGATGAGAAATACATCCTAAAAACAAAAAAGCTGAAGGAAGTCCAAAAAATAATTCGGAATCATCACCAGGTCTTCGGACAGTTGGAAACCGCCAAAGTATTATTTATAAAATCCTTCGGAAGATTTTATGATGACCGTAAAAATAGCGCAAGCTTTTCGTTTGACCATGAAAGGTTGCGGAAGATTTATTCTGACCTGCAGCCGATGATCCCGATCCTTCATTGGGGGATGCTTCCAATTCTATCAAAATGGCTAATGATTAATAGCGGAAGGCTCCCAGAGAATGACATAATCGATTTCTACGATCATTATGATATGCTTACTGCATTGTTGAATGAAATAAGAGGACGGGGAGAAACGATGGAAACCAAGGGAGACAATACGCTAAACAAAGAAATGACTTTCTCTGTATATACGAGAAGGTGGGGGCATGCGGACGTTTATCGAATTGAGCGGACGATCGACGGATGGGAGGTTCACCATATAGCGATCAATGGTAAATGCGCTAAGGATGGCGAAGGGGCCCTTATGAATAATTTACATCATGATTATATATTTTTCCCGGAAGACGGCGTGAAATGCGCACTCAGTAAGTTATGGGACGATGCGGAAGACAGGAACCTAACGCCGGAGGAATTGCAGAAAAGGCTTCAACAGATCGCGGACTGGATCAGTAGTGTTGAAAAGGCGGTTGGAGAAAATCAGCCTGATTGGGTTAATTATTACTGAGTGTAAAAAATTTATCGGCTTGAGAAGAAAGGGGACGGCTCTGAAAGAGATCAATTGGAAATTTTGCGCGCAAAAAGGCTAATCTCATAGCAGAAACGCAAGGTTAGCCTATAAGTTACCTAAACGCAAAAATTTTGATTGTCCACAAAGAAGGATCGTGGGCTGCACAGTTATGGAATTTTAAAGGTATACAAGGTGACTGTTCTACTGTTTCCTATGATTTGGCAAAAGATACAATAGGGACGGGTTGTTTACTTACTATTGAGGATTGACTGGGAATGCCAATGGGGACGGTTCCGCCTGACAACGGAATCTTGCTGAGTTGTATCGCCGATTATCGAGATTGTGACTCACGGGAACAAAGGAAGACAAGTATAATCCAGGTGATGATTCCTGACTTGTAGAGAACGGAGTTATCGGCAACAAATTTTGCCCAACAATAATACGGTAAAAATAAAAAACACCGCAAAGTAATAGCCAGTTAATATGGCTACTATTCTGCGGTGCGGTGCTCACATTTTTTAAAGTATATCTCTTTATGACCTAACGGGCACCTTCAAAGCCTGCCCAGGATAAACGCTTACATTGTTATCTAATTTATTTATCCGTCGAATCTCAAATGCCAACCGGGACGGTTCCGCCTGACAACGAAATTTTGCTCAGCAATAATAGGGCAAAATAAAAACACCGCAAGGTAATAGCCAATTAATATAGCTACTATTCTGCGGTGATTACGTTTTTTTTAGCAGATAGATTATATTTCTTTAAGACCTAACCGGCACCTTCAAAGGCTGCCCAGGATATACATGCGCATTGTTATCTAATTTATTTATACGTCGAATCTCATAAACAACTTCACGGACATCATCCTTGGGTGTTGCATACTTACTAGCAATTTGCCAAACGGTATTTCTATTTGGACATTTATCCGATGACTAGACCAACTGAGTTTTGAAGTAGACTTATGCCCTTAAAAGACATAAGCAATCCACCT
>Ga0316613_10003106_pt1 | contig 10421 bp, 7 predicted proteins | sample OWC_soil_day10_C_2_FD_207647 | JGI IMG/M metagenome (GOLD analysis project Ga0316613, IMG submission 207647) | Wetland soil microbial communities from Old Woman Creek delta, Ohio, United States - OWC_soil_day10_CT_b | ecosystem: Environmental > Terrestrial > Soil > Wetlands | place: USA: Ohio... | reverse complement strand
AGTGTAAGATATTTGAATTATTTGATAAAATATGGAATAAAAACTATATCTAAGGAGGAACCGGGTATGCCGTATGATGCGACCAAGATGGCGGATTGGCAGATTTCAGAGGCGGCGGAAGAACACCTGAAGTCGGTATGGGACCTCGGGAAGGAAATGGGGCTGGAAAAGAATGAAATCCTTCCCTACGGGAGGATCGGCAAGCTCGATTTCATGAAAATCATCAGCCGGCTGGGAAACAAACCGGATGGAAAATATATAGACGTTACCGCCATCACCCCGACGCCCCTGGGAGAAGGCAAAACGACTACGACGATGGGGCTGATTGAGGGATTAGGAAAGCGGAAGAAGAACGTCGGCGGGGTGATCCGCCAGCCGTCGGGCGGACCCACCATGAATATCAAGGGAAGCGCGGCCGGGGGCGGTAACGCCCAGGCGATCCCCCTCACGGAATTTTCCATGGGCCTTACCGGCGATATCAACGACATCATGAACGCCCACAACCTGGCCATGGTGGCGATGAACGCCCGGATGCAGCACGAAGCCAACTACACGGACGAACAGCTTTCCAAACGGAGCCTAAGACGCCTCGACATCGACCCGAAGAATATCGAGATGGGCTGGATCATCGATTTCTGCGCCCAGGGCCTGCGAAACATCATCATGGGGATCGGCGGGAAGATGGACGGATTCCTGATGAATTCCCGATTCGGAATCGCCGTGAGCTCGGAACTGATGGCCATTCTGGCCATTGTCCGCGATTTGGCCGATCTACGGGACCGACTAGGCAAGATCACCGTGGCCTATGACCGCAAGGGGAACCCGGTCACGACTACGGACCTGGAAGTGGCCGGGGCCATGTGCGCCTGGATGCGCAACGCGATCAACCCCACGCTCCTGCAGACTGTGGAGGGGCAGCCGGTCATGGTTCATGCAGGGCCTTTTGCGAATATAGCCGTCGGTCAATCCTCCATCATCGCCGACCGGATCGGTCTTAAGTTATTTGATTATAATGTTACGGAGAGCGGTTTTGGGGCCGACATCGGGTTTGAAAAATTCTGGAATGTGAAATGCCGCAACAGCGGTCTGATCCCGAACGTGGCCGTGGTGACCTGCACGGTTAGGGCTCTGAAGATGCACGGCGGCGGGCCGAAAGTGGTGGCGGGATTGCCCCTGGATCCTTCCTACACCAAAGAGAACCTCCCCCTTCTGGAAAAGGGCGTGGGCAACCTTCTCCACCACGTGGGGATCGTCAAGCAGGCGGGAATCAACCCCGTGGTTTGCATCAACTCCTTTCATACGGACACCAGGGAAGAAATCGCCTTCCTGCGCAGGGCTTGCGAGCAGGCCGGGGCCCGGGTAGCCGTTTCCGAGCATTGGGCCAAGGGGGGCGACGGCGCGTTGGAGCTGGCCGATGCGGTTATCGATGCCTGCAACGAAAAGGTGGATTTCAAATTCCTCTACCCTCTGGAGATGCCCCTGCGCCAACGCGTGGAAACCATCGCGAAAAACGTATACGGAGCCGCAGGCGTTTCCTGGGCGGTCGAAGCCGAAGCCAAGGCCAAGAAATTTGAGTCCGATCCCAAATATAAGGATTTTGCAACGATGATGGTCAAGACGCACCTGAGCCTGACCCATGATCCCTCTCAAAAAGGGGTTCCCAAAGGCTGGGCCCTTCCAGTCCGCGATGTCCTGCTCTTCTCCGGGGCGAAGTTCTTCTGTCCGGTGACCGGAGCGATCACCCTCATGCCGGGAACAAGCTCGGACCCGGCGTTCCGGCGGGTGGATGTGGATGTGAAGACGGGTAAGGTCAAAGGGTTATTTTGAAAATTTTTCACCACAGAGGGCCCAGAAAGCACAGAGAAAAAATATTTCAAAGTAAACGACAAAAGAAAAAATAAAGTAATTTTTTTGGCAAAAAAATCTCTGTGGTCTCTGTGCTCTCTGTGGTGAGTATAAGGAGCTTAAAATGCCGGCGAAGATTATCAGTGGTACCGAAGTGGCCAGACAGATCCGAGAGGAGCTGGCCAAAGAGGTGGCGGTGCTGAAGGAAAAGCACAACGTCGTCCCCGGGTTGGTGACCATATTGGTGGGGGAGAACCCGGCCTCGGTGAGCTATGTGACCGGGAAACAGAAAACGGCGAAGGAGCTTGGGTTTTTTTCAATCCAGGACAATCAACCGGCCGAAATTCCGGAAGTGAAACTTCTGGAATTGATCGCGCGATACAACCAAGACCCCAAGATCCACGGAATTTTAGTCCAGCTTCCCCTGCCCAAGCATATCAATGAAACAAAAGTTCTTTATGCCATCGACCCCCGAAAGGATGTGGATGCGTTTGATGATTGGGGAAGCGGACTATCTGCCCTGTACGCCCGCCGGGATTCAACAGCTTCTGATCCGCTCGGGAGTGAAAACCGACGGGGCCGAGGTAGTGGTGATGGGGCGATCGAACATCGTCGGGAAGCCGATTGCCAATATTCTCCTGCAAAAACAAAAGGGCGCCAACGCCACCGTTACCATCTGCCACACCGGAACCAAGGATATGGCTTTCCATACTCGGCGGGCGGATATCCTGATCGTGGCCGCGGGCAAACCCAAGGCGGTGACGGCGGATATGGTGAAAGAAGGGGCGGTCGTGATCGACGTGGGGGTGAACCGCATCGGGATGAGCAAGGAAGGGAAGGCGATCCTTTGCGGGGACGTGGATTTCGAGGCCGTCAAAGAGAAGGCCGGCGCCATCACCCCGGTCCCCGGCGGGGTCGGACCCATGACCATCACCATGCTGATGGCAAACACGGTCAAAGCCGCCAAGCTGGCGGGGAAATAATCCCGGCTGAGTGACCTATCTCATAGCCGGGGAGAAAAACCGGTTTTAAAATATGAATTGGGGAGGGTTGGGCTTTGGCGTCGCAGATTTTTGAGGCATGCGGATCCTAAGCCGCTCCGCCCGGTTCGTTCGTAGCCTTTTTCCTCCAACAATTCTGCCTCGCTGAATTGCCCTCCCGCGCAAAGGAGAGCTCGATGTCAGTTAAAGAAAGCCAAGCGAAGCCTGCCGATTTGGGCGATCTGTTTGCCGAAGAGAAGGGAATCCATGTCCAAGACTGCTATCAGTGCCAGAAATGTGCGGTCGGATGCCCGGTGGTTTTTGCCATGGATTACAAACCCAACCAGATCATGCAGATGGTTTCTCTGGGAATGAAAAAGCGGCTCCTGGATTGCAGGACGATCTGGGTCTGCGCCTCCTGCTACACGTGCAGCAGCCGCTGCCCCAACGACATCGACATCGCCGGGGTCATGGACCGGCTGCGCCAGGCGGCTCTGCGCGAAGGGGTTGCGCCGGCGGAGAAAGAGGTGCCGATTTTCCATGCCTCGTTCCTGGAGTCGATCCGAAGCCACGGCCGGGTCCATGAGCTGGGCTTGATGGTGCGGTATAAGATGAAAACCGGAAAATTCCTGGACGATTTCAAGCTGGGCTGGAAGATGTTCACCAAGGGAAAGCTGCGGTTGTTCCCGGCTGGAATCCGCAAAAAGGCGGAAATCAAAAGGTTTTTTCGAGAATCGAAAATATGAGGGTCTCGTAAAGGCCAATGAATTCGTCGCCGGGACGCGATGAAAATGCTGGATTCCGGCTTTCGCCGGAATGACAAATTTAAGAAAGCGGTTTATTTCCATCTGCGGCGTCCGCGTTATTTCGAGACGTTGAATCCAAGGAGGATTAGCCATTTCAAGCGCAGAAAAGAAAATACAAGTTTCTTACTACCCCGGATGCGCGCTGCACGGAACGGCGCGGGAGTATGACGACTCCGTCAAGGCGGTAAGCGGGATGCTGGGGGTTGAACTGCTGGAATTGCCCGACTGGAACTGCTGCGGAGCCAGCGCGGCGCACAGCACCGACGACGTTCTGGCCTATCAGCTCGCGGGCCGCAACCTGAAGATCGCGGCGGAAGAAGGGAAAGACCTGGTCATTCCCTGCGCGGCCTGCTACAGCCGGCTGAAAGCGGCGGAGAAAACAGAGAGAGAGACGACCTCTGCAGTGTCCGGGAATATTCGGGTGCTTAGCATCCTGGAATTCTTGGCCGGGGCCGAGATGGCGGAAAAGATCCAAACCTTGAAAAAGCGGTCTCTTGAAGGGCTGCGGGTCGTCTGTTATTACGGATGCCTGTATTCCCGGCCTCCCCGCATCACGGGCGCAAAGAATTATGAAAACCCGGATGAGATGGACCGCTTGTTGAAAAGGATCGGGGTCGAGTCGCTGCCCTGGTCTTATAAAACCGACTGCTGCGGCGGGAGCCTGGTTCTCACGCGGACGGATATCGTGCGGCGCCTGACCCAAAAGCTTTTCGACCGCGCCCTGGATACCGGCGCCGAGGCCATCGTGGTGGCCTGCCCCCTGTGTCAGGCGAACTTGGACACCCGGCAGGAAGAGATCTCCCGGGAAGCGGGGAAGAATTATACGATTCCGATTTTTTATTTCACGGAACTGCTCGGAATCGCCCTGGGACATAGGGATCCGGGAAAGTGGTGGAAGAAACATTTTGTGGATCCTTCGGGGCTACTTTCAAAAAAAGGATTGAACTAAAGGTATGAAGAAAGAGCAGGAACATTCAGGGAACGGCGACGGCAACAAAAAAGTCGGCGCGGTTATGGTCGTGGGCGGAGGGGTTGGAGGGATGCAGGCGGCCCTGGATCTGGCCAACTCCGGGTTCAAGGTTTACCTGGTGGAGGAGGGGAGCGCCATCGGCGGGCGTATGGCTCAGCTCGACAAGACCTTTCCCACGAATGACTGCTCGATGTGCACGATCAGCCCCAAATTGGTGGAAACGGGACGTCATCTCAATATCGCCCTCCTGACCGACAGCGAAGTGACCAAGGTTGAAGGCGAGGCCGGGAACTTCCGGGTCACCCTGAAGCGCAAACCGCGGTACATCGACGTGAGCAAGTGCACGGGCTGCAGCGACTGCGCCCAGGTCTGCCCGGTGCCCATCGCGGGGCGGTTCGACGAAGGGATGGCTCAGCAGCGGGCGGCCTTCAAGCTCTACCCGCAGGCCGTGCCCAACGCCTATGCCATCGAAAAGCGGGGCATCGCCGCCTGCCGGGACGCCTGCCCAACCGGTCAGCGGGCCCAAGGGTACATCGCCCTGATTCGCGAAGGACGATATGAAGACGCGATGCGGACGATCAAGGAAGACAACCCCTTTCCCGGAATCTGCGGCCGGATCTGTAATCACCGCTGTGAAGAAGCCTGCAATCGCAATTTAGTCGACGAGCCGATTTCGATCGCTTCTCTGAAACGGTTCGTGGCCGACCAGGTATACGCGAAGCCGTACAATCCTCCGGATCCGATTCCCTACAAATTCGAGGAGAAGGTGGCCATTATTGGGGCGGGTCCGTGCGGCCTGACGGCAGCCGGTGATTTGCGTAAGCTGGGGTACCCGGTCACCGTTTTCGAAGCCCTTCCCTTAGCCGGGGGCATGCTCAGGGTGGGAATTCCCGATTACCGTCTCCCCCCGATGATCGTGGACCGCGAGGTGCGGGACATCATCGACCTCGGCATCTACCTTAGGCTTAACACCCCCGTTACCAACCTGGATGAGGTCATGAAGGAGGGGTTCAAGGCCGTCCTCATTGCCGTGGGGGCCCATGAAGGGCGAAAGCTTCCCATCCCGGGTGCGGATCTTCCCGAAGTCCTGATCAACACCCAGGTTCTCCGGGACGTGAGCCTGAGCAATATCGGGATCGAGCCGGAAAAGGGAAAAATTCACCCGAAAGAAATTATCGCCAAGCGGCACGTTCTTGTCCTGGGCGGGGGGAACGTGGCCATGGACTGCGCCCGAACTGCCCTGCGCTTAGGCGCGGCTAAAGTGGAGATGGCCTGTCTGGAAAGCCGGGAGAAGATGCCCGCCGACGCCGTGGAAATCCAGGAAGCCGAAGAAGAAGGGATCCGCATTCACAACGACCGGTCTTTCCGGCGGATCCTGGAAAAAGACGGACATGTGGCCGGCGTGGAAGCCGTGAACGTGACCTTCATGGAATTCGACAGCGAAGGCCGCCTGAACCTCAAGACCGAAGAGGGCAGTGAGCATCTTCTACCGTGCGAGGTGGTGATCTTCGCCATCGGCCAGCGGGCGGGTCTCGCCTTCATTCCCGAAAGCGCCGGCGTGGGAATTACCCGAGCCTCCACGATCTCCGTCAACCCTAACACCTTTGCCGCAACCCGGCCCGGCGTTTTTGCCGCCGGGGACGCGACCACCGGTACGGGTTACGTCGTCGAAGCCGTTGCCGCCGGACACAAGGCGGCGGCCAGCATGCACCGCTATCTCCGAGGCGAAGAGATGGAGCCGGCGGTGAAACCCGAGCTGCCGGTGGTGAAAATGACCGACGGCGAGATCGAAGAAAAATTGGAGCGCGGGGAAATCCGCGTCTCTCCGCGGGTGGCCATGAGACACCGCTCGGTGAGCGACCGGGCCTCTTCATTCCAGGAGGGAAACCTCGGGTATTCGGAAGAGGAAGCGAAGGCGGAAGCGGCCCGCTGCCTCTCCTGCGGGGTCTGCTCGGAATGCCTCTGCTGCTATTACAAATGCGGTGTGGGTGCGGTGCGGCATGACATGGTGGAACGGGAGGAAGAGATTCACGTCGGGTCCCTCATCCTGGCTCCCGGCTACGATATCTACAACGCCAAGCTTTCGCAGGAATACGGTCTGGGGCGATACCCCAATGTGGTCAATGCCCTCCAGTTCGAACGCATCCTTTCCGCTTCCGGGCCTACCATGGGGCACGTGAACCGGCCGTCCGACGGCAAAGTCCCGCGAAAAGTCGCGTTCATCCAGTGTGTGGGCAGCCGGGATAAGGAGCACCCCTACTGTTCGGCGGTCTGCTGCATGTACGCCACGAAAGAAGCGATCATCGCCAAGGAGCACGAAAAGGAGCTGCAGGCGACCATCTTCTTCATCGACATCCGCGCCTACGGCAAGGGGTTCGACAGCTACTACGAAAGAGCGCGCAAGGAGTACGGCATCCGCTATGTGCGCTCCATGGCCTCCCGGGTGGCGGAAGACCCGCGGACCCGCAACCTGAGGATTTCCTACCAGGATGAAACCGGGGAGATCCGGGAGGAGGAATTCGACCTGGTGGTCCTTTCGGTGGGCATGGTCCCTTCAGCCTCAACGAAACAGCTGGCGGCGACCGTGGGTATCGATTTGGATCCTTATGGATTTGCCAAGACCGATCCCTTTGCTCCCCTGGCGACTTCGCGGCCGGGCGTTTATGCCTGCGGGGTTTTTCAGGGGCCGAAGGACATCCCCGAAACTGTGGCCCAGGCGAGCGGAGCGGCGGCGGCGGCCTCAGCCGTTCTTTCCGAGGTGCGCGGCACCGAGGTGACCCGCAAGGAATACCCTGAGCAGAAGGACGTAAAAAAGGAGGAGCCCCGGATCGGGGTCTTTGTCTGCCGCTGCGGAAATAATATCGGCGGGGTCGTCAATGTCCCCTCGATTAAGGAATATGCCAACTCGCTGGGGAATGTCGTCTATGCCGATGAAAATCTCTACACCTGCTCCCAGGACACCCAGGAAAAAATCAAAAAAGCCATCGAAGAGCACAAGCTGAACCGGGTGGTCGTAGCCTCCTGCTCGCCCCGCACCCACGAACCTCTGTTCCAGGAAACGATCCGCGAGGCGGGGCTCAACCGCTTCCTCTTCGAGATGGCGAATATCCGCGACCAATGCTCCTGGGTGCACATGCATGAACATGAGGAAGCGACCCACAAGGCCCGCGATCTGGTGCGCATGGCCATCGCCAATGCCCGGCTGATTCGCCCCCTCGACGAGCTCACCAAAAGCGTCACCAAGAAAGGTCTGGTGGTTGGCGGGGGATTGGCCGGAATGTCCGCGGCCCTTGGCCTGGCGGAGCAGGGGTTTGAAACCTACTTAGTGGAAAAAGAAGAGGAATTGGGGGGCAACCTGCGCCACATTCAAAACACGGTGGACGGGAAGAATGTCCGGGAATTTTTAGGCGAAATGCGGCAGCAGGTAACGGATCACCCCCGGATTCAGGTCTTCACCGGCGCCGGAATCAAGGACTTCGGCGGTTATGTGGGGAACTTCAAGACTACGATTGGGTTCGGAGCGGCGAAGACCGTGCGGGAGTTGGAGCACGGAGTTATCGTTATCGCCACCGGGGGAGAAGAGCTCAAACCCAAAGAATACCTGCACGGCGAGGACCCGCGGGTGCTAACCCAGCTGGAACTTGAAAGGATGCTAGCGGCGGACGGGAAAAAGGCTTCAGAGCTGAACGAAGTGGTTATGATCCAGTGCGTGGGTTCCCGCAACGAGGAGCGGCCTTACTGCAGCCGGGTCTGCTGCGCTTCGGCGGTAAAAAACGCGCTCAAGATCAAAGCCCTGAACCCCAAGGCCCGGGTCAAGGTTCTTTACCGGGATATGCGGATGTACGGGCACCTGGAGGAGCATTACGCCCGGGCGCGGCATGCCGGGATTTTGTTTCTCCGTTACGAAGAGGACCGTAAGCCGGTCGTGAACCAGAAGGACGGAAGTTTGGAGCTTTCCTTTTACAACCCCGTCCTGCGGGAGGAGATGACTTTGCGACCCGATCTTCTGGTTCTTTCCGCTGCGGTCGTTCCTTCCGATACCGAGGAATTGTCCAAGATGCTCAAGTGCTCGCGGACGACGGACGGGTTCTTCCTTGAAGCGCACATGAAACTGCGGCCCGTCGATTTTGCCACGGACGGGATCTACCTCTGCGGTCTGGCCCATGCCCCGAAGACCATCGACGAAAGCCTTTCCCAGGCCGCGGCCGCGGTTTCCCGGGCCTGTACGATCCTGTCCAAAGACCAGATTCAGGTTGGGGGGATTGTCTCCGTGGTGGATCCGGACAAGTGCGCCGCCTGTCTCACCTGCGTGCGCGCCTGCCCATACAACGTGCCGGTCATCAATGCCGAGGGGAAGGCGGAAATCGAAGTGGCCAAATGCCAGGGGTGCGGGATCTGCGCTTCGGAGTGCCCCGGCAAAGCCATCAAGCTCCAGCATTTCACCGATGAGCAGATCATGGCAAAGTGCGCCGTGCTTCTCGACATTCCAGCAGAGATGCTGAAAGGGGAAGCCGCCTGATGGATAAGTTCGAACCGACAATCGTGGCCTTTTGCTGTCACTTTTGCGCTTACACGGCCGCCGATTTGGCCGGGACCATGCGTTTGCAGTACCCGCCCAACGTCCGCATCATCCGCCTCCCCTGCACCGGGAAGGTGGACGTCCGGTTTCTCTTAGAGGCGTTTGAAAAAGGGGCCGACGGGGTCTATGTGGCCGGGTGCCTGGAAGGAGACTGCCATTTTCTCACGGGAAACTTCCGGGCGAAGAAACGGGTGGCCTATGCCAAACGGCTTCTGGATGAAATCGGATTCGGCGGGGAACGCCTGGAGATGTATAACATGTCCGCGGCCATGGGTCCGCGTTTTGCCGAAGTCGCCCGGGAGATGACCGAGAAGATCCGCAAACTGGGCCCCAGCCCGATTAAAAAAAACGCCGAGCGCCCGGTGCAGAGCGCAGAGCGCAAAGAGCCGGCGTCCGGAGAAGAAATGGGGGATGCCGGGCTTCAGGGGAAGAGCGGTTCACTTAAAGGAACGTAATCAATATGAGGGCCTATTTACGCTGAGCGCCGTGCGCTTTGCGGTTTTGGAGGTTTTGATGATCATTGCCGACGGGAAACCGGTTAAAGAAATCATGGCCATGATTGTGCCCTACCAGAAGATCGTCCTGGCCGGCTGCAAGGGGTGTGTGACGGTCTGCTCCGCCGGGGGGGAGAAGGAAGTGGGGATTTTGGCCTCCGCTTTGCATCTGGCGCGGCAGGCGGAAGGGAATCCGATTGAAATCAAGGAAATTTCTCTGGAACGTCAGTGCGACACGGAATACTTAGAGCCTTTGCGCCGCGACATCGACGGCTATCAGGCCGTCCTTTCGATCGCCTGCGGGGCCGGGGTCCAGTTCCTGGCGGAGAAATTCCGCAAACACCCGATCCTGCCGGGGGTGAACACCACCTTCATCGGGGTCACCGAGGAGCAAGGGGTCTGGACCGAACGGTGCCAGAGCTGCGGGAACTGCCTCTTGGACCAGACGGGCGGGATCTGCCCGATTGCCCGCTGCTCCAAGAGCCTGATGAACGGCCCCTGCGGCGGCTCGAAAGCCGGCAAATGCGAGATCGACTCCCAGGTCGACTGCGGCTGGCAGCTGATCTACGACCGTCTTAAGGATTTGGGGCAGTTGGACAAGCTGGAAAAGGTGATGCCGCTTAAGGACTGGTCCAAGAACCGCGACGGGGGACCGCGGAAACGAGTCCGAGAGGATCTGAAAATATGAAAGCGGGAAGCAATCTCGAAAAGATTTTAACCGGCGGCCGGTTTGCGGTCACTGGGGAG
>Ga0316613_10003101_pt1 | contig 10426 bp, 21 predicted proteins | sample OWC_soil_day10_C_2_FD_207647 | JGI IMG/M metagenome (GOLD analysis project Ga0316613, IMG submission 207647) | Wetland soil microbial communities from Old Woman Creek delta, Ohio, United States - OWC_soil_day10_CT_b | ecosystem: Environmental > Terrestrial > Soil > Wetlands | place: USA: Ohio... | reverse complement strand
GTGAGCATATGTCTGGCATTATGTGTGACGAATGTTTTAACTTTATGGAAGTGCAAACAAAAGCAGAAGACTATCAAAAGATAAAATTATATCGCCTTAAAAAGAAAATGTCTCAGGCAGCTATGGCGAAGAAAATTGGATTGTCACAAGCGCAGTATTCAAGGATTGAAGCTGGCAAAAAGCGCATACCGTACGCACTCCAAAAGGTAGCAATGAGGTAATTTTATTCCAGGGGTAAAGAAACTATCATGGAAGCCATTTTTGGAATAATTGACACCTCACGAAGCCAGTAAAATCAAGGGTTCTGAGCATACAGTTTTTACCAATTAGGCATACACGAGGTATCTAAAGTAAAGGATGATGTGATTAATGGCAAAACGCTATAACCATTCGTTTAGAAATGGCAACAGAATTATTTTACTGAACGAAATAGACCTTTTTAATAGTTGCATAGGCCAACATGGGTTTATTGAGATGGCATACGCCAAAGAGTTACTTGTGAAATTGGATAATGGTTATCGATTGCTAGTAGAGCCGTTCAATCTAGAATTTGAAGACCAGGCCATGAAACAACAAAAGCTTTCGATGGTTATGCCAGAAGAAACTTTTGAAGATATAGAAGAAGAACAGGACACATCAACAGATGATGTCTTTTTTTATTGCTGCGAGGGAGGTGAAAAGGATTAGTATTGAGAGTTTACTTGTAGATATCATTAGGAAAGGAGATTTGTATCAAGAGACAGGTTCAGAGTCGATCAGACAAGAGTTATGTACCCTGGAGGCACTTATAGATCATAAATTCATTGACCAAGGCAGTCCAGAGATTTACAGAGGCTGCATTAATTTTATCCACAAATATTTAAAGAGGGTGGTAATGTAATATGAAGTTTTTTAAAATTACCTGTAGCAAATGTGGTTCAGACTTCACGCCAACACACGGTGGGCTATTCTATACGATTGAGCGCTATAATTCACAGATGGTTTTACAGTGCGACGAATGTTGCAAAAGTTTTATCGATAAGTACACTGTAGAATCTGTGAGTTTAACGAAAACTGGTGGGGCTGGTGGAACTAGTGATTCCGTTAAGGTAATTCTGGCAGATGGAACAATAATTGAAAATATTCGATATAACTACTTTCCTGAAAATAAGTTGTTCAGGCTTGTAGATTGCAAACTGCCAGAATATGCTCAACAACAGATTATTGATAAAGCTAAACAAGTATTAAACGAAAAAGGAATGATGTAAATGAAAAAGAGAATTTTTAAAAGTTTCAAATGTGGTGAATGTGGCGAAAAATTTAAACCGGATAGCAGTGGACTTTGGTATATTGAGAACGAGCAGACTACCAGAGTAACAGCAATGGCAAGAACTGTTAAAGTTGATGACCCTGTGCGGTTCGTGTGTCCCCACTGTATCTCAAAATGGGAAGATTCATGGAAGACAAAAAGTATGGAGTGCCTTGGCGCTAATGCCGTTGAATGTAAATTTACCAATGGGAAAATACAGACTATTGCTTTTCAGGATATTGCGGGTAAAATTACAATTTCGAATATTGATGTACCACAGTTTTTCCTTGATGATATTAAGATTGCTTTTGACAAATGGCGTAAAGAACGAGTATCACAGGAGATTTGTGAGTTTAAACTTGTAGATGAATTTGAAGATCAACATATTTACCTGAAGGTTAACAATGGATTTGAAGCTACAATAAGATTTAGGTATGGCAAAACTGGCCAGTTCGTATTCGATAAGACGTTTGATAACCTGCCAGTTTATGTTCTACAACAATTCAATGTGAAACTACAAGAAGCAGTGAGTAGAGGGTAGCAATTGTTACTCTCTTTTTTAATCTGAAAGGAATGATGTTTAAATGAATAAACCGTTACATATATTTGGGGTTGCAGATAAAGCAGTTACGAAGAAAAACTTAATACTAAAAATCGCTGCAAGTAATTTATCGCCTGAGGAGAAATGTCGCCAGATAACAAAAGTGCGCTTGGGTAGCTATAATCAACTTGATGATATGAAAATCGAAGCAGCAGCCGAAAGTGATGCTAAGAAAAAACAAAAGATTGCTGAAATCAGTGCTAGTAGCATGAGTACTCTTGATAAGTGTAAAGCTGTAACAAAAGTACGGTACGAACAATAACAAAAAACAAAGGAAATTCAAATAAAATTTAAGAATGGATGATGCAAATGGGAATAACAGTAACGAATGTATGGTTTTATAGGAAGGGAAAATATGATAGTGAACAAAAAATAGCTACGGCAACAGTTGAAATTAATGGGCTATTTAAAATTTGCAATTTGGCACTAATTAAAAATGACGAACGATTTGAAGTTTCCCTTCCTAAGATAAGAGCTAGTGGCAATTCCGACAATGTTGTGTTTTTTTATAATCGTGAAGATATAGATCATATTAGAGTAGAAGTTATTAAACAGTATCTTTTTTTGAAAAGTATTGGTAAGTGGGAAGAACCGCAAGCAGTATAATCAAAGAATGGTCAATGGGTGGCACTCAAAAGGTGTCACCTTATTTTTATTAAAGGAATGATGCTGAATGAAAAGACTTAGTAAAAAGAAACAAAATTGTAAATCCTATAGCTTTACAGAAGAATGGTCTGGCAATGTTTCAGATGCGCCAGTTAATGGATATATCTATATTTTAGATCAATATTACGAGATGTTTCAGTATTTTTTAAACTTTCTAAGGGCTAACAAAAAGATATTTTATGTATTACCGTTGGAATTATACAAAGAGAAGTTTTCGGAACAAGTTAAAGCAGGGGAAGCATCTGGTTATGAATTTGAAGCCTGTACGCATCTACAGGAAGATGGTAGCTGGATACTTTGCATTGAGCAATATGTAATGAACAAGAAGAACCTTTATCAATTAGGGCATGAAATAGCACATATTATTCTAGATAACTTGCCAGAATGTGAGCCAAATGGATATTTAAGAATTGATTACAAGGCAGAGTATCAAGCGGATATATGGAGTTATGAAGTTTTACATGAATTTGGGTATTTAACGTTAGATCAGACATTGAAACTAACAGAATTAAGCCAACTGCAATTCATGGAGAAAACTAAAGTAATTACAGGGAGTATGTACGATCAGATAGTAAGTTTGCCTATGTTCAAAAATTATGATAGAAAAAAGGGGCTATTCTCAGATAAATTATGTGGTTTGTATCTAGATGGACAGCTTAACGCTACAACTATAGCAATGATTGGAGGTGATAACATTGGGTAAATCTAAAAGTAAAACGTTTTGGTCATTAGCTGGTTTTGCCTTTGGCTTTACCAATCCTACTGCTTTTTTAGGAGCAAATGCAACAGCAGTATGGTCAAGTGGTCTAATGGGTATGAGTTTAGCATCAAATATTTGGACAGCCTTACATCAATCATCTACTAACAGTTATAATTTCGATGCAACACAGAATACTGTAGATTCCGAAAGTATGATACCGATTATTTACGGAACTAGAAAATTTGGAGGATAATAAGATTGTTCGGCTCTAAACATGTAAAGAATCAGGAATTTAGTTGTATCCGCACTAAGGATGGAAGGGTGTTAGATGAATTGTGTTCATGGCGTTATTTCAGTAAATACACACTTGACGGTACAATAACGAAAGATCAGTTTATGTTGGCGTATGATCGGATTAAGCATTACATCGATATTCTAAGGGAACAGCTAACGGAAGTATCATAAGTATAGCCGGGGTGGGTAATTAAGTTTACCTGTCCCGGCATTTTTTTGTTTTTATATGGTCAAGTGTACTTATTTATTTTGACGACTAGCGTATATCAACAAATGGAAATATAAGCGATATGTAAACAGATGACAAGGAAAAGTTTGTAAGTTTATGATATACTAAGGGAGTATTTGTAATTATTTTAAAATATTGGAGGTATCATTGTGAAAACTAAAGTTCTAGTTTTGTCGTTCTTACTTATGTTAATCTTCGGAAGCACTGCATTTGCTTGGCGGTCAACTCCTTATAGTTACGGAATAGTTGTGAATAATAATTTAACTGTAGTTGGAGTTAATATTAATGGCCCAGCTTATCAATCAGGAATACGCCCAGGAGATATAATTACTAATGCTACAAAAGAACAATTATATACAACTGATGAATCAACTCTTAGTATTTCATATAAAAGAGATGACCAAAGTATTAATACTACATTAACGAGTAAAAAATTACTTGATATTTCCGAAATGACCACGTTTCTTATCTTGGATTCATCAAAGGCTAACTATGATCGTCTAGTAAAACTTCTTGCCTTTAACTCGTCGATATCTCCTATGTTCCCAATACAAAATGCAGACAATAATATTAAAATAATAAATACCTCCAGTGTAGTAACAAGGAAAAATGTAAATAATTTTCCGGATTATCTTGTAGCAGTAGGTGGAAGTGGCTTTGGTTTTACAAATCTTAGAACACAAGGCAGTTTTGCGTTAGCAGATGCCGCTGATAATGACAGCCTACTAAAGATTAGTTTAGGATTTCAAGCATCATTTGGATATATTGGTGGAACTGCTTGGGACACCTTTCCTTCATCTGGCATATTAGAACGGAATATAGTTGATTACTTATATAGTAACTAAGAGCCTCAAGTGTACTTTGGTGTTAAAAAAAGAATAACTTTAGCGGTCGCAGGTGGTGCAGTTAATAGCTGTATTACTTGCGGCTTTTGTTTAACCAAGTGATTGTATCCAGTAGACAACTATCGGAACATTTTGGAAGACAACATAAGGCATGTACTAGAAGGAATTCGTGAAATTCTCGTGGCGGAAAATTCCGCTGCCAAACTATTCATAGAATCAACCTATGAGAACCGTGGAAAGCAGTATCCTGAGTATCTTATGAATCGTGATGGATTTACTTTGTTAGCCATGGGATTCACTGGTAAGAAAGCATTAGAGTGGAAACTCAAGTATATTCAAGCGTTTAACGCTATGGAAGAACAATTGAAGCAACCTTTTGAATTGCCTAAGAATATGCCTGAAACGTTACGTATGTTAGCTGCAGAGATTGAGCAAAAGGAACTGCTTGCTAATAAAGTAGCTGAATACTGATTTCAGGAGCCAGCAAATTAGAGATATTGGAGCATTAGAAAAACATGTGCTCAGTTTTGAGCCGATGTTCAGAGATTTTTTTAAGTATTTCAGGTTGAGATTAAATATTTTGCAACTGGTTACAATATTTGATAGAATGGTCAAAAGGTGGTGTTAATAATGGTTATTGAAAAAGAAAAACTCATAGCTTTAATAGAAACTTACTTACCACAATCTGATAATGCCACTGTTGAACGAATAGCAATTGCGGTTAAAGTTGATGCGGAAGCAATTGTACATTCTATGATTCGTCAGGCAGTAGCACAAGAGAAACAACATTTATATATACAAAAGAAAACTGGATGAGGGCAGCGGAAGCTGCTCTTTTTTTTATACTAATAAATAACAATTTATTGGAGGTGGTAGAACTACATGATTGATATGTAACTTAATACAAATGATTCAGCTTAAGTGAGAGTGAGTTGTGAGTATGAGTAATGGTTCTACAATAGTCAAATCATGGAGAAAGAAAGGAGGAACATATGTACGCTATATATGTTAGGGTATCAACAGATGAACAAGCGAAACATGGGTATAGCCTTGGAGATCAGCTTAGTAGTTGTCATGAAAGATATAAGTTTTATGGTATTGAACAAGATATAGTAGAATATGTTGATGATGGATATTCTGGAGAATTTCTTGATAGACCAGCACTAAATAAACTTCGTGATGATATCCAAAGTAAAAAGATAAAGATGCTTATGATATTCTGTATCGATAGACTTGGTAGAGAATCTATTGACTCACAATATATTGCTAAAGAGTTACTTGCTGCTAATGTTAAGATAGTCTCGGTTAAAGAAGGTGAGTTCGAGCACACAGAAGAAGGCAAGGCTATCTATGGGTTATTCGCTATAATTGCTGGTCTTGAGAAAGCTAAGATTAGAGACAGGACAATCAGAGGAAAGACACGTAAGGCTGAACTTGGGAAAATACCTGCGAATTATCATGTATATGGATATGATTGGGATAGAGTTAATAGTCAGTATGTAGTTAATGAAGAACAAGCGGAAGTCATCAGGTTAATCTATAAATTGTGCTTAGAAGGCATGGGATTCACACGAATAATCAAAGAGTTACACAGTAGAGGCATAATGACACCTAAAGGTAAACCATTTGCTAGGTCTACGATTCATCAGATTTTATCACGAGAAGACTACATTGGAAAAACCTATTACAATAGGTCAAGATGGAAACAAGTTGGTCAAGGAAAACACTCTGTAGTTCCTAGAGATAGGTCTGAATGGATTGAACTTGCGACTCCACCAATAGTTTCTACTGAAGATTGGTATAAGGTTCAGAAGCAAAAAAAAATGAACAGTAAACTGTCCAAGAGAAACACAAGGCATGACTATTTGTTACGTGGGATGATCTTCTGTGACAAATGTGGTGGGCGTATGATTGGAGAACAAGCATCATCAAATGTTGGTAAGTATCATTATTACAAATGTTATAACGTGAAGAAATTGCAATTTGATAATAAACCTTGTGATGCTAAAATGATACGTGCAGATATTATTGATGAATACGTATGGCAAAGTCTAGTAGATTTGGTAAATGGTATCCCTGGTATTATAGAACAAGCTCAACCAAAAGATTACTCTAGTGATTTGCTTGAGTTACAACAAGAAGAACAGCAACTTATAAAGAAACGTGAGAAAGTCAGAAGTGCCTTTAGAAAGAGCTTGCTCACTGAAGATGAATTTGAAGAAGACCTAAAGTTAATCAGTAAGGAACTTGAGCAAGTCAAAGGCAAGCAGCAAGCACTCTTAAGTTTTGCAGAGACAATGCCTAAGACTTCTAAAGTTTCTGCATCAGATATTATTAATGCTGTAACCTTTGAAGATAAACGTAAGATATTGCTAGATGGTGATGTAAAGTTGCTCGCTGTAAAAACTGGTACAGGCTCTTCTGAGTTTAATATTGTATATGAATATGTGTCTGCTCGATGAACTTTAAATAGCGTCATTAATCTTGACAGTTTACCCACTAATGACAATGGTAAGAAACTCTATCAGACAATCGAAGGGTTAGCAGCAAGTATATTTGAAGTAGGATTAATTCATCCGTTAACTGTAGAACATCTTGGGGACATCTATCAGATTGTTGCAGGTGAACGTAGGTATTATGCTTGTAAGTCCCTCGGTATGACTACAGTACGTTGTGAAATTATCGAAGGCCAACCAGAGGTTCTTCAAAGTATAACTGGTGCTGAAAATTTACAACGCAAAGATTGGTCTTTGGTGGAAGAGGGAGAGTATTATCACAATGTTCACGGCGTGAACAGCATAAGTTATAGAGAGATGTCTAAAAGTTTTGGAATACCTATATCACGCATTTCTTACGCCATCAATGCGTTCACTAAGTTATCTCCAGATGAACTAGAGAAATGTGAAGTAGTTATCGAGAGTGGTAAACAAGTGTTTATCGAAGTAGGCAACGCATTGAGAGAGATTCGTGATCGCAAAGGGTATCGACATAAGTATGGTACTTTTGAAGAGTACTGTAAGCAACGTTGGGGATTTAGCGTGAGTGGGGCATATAAACAGATAAAGGCAAGTGAGGCTGCTCAACTAATTCAACAGAATGTGGACACGTGTCCACAAATAGACTACGGTAAGGCCAGAACAGTAGCCACTCTCACTCCACCTCAACAGGTAGCTTTTGCTGAAACTCATGATATTTCTGAGATGACATCTCGTGAAGTTGAAAAGGCAGTTAAAGGTCGGCTAAGATTTCAGCCGACCTTATTTTTTCATCGAAGGTGTCAAAGCTGAGAATTCAGCCGTGATCTCCTCAAAGTTGGAGATGTGCTATAATTGGAATTTTTGACGTTGTACCTATTAAGCCCCCTAATTAAACTGGAGTCTTGTCTCTAAATCATATAGAATAAAAACCACGGAGGGGACAAGACATGAAGGGAAAAAATTACACCAAGGAATTTAAAGAAGCACTATTACAGGAAGTCAATGAATGCAATAACGTGGCGCAAGTCGCAGTTTTCCAAGGAGATATTGATAGTCGTACGAGATCAACAACTATGTTATGACAGAAGGGAGAGCGATACAATGACAACTGATGAAAAGCTCGATTTACTTATCAAAGAAATATCTAATATGGAAAGTAGCCTAACAACGCAAATATCAGAAATTAAAGCCAGTCAGCTTAGAATGGAAACTGATACATCACTAAAAATAAACGCATTATATGACGCTAAAGATAGTCAGTATGACGTAAATGAAAGGATTTACAATAGCCTCAATCGCATCGAAAGAAAGCTTGATCGAATAGACCTTAAGGTTACTTCCCACGATGCTAAGAGATAAGGGGGGTGATCATTGTATCACCCAAGAAAAATTAGATATGATCCTCAAGAAACTAGAAAGCCTGCCAACTCGTGAAGAACTTTATAAGGTAGTTAATGAACAACAAAAAGACGTCCTTGCGCTACTAAACCTTAATAAGGACAAACTTGACCAAGTGTTAGCTACCATGAAGAATTCCAAATAGCCCTGCCTTGTACTTCCTGGAGGGTATCAAAGCGGAAAATTCGGCTGTGATGTCCTCAATTTCTTGGGATGTGCTATCATTGGAATTTTTAATATTGTACAGAGTGCGTACTATTTTTTCTAGTACAGTTTGATCAACCTCTATTTCTCCTATCATTCCCTTAAGAATTGTCTCACGGGCATTAGGAAGCCCTAATATTTCATCAGCTTCGCATATAGCGTCAATCATTAAATTAATATCCATTGCTTTTCTCCCAATACAATTCCATTAATATCCGAAACGCATTACTTTTTAAATCTCTTGCTTTACCAACATAGCAACATTTTAACATAAAATTCTTCATCTCCATTCAAATTTCATCAATATTATACAATAAACTTCATGAAGTTGCAATAATATTAATGAAACTATATAATGTTTCTGAGGTGATATTTGCTATGGCACAAGATAGAGGTTTAAAAACGAGAACTCCAATATCAAGCACAGTTAAAACTGAATTACACCAATGGTTAAAACAATACTCAGAAGAAACAGGCATACCAATTTCTAAGCTGTTAGATAAGTCGATAGAACTTTACCAAAACTCTACTAATAAATAGTTATCGTCGGAAATTCCGAAGATAGACCGTGTGATATTAAAGATTCACTACGGAAATTCCGTAGTGACAATCAAGAATTACCTAATAAGCAGCCTCAAGAGCGCACCTACATTAATAAACATGGTCAAACTGCAACTATGAACACTAGCAACATAGGTAAAACTAAACCGCAACCTCAAGTAGAACCTAAGTATCAGCCTGAAGTTATTACTGCAGACGTTTCATATGATGACGTTCGGATGTCTGGTGAGAGGAGGTAGTCAAATGCCAAGATTGCTTTGGAGGTATAACGGAAAATTATACCCTAAGGAGAGTCCACCACCTGAAATAGTGGAGAAAATAAAGAAAGCTTTAAATAATGTATTAGGCCTAAAGAATCAAGATGTATCAAAGTCAAAAGAGCCGTAATTACGGCTCTTCAAGTAGATGAACTTAAGGTGCTGATGGATATATGCGGACGAAAGTTTCACTAGGATTAACAGGATATACTCCAAATGCGCCTCTTTCCAATAAATTTGGAGAAAGTAATTTCCAGTAATTAACCAAGCCTTTAAATGAAAAGCCATAGTTGGTTTTGTTAAGACCAAACCAGACTTCACCCAAATTCTTCCACTTTCCTGCAGCTTTAATTATCGTATAATCATATTTTTGCGTTTTTTCATTGGGAAAAGCTACAGAGGTTTTTACAATTGCTATTACACTTTCTTCATCCCGTACCCATATCCCCTCAATTGGGTCAAGTGTTCTACCAGTAAATGCTTTATCAATTATATCCTGTGTGCTAGTGATATCGCCAAATGGTTTTTCTTCGGCAAAACAAGTGCTTGCCAATAGGAGACTAAAAATCATAACCAAGGTAAAAACGATTTGCTTTCTACGCATGATAACCCTCCTGTATTATAGTTCACAAGGTAATTCCATAAAATGGTAGATATATCCTGCAAAACAAAAACAAGAAAGGGTGGTGATTTATTGATAAAAGTCGTAGATTCGATCATGGGTTCAGGAAAAACATCTTATGTTATTGATTTATTAAATAATAACTTATGGGAGGATAACCCCAAAAAGTACCTTGTGATAACGCCGTATCTAGAACAAATTGAGCGTATTTGCAAGGAGGTTTCTGAAGCAAGAGAACCTAAGCGTACAGGGAAGAGCAAAACGCAGAATCTTATAGACTTGTT
>Ga0316613_10003100_pt1 | contig 10431 bp, 13 predicted proteins | sample OWC_soil_day10_C_2_FD_207647 | JGI IMG/M metagenome (GOLD analysis project Ga0316613, IMG submission 207647) | Wetland soil microbial communities from Old Woman Creek delta, Ohio, United States - OWC_soil_day10_CT_b | ecosystem: Environmental > Terrestrial > Soil > Wetlands | place: USA: Ohio... | reverse complement strand
GTTCAAACAGTTTTTTATATTTATATGTCATACCAGTACCTCCTAAATTTTTATCAATTATCATATAATGCATTCAGTAAATCCACTTAGTTAATTTTGCGTAAAAGTATAACACGCAAAATCATCATACAATGGGTTCTATAACCGAGCGGATGCTTAAGATACTAGCGAACGCACAACATTATAATTTTTGACTCAGAATGCTTCCATTATAAATCTTCTTATCTTTATCACTCATTGGACACGCTTTTCATCAAGTTAGTCCCATAATATTAGATTTTCCAATTTATACTTTCCCTGTAACAAAGCAAAACTCCTGCCAATTTTATACAAGAAATTAAGGTTCTGGTATAAAAAAAATAAAGCCATGACATGCTCTTTACCTCAATGTTCAAGTTTACGGTAAGAGCATAACATGACTTTTTTCACCAAAACTGGCTATTTATATTATAGCAGAAATATATTAGCAAAAACGATAAAAGAAAGAACGGCAATTCATCCCACACCTAGTCATTGCGACTCCTTGAGGTAGGACAATGCTTGCCAGCGATGTTAAAGGGCCTGGTTTTGTTACTATTAAAAGACTCAGCCTTCCTAGTTCTACTAAGAAGGCTTTAATCAAAATCACGATCACGTACGAAGTGTCAACTTCAAATATGACCGCGATTATCATTTATTTAAGTTCAATCCTTAAGTTCAACCCGTTTAATTTCGCCAACAACAAACAAGTAACAAACAATGGCAATAACGCAATGTACAGCAATATAAACTAGTGCACCATTGAAGGATCCTGTTATTTTAATAATATAGCCAATTGCAATTGGGGTAATGATGCTGGTGAGATTGCCAAAAATGTTTAATACAGCACCACTCACACCGACGATTGCCTTTGGCGCAGTATCGGAATTGACCGTCCAGCCAAGTTGACCCAGACCTTTACCGAAGAAGGCTACAGACATGACGGCGATGACTATCCATTCAGTGTCCACATAATTACAAGCGATTATAGTGGTTCCTAATAACATCCCCACTATAATGGGTATTTTCCTAGCAATAGTAAGGGAATAACCCTTTTTCAACAAAAAGTCGGATAACATTCCACCTAAAATACCGCCAACAAAACCAAATATCGCCGGTACAGATGCGGCAAAGCCGGCTTTGAGAATCGTCATTCCACGAGCCTGTACTAGGTAAACTGGAAACCAAGTAATAAAGAAATAGATAGTGGCGTTAATACAGTATTGGGCAATATAGATGCCTAGCATCATACGATTTTTGAGCAGTTGTTTAACATATTTCATGTTAGGTCCGTCTTGCTTAGCCCCATCCTTCTTTGCTTGATCCATATCGACCAAGCCGCCGCCTTCTGTAATATATTGAACCTCAGCTTCATTAGCCATAGGATGATCTTTAGGATTATGAATAAACTTATTCCATACCAATGTGAAGAGCATTCCCAGCAAGCCCATGACCACAAAGACATAGTGCCAGCCATAAGTGAATACAAGCCATCCCATCACTGGTCCAAACAATACGGTAGCAGCGGCTTGACCCGAGCTGAAAATAGCTGCTGCAGTACCACGCTCTGAAGCAGGAAACCAAGCCGCAACAATTCGACTATTTGCTGGAAAAGAAGGCGCCTCAGAAGCTCCAACTAGGAACCGTAAAGCAAATAAAGTAGCAATTGCAGTAAATCCAGCTAAAAAACCAACGAAACCCTGAAATAATGTGAATAAAGACCAGAAAAAAATACTACCTGCATACACCTTTTTTGATCCAAATCGATCTAACAAATATCCTCCTGGTAACTGACAAAGAACATATGCCCAACCAAAGGCAGAAAAGATATAGCCCATCGCTACAGAATCCATGTGCAAATCTTTTGCGATCTCTGGGCCCGCCAGTGCAATCGTGGCACGATCAGCATAATTAATTATGGTAACTATAAACAATATGGCTACGACTATCCAACGAACATTAGACTTCTTTATTGTGGTAGGAGTTATTTTTGGTGTAACATCATTAGTCATATTCATAAATCCACCTGATAGATTTGCTAATACGCAAATCTACACTACCCTTTCGTCATATATTAACATTTTATTTATTCTCATCGTTCATTTAAATTCTTTTGTAATTTTTTAGGACTATAAGTGCATCCCTTTTTTAGCAGCTTATCTCGCTGTTTCAACGAGTAACTATAACCCTTTATACATGTTCTTTTCTTCTTCTCACCTCACTTAATAATTTTTTCCCCCTAGACATAAATGCCGAATACTTGCTACCAAAGAACTTAAGCTCTCTGAACAATCTAACTAATCTCATTATATAGATGTGGCTTTACAAAGAAAAATATATATTCCCAATGTTATAATTTATTTCGTCAATTGTTCTTATTCAGAATTATTTACAATTGAATTTTACCGACAGTTTCTCGCAATTTTTGTACCATTTTTGCAAGTTCTTGACTAGAAGCTGCAATTTCCTCTAAGGATGCTGATTGCTCTTCTGTCGTCGCAGATATTGTCTGAGTATGATCCGCTGTTTCTTTACCAATCCTACCAATATTACGAAACGCTGTAATCACGTGGTCAGTTCCTGCAGTAATGTTATCCATCAGAGAAGAAATTCCGCCTACCTGTTTAAGGACTTCATTGGCACGAGTAGCTATTTCATAGAAGTTCTGCCCTGCTGCAACAACAACTTCCTCACCCTTTTTAACGTCTTGACTACCTGTTTTCATCGCTATTACAGCTTTCTGCGTTTCATTCTGGATTGTCTTAATTAATACAGCAAATTGCCTAGTGGTCGACTCCGATTGTTCAGCAATTCTACGAATCTCTTCGGCTACCACAGCGAACCCTCTCCCTTGTTCACCAGCGCGTGCGGCTTCGCTGGCAGCGTTGAGTGCCAGTAAGTTGGTTTGCCCAGCGATAGTGACAGAAGTGGCTGCTGCTACCTGTTTATCCGCACCTTGGGCAACTTCTTCCACAAAACTAGCTACATTATTAATGGCTTGAGCGGATTAAAGTGTTGTAGCCGTTAATTTTTCCGAAGACGTTGCTACTTCCTCTGCAGACTGGGTGATATTTTGAATTTATTCCCGTAGATTGGTTACCATAACAGCAAAAGATGCCGCTAACTCACTGACCTCATCTTGGGATGAATCGCTTAATTCCTTCTGCCGTAGATTACCTACAGCCACCTGCTTGGAATACTCCGCAATAGCCTTTATCGGACTTAGAATACGATTAGCCACAAAATAGCCTATGGGACATGGAACTAAAATTAATACAAGCAGCAGGATGATGAACGCAGTACGCAAATCATTAACGGAAGCCACGATTTCTTCTTGGGGTATTTCGTAACAAATAAGCCGACCAGTCAGATCTTCTCGGCTATAGTGAATAATTACTTGTCTCCCCTTGTCATTCATTATCTGAGCTGTACCACTACCACCATTATCTAGACCAGCTTGAACAACAATGGGTTTACTTAAGAATTAAGTACATCTACTCTTATCTTCACCAGTACCTTCCTTATTTTATTAATTTGTTCACCAACATTACAATTAGAACGATGAACATCCCATGGGAAAAATACCGCAAACATCCCTTGTGTAAGAATAACCTGATTTTCTGCACCAACACTCTTATAAAATAGTATATCGCGCTCATTCAGACAATCTTCATCAATTTCACCAATTTCTGAGATCGGCGCTGAGGCTATCATCTCTTCACCCGAATAAATATATTGTAAATCTAGATATTTCTGATGACTTTCTGGTCTGCGTTGTTCTTTAGGTTTAGTCTCATATTCTGTGATTTTTGCATATATTTCCCTTCCTTGAATTTCGTGTTCCCCGAGTGACAAGGAGGAAATATCTGTTTCTAAGAGAAATTTTAGACCAGCTTGTATCCCAGTGGGATATAAGCCTATCTCTTCTTTTATGTTTAGCAAATTTCCTATAATCATTATTTTATCCCTACTCTTTCAATATACTTCCGAAGAAAGGGAGTCTGCAGGAACCTTTCCCACAAACTCCCCCATATGGATCACTTTAACTATTTAATAAACTTAACTTGACTACAAATATCTTTAACGATTGGTACTTTCTTCTCGTTGAATATTGCCTTATTGGTTTCAAAGAGATTATTTCCTTTGGTATCAATGGAAATGATCAGCGGACCAAATCCTTTCACTCTACATACCCAAAGGGCCTCAGGCATTCCAAGTTCCAACCATTCAACCCTCTCGATTTCCTCCACTTCAGTCGCAGCCAATACTGCGCAACCTCCAGGGAACACTGCGTGCACTGCTTTGTGGGTTTGGCACCCTTCCACTGTATTTGGCCCCATGCCACCTTTACCTATGATTAGTTTTACCCCTGTCTCTGCAATAAATTCCTTTTCAAACTTCTCCATCCGCATACTGGTAGTAGGACCAATAGAAATCATTTTCCAGTTATCATCATCTTTGACAACAATCGGTCCTGCATGGAAAATTGCGAGTCCCGCCAAATCAACTGGTAATTTCTGTCCTAGCTCGATAAGGCGGCGATGAGGCATATCACGACAAGTAACCAAATATCCGTCTAGGTACACAACATCTCCCGCTGTCAACTCTTCTAGGTCTTCATTCTGAATTGGTGTTGTTAAAACTTTTTTCACAGTGTTACCCCCCTGTGTGAAGTAATTTCATAAGTCATATCTTCATTGATTTGAATATTGCCTTTTCGATGGGCCCAGCATCCGATGGATACAGCTACGCTGATGGTCGATGGATGGCGAGCGGCCGATTCAACATGAACGGCCATGACAGAATTTTTGCCAGATAACCCTTGTGGTCCAAGCCCCAAATCATTGAGACCTTTCTCCAATAACCGCTCCATTTCTGCACCCCGTGAATTAGAATGACGTACTCCTAGTGGACGAAATAGTGCTTTTTTCGAAAGTTCGGCTGCCACATCAATGGAACCGCCAATTCCTATCCCTACTAACAATGGCGGACATGCATTGATTCCATAGGAAGTCATCACATCAAAAACGAACTCTACCACTCCCTCATACCCTGCTGCAGGCATCAAAGTTTTCCCCTGTCCTGGCAAACTGCAACCGCCGCCAGCCATATAGACTTCAATATTGATCCCATTTCTATTTGGGATTATTTCCCAATTTATCCATGGAATACGCTCACCCGTATTCGTTCCTGTGTTTTTCTCTTCGAAAATTTGTACTGCGTTATGGCGTAAAGGCGCTTCCTTCGTAGCCTGCAGAGCCGCGGTGCGCAGAATATCTTGAACCTTGGCTAATAGTGGAAACTCAGATCCTACCTTGACAAAATACTGCACGACTCCAGTATCCTGACAGCATGGACGGTTCAGCTCATTCGCCAATTCCTGATTTTTATTCATTGAGTCATATACGACCTTGGCTAGATAGCTATCTTCCTGTTCCCCTAGATCTTTTAGCTTGGCGGTGACGTCATCAGGCAAGTGTTTACCCATATAGCCTGTAAACTTGGTCATAATATCTGTCATCGCCTGAATTTTTTGTTCTTTGTTCATATAATAACCCCCCCTTTAATATTTCTCGTCACTGATGTTCACCCAATGTATAATGAGATTGATAATTTTCTCAATCGCCCCATCAAAAAAATAAAGGTTTAATTCTTTATCATCGCGAAACTAACGTTTGGAAGCGTCTGATTAATTTTTATTATATAGATCATGATTCATAAAGAAAAATATATATTCGCAATGTTATAATCAATTTAGTCAATTGTATCTAGGAGGTAATTACTATGGATTTGCGACATTTGGAATATTTCCAAATGGTAGCTAAACTAAATAACGTAACAAGAGCAGCTGAGCAACTGTATGTTTCACAATCCACGGTGACACTCGCCATTCAAAAACTAGAGGAAGAGTTAGGTCTTCAGCTTTTCGACCGTAGTCAAAAGCAATTTTTATTAACTACAGAAGGTCACGTTTTTTTACAGGGTATATCTGATATTTTAAATAAACTACAAGATACCATCTCTGAAATGCACAAATATTGCCAACTACAAAAAGGCACACTGAATGTTGGCGTACCGCCAATGATTGGTTCATTTTTATTTCCCGAAATACTAGCTAGCTTTAAGATATACTATCCCAATTTACAGCTTTCCATTTTAGAAGAAGGATCTGTAACTATTCGCCATTTGTTAGAAAAGGGAGAACTTGACCTAGGAATTGTTAATCTTTATCAACCTTCTCCAATGTTGGAAACTTTAAAAATGGCAAGAGAGCAATTTGCTGTATGTCTACCAGCAAACCACCCTTTAGCAGAAAATACAGTAATATCTCTTGACCAATTACGAGACGAATCATTCATTCTATTCAAGGAAGGCGCATATAATCGAGATCTTATCCTTAGAGAATGTAAAAAATACGGATTTACTCCTAATATAATTTTATCTTCAGACCAAATCGAGACCATCAGAAGTCTGGTGATAAAAGGAATAGGGATATCTTTTCTGATTGAAAAAATCACTCGTAAAAATAAGGAATGCGTATCCATTCCTTTGAGTACCCCATTGTATCTAGATTTTGGTTTAGCTTGGAAAAAGGATAAATATTTATCCAAAGCAGCACAAGCCTTTATGAGTTTTATTACTGAGTTAAATTGCCTATCTAAATCAGCGGTTGAGTAAGATAAGAGGTTCTGGTACAAAAAATAAAGCCGTGATATAATTATTACCCCAAACTTAAAAGTTGAGATAAAAAAATGTCACAGCATTTGTTTAAATGATAATATTTCGAGTCCGAAATTATAATGTTAGGCATTCGCTGGTATCTGAAGTATCCACTCAGTTATTGAACGATCGTCGAGATGATGCAAGAGAGGGGATTGAAGCTCACCCATACAACAATTATGAGATGGGTTCACCAATATTCTCCCATAAGTCATAAAATAATAAGAAAATACCTTAAGCCAACAAATAATCTTCATTAAATATCTTTTCATTCACCCGGCAAATAAGCCGGGTTATTTTTTCCATATCCTTGATGCAGTCTAACGCTCAGGAAAAAAATTCTTTAAAAGTTAAAAAATCACCTTTTTAGATTAGATAGTAAAACTAGTCTATATACCCCCTATATATAGACTAGTTTATATTATTAATCTAAAATACTAACTATCTAACTAATAGTAATAAATAACTACTAAATTTAACCTACCGTCACTATGCTGCTTCGCAAGGCTTCTGGAAAATAAAAGCAGCCACCTTCTGGCAGCTACTTAAACTTAACCCACACATAAACCAACCTACCATACAGTACCGCACATGCCGATAATGCCAGTAACAAGACATATACCTGGTAAGCCATCATCACTCACCACCTGCCTTATAGTATAGTTATATTCATAACGTAGTTGGGTTGTGCTTTTTTTCGGCAAAAAAAATAGCCCCCCCAGGCAGCTATACTTTAAACTTAGCCATCTACTTCCACAATCTCCTACATTGTAAATACTTTTACTAATAGTCCGCCTATAGCCGCAGCTACGAAAGTAGCAACTGATACGATAACTACGACATTTATAAAACATATAACAGATGCCATCTGCGATCACCTGCCAACACATAAACCAATCTACCTATACTATATAGCACCATACCTATGGACAGCACTAGCAGTGTCATACATACCTGGTAAGCCATCATCAACTCGGTCATGACAACACCTCCATGAATGATTTATATTCATGAAGATGTTATTTTATACCTATTGCAAGGAACGCCCTCCGGCAACTACCAATAATTACGCCTATTCTCCCAAATCCACTTGCCAGCACAATAAATTAGTGTCCCTATTGTAGTTATTACCACCCATAAACAAAACTGATACATCGCCACTAACGTAAAAATCACCCACCTTTCGGCATATTATTACCAGTTTAGTAGGGGATTAATTATTTCAGGTATAAAAAGCCCCGCACTACCAATTAAGGTAAGACGGGGTTTGAAAATATATATAAAAACAACTTCATAATTATATGTATCTAATCTTTTTTGTCCGTTTTTTTGAAAAGCTTGAACTATCTAATACATGCGTGGTAAGCGAATAAAAATGCAACTTATGTATCAATTGATATCCTGAATACTTGCTGTATAAGGAATCTTTTTCAGCCAAAGACATCTTATAAAATGCGTTTAACGCTTCATCTAATTTACAACTAACCATTAAAACATCTGGATGTGATATTCCTTTTTCAGCAGCCGTTACGTGCATTCTTTGCCGTAAGCACTCTATCTTACACAATAGGGTTTCCATTACAAATTCCTTTCTTTTTTTCACGCATTGATTATTATATGTATAAATAATTGCAAATTTTGTCGAAATAAAGTTATTAATAACTTTTATTTTCTAAATATAAATAAAAATGCCTCCCTCCTATTAGGAGCAAGGCGGCTATATTCGAAAAAATAATCGTTAATATATAATTTATTTCCCATTAGGCTGGCATCTAATTACATCTTCTAAAATACTCGCGAATGAAGCTGATTCCTTTTTATTTGACCCATCCTTGGATTTCTGAAAATCATGCTTATGGTAGTCGAAAACAGGTTGTGCAAATGCTACTCTCAAAATCATATTAATCACCATCCTTGGCTATCAACAGGACTTATTACCCATCAATATTTGTTATTTTAAGCATAACATGAGGATGTGACAAAATTATGACTAAATAGTCATTTTTTACTATAAGAAATAGCTACCTAAGGTAGCTACAAATAAGATTCAAACTTAGTTATATATAACCTTGCCAATATAATAAATCACTACACCTGCAGTAACTACTACTAGCCTAACAACTCCAATATGCTATATCCAACAAAAATCACCTGCCTTATCATTACCAATTTTGCAGGTGTTTAATTGTTTTTGAGAAGAAAAAAGACACCATTTCGCCAAGAATCTACAACCAGCACGATATGAAAATGATCCATATACTGAGATCTATATAAAAGATCGACATAATGGTGGAATCTGAGAGCAAAATCAGTAACCGCTACTATATCGATCTGTTATTTAAAATTTGAAATTAACTCCTCCGCCAATCCCTTTGAATTTCGCACCGTTATTATCATCGTAATTCTTCCAGCTCAGATTCATCTGACTATTTTTGTTCATAGCATAGGTAAGACCGATGACTTCATCTCTAAAGTGAGTGCCTTTCTGATAAGTCGCGTATACAGCAACCCCATCAATAAGACTCTGCTTAATCGATGCACCATAAAATAAATTGTTGTCACTAGACGCATTATCCGTTGCCATCCGTCGTTGACCAACCATCAACGCTACATTGGGTAGCAGTACCGTAGTTTTAAGGCCGAAATCAGTATAAGATGTTTTATCCGCTTGGGCATGGTTTACAAAAGCTCCGTACCCGAATCCAATTCCAACACTACCATATAATTCGTTAAATCCAGTTTTACCCTGGTCAATTCCGCCAGACGTCTTCTTTAAGTCATAATAGTTGTATCCTAACTGGACATCCCCTATTCCCGAGTTCGGGTCTGGCACCGCACACATTCCAATTGACGACATTCCCAAGACGAATATCATGGTAAACAATACTAACTTTTTCATTTTATTACCACCCCATCTTTTTCTGATTAAATTATAACCTGAGAATGTGACAAATTTATGACAGAATAATAATTTTACTATAGCTTTAAAATAGCCGCCCATCTTGCCATTTAATATTTAACGGCCGGACTTTACCGTCTATGTAGTGCTCAGCTGTCACTTGTACGAAGACATATGAAGCTAACCCACATACAGGGATCTATATAAAAGATCGACATAGTTGGGGAAATTGGGAGGAAAATCAGTAATCGCTACTATATCGATCTGTTAATTAATAATATATCAAAAAGAATGTGACAGACATATGACAAAATATAAAAGCCATCCACCTAATTCCGGCCGCTCAGAAATAATTTACCTCTTCTTCATTGCCTGCGGTGGCCGTGACCGCCGTGACTGTGATGGCCCCAAACATGATGACCCCAGCCCCATCCCGGAAATCCCCAAAAGAAAGGACCTCCACCAAAATCAATAAATATCCTTCTACCACAATGCGGACAGCGTTCCATAAAAATCCTCCTTATTCTCAATTTCATTCCGCTATATATTATGTAATTTTTCATAATGTGGTGCTACTTATATAAATAAATAAAAATAGCCGTCTCACTCAGTTAAGAGCAAGGCGGCAAAACTTTAATCTTCTTCTTTCTTCTTATATACAGGTTCTGCTACATGAAACATCCGTATAACCCACAGAAGCACAATAGCTCCTATAGTACTTGCGATTATCGATCCTATTACACCATATGCGGCGATACCCATAAGGTTAAATAAATATCCACCGATAAACGAAC
>Ga0316613_10003097_pt1 | contig 10432 bp, 8 predicted proteins | sample OWC_soil_day10_C_2_FD_207647 | JGI IMG/M metagenome (GOLD analysis project Ga0316613, IMG submission 207647) | Wetland soil microbial communities from Old Woman Creek delta, Ohio, United States - OWC_soil_day10_CT_b | ecosystem: Environmental > Terrestrial > Soil > Wetlands | place: USA: Ohio... | reverse complement strand
GCGCGGCGCATCGTCAATCCCGAAGATCAGGCCGAAACCGCGCAGCTCGTTCAGGTTCTGAAGGCCGAAGCGGCACAAGCCCAGAAAAAACCCTGATCCGGACTCACTTCCGTTCGTTCATTTTCTGAGCGATATCCAGTGATATCGCCTCGGCGACTTTTATACCATCCACGGCCGAGGATAAGATTCCCCCCGCATAACCTGCACCTTCTCCGGCCGGATAAAGACCGCGTACGGCCGGGTTTTGCAGATCGCCATCATTGCGGAGTATCCGGATCGGCGAGGATGTCCGTGTTTCAACGCCGGTCAATACGGCGTCCCTCATTGCAAAGCCTTTGATCTGCCTGTCGAAGGCCGGAATTGCTTCGCGTATGGCTTCAATCGCGTAGTCGGGAAGCGCTGAACCCAGGTCGCACAAATGTACGCCAGGCGTATAGGATGGAATAACAGAGCAGAATCGGGTGGATGGTTTCCCATTCAGGAAATCTCCCACCAGTTGGCCAGGCGCATCGTAGGTCGATCCGCCCAACTCGAACGCGCGTTCTTCCAGTTGACGCTGCAACTCCATTCCTGCGAGCGGATGGCCTGGATAATCCGCCGGAGAGATGCCAACCACGATAGCAGCGTTGGCATTACGTTCGTTGCGTGAATACTGGCTCATGCCATTGGTGACGACTCGGCCCGGCTCAGAAGCCGCAGCGACGACCGTTCCGCCGGGACACATGCAGAAGCTGTAAACCGAGCGGCCGTTCCTGCAATGATGAACCAGATGGTAGTCGGCTGCACCGAGAAGCGGATTTCCGGCGCTTGGACCGAAGCGGCACTGATCGATCATCGATTGAGGATGCTCGATGCGAAAGCCGACCGAGAACGGCTTTGGTTCAATGCGTACACCCCGTTCGAAAACCATCTGAAATGTATCGCGTGCACTGTGCCCGACTGCCAGGACAACGTGAGATGCCGGAATACGCTCCCCGCTTGCAAGCTTGACCCCACGGATCTGTCCGTCCTCGATATCGAGGTCGTCGACTTTACTCTGAAAGCGGAATTCGCCACCGAGTGATTCTATGGTGCAGCGCATTTCCTCGATCATCTTGACCAGGCGGAATGTGCCGATATGTGGTTTACCGATATAGAGAATTTCCTCAGGTGCGCCCGCCTTGACGAATTCGGTCAGAACCTTGCGTCCATAGTGTTTGGGGTCCTTGATCTGCGTATGCAGCTTGCCGTCGGAAAATGTGCCGGCTCCTCCTTCACCGAATTGGACATTCGATTCGGGATCAAGTTTTCGCTTGCGCCAGAAACCGAACGTGTCTTTTGTTCGTTCCCGGACCTTTTTGCCGCGCTCGATAATGATGGGGCGGAAGCCGCTTTGTGCCAGTATCAGCGCTGCGAACAGGCCGCAGGGGCCAAATCCGATCACGACCGGACGAAGCCCCGGAGCTGCCGGCGCATGGGCTACGAACTGGTACTCAGTATCGGGCGAGAGATTGATATGTGGATGGCCATGAAGGCGTTCCAGTACGGATGCGTCGTCCCTGGTAGAAACGTCCAGCGAATAGCTGAATACGATAGCGCTTTTCTTGCGCGCGTCGTAATTGCGCCGGTAAATCGTATAGCCCAGAAGATCTTCTGATGGAATGCCAAGCCGTTCGAGAACAGCATTCCTGAGCTCGTCTTCGCTATGTTCCAGAGGGAGGCGTATTTCGGTAAGGCGCAACATGATGGGCAGGTCTTATTCGGAAAACTGAAAAGGTACCGCATGGAAAAGCGGCAAAGGTGCGCCATTTTACTCTTACCTTTCATGGATGACCCGCACCATTCCTGGCTGATGTATGCGGAATAAGCCGATTACGAAAGGTTACTGCGTTTACACAATGTAACTGTTGTCAGATTGACAGGGAAACGAGTGCTATTTAGTCTTGTTTCATGTTTTGAGATTCAGCAACGTCCGGTTCCGACGCGATCATTTTATGCCGTTGTCCGTGATGGAGCTGAGCCTGATCGATTCAGCTAACAAACAAGAATTTTCTCAAGGCATGAATGCCTCAAAAACAATTAATAGAGAGGAAGACAGTCAATGAACACAATGAAGAGAACGGTCATGAAGACGGTAATGGCGATAGTGTTGCTGAGCCTGACTGGTTGCGCCAATATGTCGACACGCGACAAGAACACGGCGGTCGGGGCGGGCATCGGTGCCGTCGGAGGTGCGATCCTGACGGGAGGGAGCGCGTTCGGAACAGTCGGTGGCGCAGCTGTCGGAGGTGTTATAGGCAGACAAATAGGAAAATGATCTGTAATGGTCAAAATACAAAAAGCCCCGTGTGACGGGGCTTTTTTGTCGATCCGGATTAGAGCGGCTGGATGTTAGTCGCTTGAGGGCCCTTCTGGCCCGCGCCGACCACATACTTTACTTTTTGTCCTTCAGAAAGCGTCTTGAAGCCGTTGATCTGGATTTGACTGAAATGAGCAAAAAGGTCTCTTCCCCCTGTATCAGATGTAATAAAGCCAAAACCTTTTGCTTCGTTGAACCATTTGACGGTACCGGTTTCCATTTATAAATTTCCTTAAGACATAGATAAAAAATGAGCAGAGCCCACGAGCGCAATTCGTGAAAAGAAGAGTGCCCGAAATGGCAATGAAATACTTTGAGAAGAAACAATGATGCTTGGAATCTCCAGTCATCTGCTGCAAGTCTGGGCAAAGGAAGAGCGGGAGAAAAATTGCTTCATTCGTAACGTCAAGTGGATGGTTGAAAAGCTTGTTTGCCGGTGTCGCCGGATTTGAGCTAGTCTGTGGGTTTCCGACACGGGAACCATTTCGTTGATAACGCCTTTCATCATGTTTATTCAATCCCTGCGCATGACGCTGCGCGATTGGCGCGCAGGAGAACTACGTTTCCTTCTGACAGCGTTGATTATTGCCGTCGCGGCGTTATCGTCGGTCAGTTTTTTCGTCGATCGCATGAGAGACGGGTTGAACCGGGATGCTCACCAGCTTCTCGGAGCCGATCTCGTCATTATCGCGGACAGACCCCTTGAACCATCATGGCAGAACGAAGCGCAAAGGCGAGAGCTGGCTTTTGCCGAGACGCAACTGTTTGCCAGCATGGCAACTGCTGGAGAAGGTGAAAGGTCTACATCCATACTTGCAGCGATCAAGTCCGTGTCAGAGGGCTATCCGTTGCGCGGCAATCTGAAAGTATCTGTTCAGCCCGATGTTGACGGCATGGATACGAGAGATATCCCGGCTCCAGGTACGGTCTGGGTCGATTCCGCTCTGCTGAACGGATTGAACGTGAATGTCGGCGATAGCGTGATGCTGGGAGACAAGCGTTTTACGGTCGCCCGCGTCATCGTATCCGAACCGGATCGGGGCATCTCATTCTTCGGTTTCGCGCCGCGCGTCATGCTGTCGATGCAGGATCTGCCGGGAACCGGGCTAGTGCAACCCGGTTCACGAGTGACGTACCGGCTGCTGCTGTCCGGAAGACAGGCAGACATCAAGATGTATCAGGATTGGGCGCAGAAGAAAATAGATTCGGGGGAATTCAAGGGGGTTCGTGTCGAGTCGCTGGAGACGGGGCGTCCTGAAATGAGAGCCACGCTGGATCGCGGGGAACGATTTCTTGCACTGGTAGGACTGCTTTCAGCGATGCTGGCTGCAGTAGCGATTGCCATGGCTGCACGCCGTTTCATGATGCGTCACCTGGACGCCTGCGCGATGCTGCGCTGCCTGGGGATGACGCAGAATCAGGCGACGGCCCTGTATCTGATCGAGTTTCTGGTCATTGGCCTGATAGGCAGTGTCATCGGTGCAGTGATCGGTTTCGGCGCCCACTTTATTCTGATAGAAGGGCTATCCCGGTTCGTGCTGAAGGAATTGCCTCCTGTAAGTGTCTTCCCGGCCATCAAGGCGGTGGCAATAGGCTTGCTGCTCCTGGTCGGGTTCGCGATGCCGCCCATTTTGCAATTGCGCAATGTGCCTCATAACCGGGTTATCCGTCGTGAGCGGGAAGCGCCGAAACCGATGATGTTGGTCACGTACGGTTCGGGCCTGGCGGTGTTCACCGGGCTGCTGTTATGGCAGGCTGGAAATGCCAAGCTGGGTCTGTTGACGGCGGGCGGTTTCCTGGGCGGATTCGCCGTGTTCGCGATGGTTGCCTGGCTCTGCCTGCAGTCTTTGCGCATGTTACGTACGTCGTTGCGCAAGCCCGACTGGAATTTCGCACTGACATCGCTTCAGCGCCGACCGGGAGCAACAATTTTGCAGACGGTTGCGCTGGCGACCGGGTTGATGGCGTTGCTGCTTCTGACGGTGATCCGTGCGGATCTGATGAATGCATGGCGTAGTGCGACGCCACCCGATGCGCCCAACCACTTCATCATCAACATCCAGCCGGACCAGAAGGCGGATGTGGAGCAGCGCATCAGGCAGGCGGGCATCGACCCGCAGCTTTTCCCCATGGTGCGCGGACGCCTGATCAAAGTGAATGATTCACCTGTCGGAGGCGAGACCTATATCGAAGACCGCGCCAAGCGTCTGGTCGAACGCGAATTCAACCTCTCCTACATGGCCGAATTACCGGCGCACAACCAGATTTCGGCAGGACACTGGTTTGGCGGAGGACGAGCGGAAGCATCGGTGGAGGATGGGCTTGCCAAAACGTTGAACCTGAAACTTGGAGACAAGCTGTTGTTCGACGTGGTCGGCCAGCCGGTCGAAGCGACAATCACCAGTCTGCGCAAGCTGGATTGGGGATCAATGAGGGTCAATTTCTTCGTCATCATGAATCCGGAAGCTTTGCGGGATATGCCTCAGTCATGGATAACGGCACTCTACCTGCCGAAGGGTATGAATCGCTTTCCAAGTGAGCTGACGCGCGAGTTTCCGAACCTTACCGTCATCGACATAGGCAGTATTCTTGCGCAGCTCCAGTCGGTCCTGGACCAGGTCATTACTGCAGTGGAATTCCTGTTTTTGTTCACGCTTGCTTCCGGATTCCTGGTCCTGTATGCCGCTTTGCTGGGATCGCAGGACGAGCGCATAAGAGAGGCGGGCCTGCTGCGCGCTCTCGGGGCGACCCGCAGGCAGTTGAGACAGGCGCAGCTTTTTGAATTTGCCATCATCGGCGCGCTGTCCGGATTGCTTGCGGCAACTGGCGCTGCTGTCGTTGGGTGGGCGCTGGCGCGGTACGTTTTCGACTTTCCCTGGTCGTTCAATCCGGTCGTATGGCTGGCTGGTCTGATTGTCGGTTCGGTCTGCGCCATCGGCGGCGGGCGGATCGGCCTGCGCAACGTTCTGAATCATCCTCCGCTTCAGACCTTGCGTGAGACCTGAATTCGTAGCTTTTCGAGGGAGTCGAATCGTCTCCTGGTGCAACGATTGCATGCATTTTCTGTCCAAGATGAGTGAAAGGCAATCCGTCTCAGCCGGAGAAGAGCATGAAATCCAGAGCGTGTCCCGTATTCGTCAAAGGAGGGCAACTGTACCGTGCGACAAGCCGCGCCTGGTGGTTGCCACGTGCCCTTCGAAAGGAGGATGGAGTTGTGGTCGCGCGCATAGCTGCCCAAGACACCATGTCGCATTATCTGGTGGATCTGACAGAAGACGATCTGGAAACGTACCGGATCGTGCCTGGCTTGATCTGCAACGACAACGGTTTCGTCACCGATGGCGAAAGACCGAGGAACAACAGCGTTTCCAATCCTGTCAGCCAGAAGATACAGCGCGAAATGGCAGGGTGGCCCCTGATCGACAAAGGGCAACTGGCCGGGACCGAGAGCCACTGGGGATTCGATTGAGCGTACCGAGACGCTCCCCCGACTTGCAAGCGAGTGATTGAATACGGATGAGCCGGGTTGTATACTGTATATTAATACAGTATTTGCGGCCATTCATTATGAGTCTTGTCTACACTTCCGTCCTGTCCAAAGGCATCAGCCTGTCCCTGCTTTGTCCCCAGCCTGCGCAAGAACGGCCGGTTCCTTGTGCTTTGCCACTTTTTTCCTCTCGTATCCCCGCAGGGTTCCCGTCACCGGCTGAGGGTTATGTCGAGCAGGGACTGGACCTGAACGCCTTCATGGTGCGCAACCGGGCGTCCACGTTCTATTTTCGGGTTCAAGGAAACTCCATGACCGGGGCACGCATTTTCGACGGAGACCTTTTGGTCGTGGATCGCTCAATCGAACCGAAGCACGGCCATATCGTGCTGGCTGTCGTCAACGAAGAATACACGGTCAAAAGGCTCTACCGGCGCGCCGGGACCATCGAATTGCGTGCCGAAAACACCGCTTACCCGCCTATCCGGTTTCGGGAAGATGAGGAACTGCGCATATGGGGTGTGGCCACGGGAACCGTATGCCGCTTCAATATGTGATTCAGGAACGCGATAGCCTTTAACCATATGTTTGCCCTGGTCGATTGCAACAATTTTTTCGTGTCGTGTGAGCGTGTATTTCGGCCTGATCTGCAAGACCGCCCTGTCGTGGTTCTGTCGAATAACGACGGCTGCGTCGTTGCGCGCTCGAACGAAGTCAAGGCGCTTGGTGTGCGTATGGGGACGCCGTGGTTCCAGTTGCGCGAGACGGCCAGACGGTATGGCATAACTGCTCTTTCGTCGAACTATATGCTATACGGCGACATGTCGAATCGGGTCGCTTCGATCCTGCGCAGCTATAGCCCGGACATGGAGGTATATTCGATCGATGAAAGCTTTCTGAGACTGGACGGGATCAGCGCATCATGGGAGTCGGCAATTGCCATGGGTTGCTCCATCCGCGAATGCATCCTGAGATGGACCGGTCTGCCGGTCTGCGTCGGGATAGGCGCATCAAAGACGCTGTCCAAACTGGCCAATCATATCGCAAAGAGACGGCCCGAATTCGGTGGCGTATGTGATCTGGAAACCATGCAGGAAAACCGGAAGGTCGCCCTGCTTGCCGAGATCGATGTCGGGGAAGTGTGGGGCATAGGTGGAAGGACAGCCGCACGGTTGCGCGCCATGAGAATTGAAACGGTGCAGACTTTACGGGATGCCGCGCCGAAACGCCTGCGTGCGCATTTCGGCGTCGTCATGGAACGCATTGCCAGCGAATTGCAGGGCATATCCTGTCTGGCGCTGGAGGACGTTTCGCTCCCGAAGCAGCAAATCATTTCTTCGCGCTCGTTCGGAGAGAACATTACCCGCCTGGAAGACTTGCGCCAGGCGGTTTCGACCTATGCGTTGTGCGCCGCGGAAAGGCTGCGGAGTCAAAATTCGGTGTGTGGCGCCGTACAGGTCACTATTCGCACCAGCCCGTTTTTGCAGGATGCGCGGTTGTACCGGAACAGCATCGTCGTGCCGCTTGCTGAGCCGACCGACGATTCGCGGCTACTGGCGGGCGCCACCTTGTCCGGACTGGAACGGATATTCCGCAAAGGATATGAATACAAGAAAGCGGAAGTGATGCTGATGGCGTTATCCGACAGGAATGTTCGGGACGGATCGTTGTTTTGCGATGCCGAGCGGGATGGCCGTTCGGCACGCCTGATGGATGTGATGGATTCGCTGAACCGGAATTACGGCCGCGGCACGCTTCACATCGCGTCAGCCGGAGCCGGACAGCAGCAATGGGTTACGCGCGCCGAGAACTGCACACCGCGCTACACCACGTGTTGGGATGATGTGCCGTGCGCATATGCAAAATGATCGGTAGGATGAATCAGATGACCTTTCCGGGATTCATCAGGTTGAGCGGATCGAGTGCGCTCTTGATTTTCTGCATCAACTTTAGCTCGACACTGGACTTGTACAAGACCAGCTCGCCCCGTTTCAGGGCGCCTATTCCATGTTCGGCCGAGATGGTGCCCTGGAACCGGTGCACGCTGTCGTGCACGACCCGGTTGACCTCGTCCTGCCGCTTCAGAAATTCGTCGGTCTGCACGCCCTCCGGCGCGGAAACATTGTAATGCAGGCTGCCGTCACCAAGATGACCGAACGTGACCATGCGACAGCCGGGAAAATGGGTTTGCAGCAGTGCATCGGTTTCTTCAATGAAGTCAGCAATACGGGATGTTGGAACGGCAATGTCGTGCTTGATGTTCTTGCCTTCCAGCCCCTGTGCATCAGAGATGTGCTCGCGTAGCCGCCACATGGCCTTCGATTGCGAGACCGACGACGCCACCGCGGCATCCTGGACGATGTTCTCATCGATCGCGTCGCCCATGGTCGTTTCCAACATCGTCATCGCATGCGTTTCGGATTCACTGTCGGACAGTTCCAGAAGGACATACTGGCGGTGATCCGACGACAGCGGCATGGATAATTGCGGGAAATGCTTGGTGACCAGGTGCAGGCTGTAATCCGACATCAGCTCGAATCCGGTCAACGCTGCATCGCAGTGCTTGCGTGCAATCGAAAGAAGCCGCAACGCGTCGCCGGGCGTTTTCAGTCCGGCGAACGCTGTCATTCTGGACTTGGGCTGTGGAAACAGCTTCAGCACGGCGGCGGTGATGATGCCAAGCGTGCCCTCCGCACCGATGAACAGATCGCGCAGGTCGAAGCCGGTGTTGTCCTTTCTCAGGCCGCGCAGCCCGTGCAGGATTTCCCCTTGCGGCGTTACGACTTCAAGGCCCAGGCACAATTCGCGGGCATTGCCGTAGCGCAGGACGGCGGTGCCCCCGGCGTTGGTGGAAAGATTGCCGCCGATGGTGCAGGTGCCGGAGGATGCCATGGAAAGCGGGAAGAGCAGGCCTGCTTCGGCAGCAGCGCGTTGCACGTTCTCCAGAATGCATCCGGCATCGACCGTCATCGTGTGATTGACCGCATCGATATGGCGGATACGGTTGAGGCGGGTTAGCGAAAGCACAATCGCATTCCCGCGTGAATTGGGAACGCTGCCGACAACGAGGCCGGTATTGCCGCCTTGAGGAACGACCGGAACGTGATTTTCGATGCACAGGCGGACGATGGCCGCTACTTCCTCTGTCGATGACGGGCGTACGACGGCTCGTGCCGATCCTGTGAAGCGCTTGCGCCAATCGGTCAGAAACGGGGCCATGGCCGCATCGGTCAGGACATGGGGTGTTCCTACAACGTCACGGCAGAGTTCGAGAAATGTTTGCATCTGAAAGTCGGGATTTGCTATGTCGATCGAAAATCATACCCATGACGTTGAAGCCCGCAAAGCAGAATGCGACGCCATTCCGGCTGCTGTTCGTTTCCATCCACAAATTGGCAGCCAGCGCTCACGGAAACAAAACAGCATTTATGGGTAATTGGTATTATAGGTTCCTTTGTTGTCATATCGCTTTCTGTTTCGAAACGACCGTTGAAGGAGGGGTTGGATGATTGTCCTGATGACGCACATGCGCTTTCCGCGAATCGATGCCGCTGTTCGCCACGCTACGTCTCCCTTGCCTGTATGTCTATACTGTCCCGGTTCTTCACTATTTTCGAAAACATGAGCAGGATTCGCATTCTCTCGGCCTGCAGACATTACTGGCCGGAGGCGTGCGGCCTGGTGCGCTTTTCATGGAAACGCCTGAATGAGGAGCGGTTGCCGCAGCTTGCAGGCAGCCTTACCTATACGTCGATTCTGGGGCTGGTCCCGTTGCTTGCCATCGCTCTGGCGGTCTTCACCATGTTTCCTCAGTTCGGGACGCTGAAGACGACCCTGAACGCGTACTTCGTGCAGTTCATGATCCCGAAGGAGATCGCCAATACCGTCATGGGTTACCTGACGCTCTTTTCCGCCAAGGCGGCGAGGGTATCGGCAGTGGGCGCTCTGATATTGCTGATCACGGCTTCCCTGATGATTCGCATGGTCGAACGTTCGTTCAACCAGGTGTGGCGTGTGCGAGTGCAGCGACCGTTGTACAAGCGAATCGGGCTTTACGTTGCCATAGCCGTACTTGGACCATTCTTTATGGGTGTTTCGCTATCGCTGACATCTCACCTTTATCTGGCTGCGAGAGGAGTGGTAGGGGGGATACCTTTGCTCAATGCCTTCCTGTTCGAGATAGTCACGATTCTCTGGACTATAGGAGCCTACACACTGTTGTACTGGTTTGTTCCCAACCGCACGGTGGAATGGCGGGATGCGATTGCCGGAGGTCTCTTTTCGGCGTTTGCGTTTGAAGTTGCGAAGCGGGTTTTTGCTGCGTTCATTCTCCATTTTTCTAATTACGGCCGTGTGTACGGAGCAGTGGCAACGATTCCAGTTTTACTGATCTGGATGTACCTGACATGGTTGATTACGCTGGTTGGCGCGGTCGTGTCGGCGACCATGCCCATCGTGAAGTATGGCCGCTGGAAACATATCCCTTACCCGGGAAGCGTCTTCAAGGATGCAATGAAAGTCCTTCGTGCGCTGTATCAGGCAAAGCTGACCTTGTCCAATTCGGTGGAAGGGAAGAATTTGCCCGCCCTGACGCAGCTTGGAGCCGA
>Ga0316613_10003096_pt1 | contig 10433 bp, 8 predicted proteins | sample OWC_soil_day10_C_2_FD_207647 | JGI IMG/M metagenome (GOLD analysis project Ga0316613, IMG submission 207647) | Wetland soil microbial communities from Old Woman Creek delta, Ohio, United States - OWC_soil_day10_CT_b | ecosystem: Environmental > Terrestrial > Soil > Wetlands | place: USA: Ohio... | reverse complement strand
GGCGATTGAGCGTCCTCACGGAAATTCCGGCAGCTCGGGCAGCGGCGCCGCCCACGCCGGAGCGCGTCGGCCCACGGTGGCCGCGATGCCCTCGCGCGCAGCGCCGTGGCGCAGCAGGCCGGCGAACTCGAGCGCGGCGGCGTCGAGCGAGGCCGAGAGCGGCGCCTCGAGCGTGCGGTTGACGATGCGCTTGGTGGCGCGCAATGCCGCGGGCTCCGCCGCGGCGAGCAGGCGCAGCTCGGCTTCCAGCGCCGCGCGCAGTCCGTCCGCAGGGACGACCACGTCGGCGAGGCCCTCGACCTGCGCTTGCGCCGCCTTGAGCCGGGCGCCGCCGAGCATCAGCCAGCGCGCCCGCTGCGCACCCGCGCGCCGCACGACGAACGGCGCGATCTGCGCCGGCGCCACGCCGAGGGTCACTTCGGGCATGGCGAAGGTGGCATCCTCCGCGGCGATGACGCGGTCGCAGGCGGCGGCGAGGCCGCAGCCGCCGCCCATCGCGACGCCATTCACCACTGCGATCGTGGGCACGGGCAGCGCCGCGACGCGCTCGAGCATCGCGCCGAAGCCGCGGTTGTAGCGGGCGATCGGGTCGTCCGCCTGTCCGGGCGCCTGCCCGGGCGCGGTCTGCATCAGCGCGAGGAAGCCCGCGAAATCCGCACCGGCACAGAAGTGCCCGCCGGCGCCCGAGATCACCAGCGCACGTGCCTCGAGGTCCGTGCCCACCCGCTCGAGCAGCGCGACGAGCGCCTCGACCAGCGCGTCGGACAGCGCATTGCGCTTGTCGGGACGGTTCAGCCGGGCGAACCAGAACTGGCCGCGCTGCTCGACCTGCAGCAGGTCGCCGGGCGCGGTGACGGTTGCGGTCATGAGCGCTCCCCGTTCACGCCTTCGGCAGGATGCCCATGAACTTGCAGATGATGCCGAGCATGATCTCGTCGGTGCCGCCGCCGATCGAGGCGAGGCGTCCGTCGCGGTACAGGCGCGAGATCGGGTTCTCCCAGGTGAAACCCATGCCGCCCCAGTACTGCAGGCACTTGTCGGCCACCTCGCGGGTGAGCCGGCCGGCCTTGAGCTTGGCCATGGAGGCGAGCTGCGTCACGTCCTTGCCGGAGACGTAGAGTTCCGTGGCGCGGTACACCAGCGAGCGCAGCAGCTCGATTTCCGTCTGCAGCTCGGCGAGGGTGAAGTGCACTACCTGGTTGTCGATCACCGAGCGCCCGAAGGCCTTGCGGTTGCGCGTGTACTCGATGGTCTCCCGCACGGCGATGTCGAGGCCCTTGAGCGCGTTGGCGGCGCCCCACAGCCGTTCCTCCTGGAACTGGATCATCTGGTACATGAAGCCCGCGCCCTCCATACCGATCAGGTGGCGCTGCGGCACGCGCACGTCGTCGAAGTGGATCACGGCGGTGTCGGAGGAGTTCATGCCGATCTTGCGCAGCTTGCGCTCCACCGTCACGCCCTTGGTCTTCATCGGGATGATGATCAGCGACTTGTTCTTGTGCGGCTTGCCCTCGCCGGTGTTGGCGAGGCAGCACATCCAGTCGGCCTGGGTGCCGCTGGTGATCCACATCTTGCCGCCGTTGATCACGTAGTCGCCGCCGTCCTTGCGCGCGGTGGTGCGGATCGAGGCCACGTCGGAGCCCGCGCCGGGCTCGGAGACACCGACGCAGACCACCTGCTCGCCGGTGATCGCGGGCGTGAGGAACTCCGCGCGCAGATCGTCCGAGCCGAAGCGGGCGAGGGCGGGCGTCGCCATGTCGGTCTGCACGCCGATGGCCATGGGCACGCCGCCGCAGCGGGTATTTCCGAGCGCCTCGGCCATGACCACCGAGTAGCTGTAGTCGAGGCCCGCGCCGCCGTAGGCCTCGGGCTTGGTGAGGCCGAGCAGTCCGAGATCGCCGAGCTTCCTGAACACCTCGTGGGCGGGGAAGATCCCGGCTTCCTCCCACTCGTCCACGTGCGGGTTGATCTCGTTCTCGACGAAGCGCTCGACGGTGCGCTTCAGTTCCTCGTGTTCCTGGGTGAACTGCATTCGGGTCTCCGGTTCAGGGGCGGGCCACGCCGAAGTCGAGCGGCCGCAGGGCCACCCGCTCGGCTCGGCGGAAGAGCGAGAGGACGAATCCGAGCACGGCGCGCGTGTCGCGCGGGTCGATGACGCCGTCGTCCAGCATGCGTCCCGACGTGTAGAAGGCGGATGTCTGCTTCTCGAAGGTCGCGTTGATGATCGCGCGCAGGCCCTCGATCTGGGCGCGATCGGGCTCCTGACCGCGGGCGCGGGCCGAGTCCTCCATGACGATCGCCATGGTCGTCGCGGCCTGCTCGGCGCCCATCACCGAGGTGCGCGAGTTCGGCCAGGCGAACAGGAAGCGCGGCGCGAAACCGCGCCCGCACATGCCGTAGTTGCCCGCGCCGAACGACGACCCGCAGTGGATCGTCACCTGCGGCACTGAGGCGCAGGCCACCGCCTGGATCATCTTCGAGCCGTGCTTGATCATGCCGGCCCGCTCGGACTCCGTGCCGACGATGTAGCCCGTGGTGTTCTGCAGGTAGACGAGCGGTATCGCGCTCTGGCAGCAGGCCTGGATGAAGTGCGTGGCCTTGGTGGCGCCCGCGGGGTCGAGCGGGCCGTTGTTGGTGAGGATGCCGACCGGCAGGCCGTGCACGTCGGCGTGCGCGCAGACTGTGGCGGGGCCGTAGGCCGCCTTGAACTCAAGCAGTTCCGATCCGTCGACGATCCGCGCAATCACCTCGCGCATGTCCACCGGTTTGCGGCCGTCCTTCGGCATGATGCCGAGGAGGTCCTCGGCCGGGTAGAGCGGCTCGCGCCCCGAGGGCAGGGGTGCCTCGAAGCGCTGCCAGCCGAGGTGCCTGACCAGCTCGCGAAGGATCCGGATGCCGTCGGCGTCGTCGTCGGCGAGGTACTCGGCGAGGCCCGACGTGGTGGCGTGCATGGTCGCGCCACCGAGTTCCTCCTCGGTGGCGATCTCGCCGGTGGCGGCCCTGAGGAGCGGCGGTCCCGCGAGGAAGGCGCGCGCGCGGTTGCGCACCATCACGACGTAGTCCGACATCCCCGGCATGTAGGCGCCGCCCGCGGTCGCACTGCCGTGCACCAGCGTGAGCACCGGCAGGCCCGCCGCCGAGTGGCGCGCGAGGCGCGCGTAATGCGATCCGCCGCTGACGAAATCCTCGACGCGATAGCGCGTCAGGTTGGCGCCGGCCGACTCGACGAGGTGCACGAAGGGCAACCGGTTCTCCAGTGCGATCTGCTGCGCGCGCTGGAACTTCTCGAGCCCCATGTGCTGCAGCGCGCCGGCCTCGATGCCGGAGTCGTCCACGACGATCATGCAGGTGGTGCCGGAGATGCGGCCGATGCCGGCGATGCAGCCGCCGCCCGCGACCGACTTCGCGGGATCGTTTACGTCGAGAAGGAAGCCCGCAAGCGTCGAGAGATGCAGGAACGGCGCGCCCGCGTCGAGCAGCACCCCGGCGCGCTGGGGTGGCAGCACCTGGCCGCGCTGCGCCACGCGCGGCGCCGATTTGGCCGAGGTCGCCTCGGTGCGTGCCTCGATGGTGCGCAACTGCTCGACCAGCGCGAGCTGGTGGGCGCGATTGTCGGCCCAGGCGTCGCCGTCGGCGGCAAGCGCGGAAACGAGGGAAGGCACGGTCAGTCCCCGAGCACGCGTGGCTTGCGGCTGCGGTGGAAGCCATCGAACTGCGGGGCGGGCTTGCCCGAAGGCATCATCCAGTGGCGGCGCGCGTTCGGCGCCGCACCGTCGATGCGCAGGCAGGCGCCCGAGACGAACGCCGCGCCCTCCGACAGCAGGAACACGATCGCCGCCGCGACCTCGGCCTCGGTGCCGAGTCTCGCGGCAGGCACGTGCTTCGCGAGGCCCTGGATCAGGGGCTTCATCGCCTCGGGGTAGGTGTCCATGCCGCTCGATGCGATCCAGCCCGGTGCCACCGCGTTGACGCGCACCGGCGCCCACTCGCAGGCCGCGGTCTCGGTGAAGTTCAGCATGCCGGCGCGGGCCGCGCCGCTGTGCCCCATGCCCGGCATGCCGTGCCACATGTCGGCCAGCATGTTGACGATGGCGCCGCCGTGGGCGCGCATGCACTGGACGTAGCACTCGCGCGCCATCAGGAAGCCGCCGGTGAGGTTGGTGGCGAGCACCGTCTGCCAGCCCTTGCCGGAGATGTTCTCGAGCGGCGAGGGGTACTGCCCGCCGGCGTTGTTGACGAGACCGTGGATGCGGCCGCGCGCCGCGAGGATGGCGGCCACCGCGGCTTTCACCGCGTCCTCGTCGCGGATGTCGCAGGCGACGTGGCTGGCGTCGCCGCCGTCGTCCTGGATCTCGGCCTCGACCGTCGCGAGCTTCTCCGCGCTGCGGCCGATCAGGACCACGTGCGCGCCGAGCGCGGCCAGCTCGTGGGCCGTGCAGCGGCCGATGCCGCTGCCCGCGCCGGTGACGAGGAGGGTTTGGCCGGAGAACAGGCCGGGTCGGAACACGCTGCGGTAGCTCATGGGTGCCGATCGTAGATCAAGCGCTTGCTTGAATAAAGACCCTCCCCTAGCATGGCGCCGCATGGACGAGCTGCGCCTGACCCCGGTCTATTACCGACCCGACCACCTGGACCTGCGTGAGACCCTGCGACGCTTCGTCGCGAAGGAGATCACGCCGCACGCCGCCGAGTGGGACGAGGCCGGCACCTTCCCGCGGGAGCTGTACCGCAAGGCGGCCGAGGTCGGCCTGCTCGGGCTCGGCTTCCCGGAGGAGTACGGCGGCGTCCCCGGCGTCGATTACTTCCATCGCCTGGTGGCGAGCCTCGAGCTCGCGCAGGCGGGCTCGGGCGGGGTCGTGGCCTCGCTGATGTCGCACACCATCGGCTCGCCGCCGGTGGTCACCTTCGGCAGCGAGGCACTCAAGCGCCGCGTGCTGCCGGCGGTCCTGGCCGGCGAACGCATCGCAGCGCTCGCGATTACCGAGCCCTCGGGCGGCTCGGACGTCGCCGCGCTGCGCACCACCGCCGTCCGCGACGGCGACCACTACGTGGTCAACGGGGAGAAGACCTTCATCACCTCGGGACTCCGCGCCGACTACCTCACCGTCGCCGTGCGCACGGATCCAGAGGCGAAAGGAGCGCGCGGCCTGTCCCTGCTGCTCGTGGAGGGCGACACGCCCGGGTTCACGCGCACGCCGCTCGCCAAGATGGGCTGGTGGTCGTCCGACACCGCGCACTTGCGCTTCGAGGGCTGCCGCGTGCCCGCCGGCAACCTGATCGGACCCGAGGGTGCGGGCTTCCTCGCCGTGATGCAGAATTTCAACGCCGAGCGGTTCTCGCTGGCCGCGAGCGCCGTGGGCTTCGCGTGGGTCTGCTACCAGGAGGCGCTCGGCTGGGCGCGCGAGCGGCGCACGTTCGGCAAGCGCCTCGCCGACCACCAGGTCGTGCGCCACCGGCTGGTGGACATGCTGGCGAGCATCGAGGCCGCGCGAGCCATGCTCGAGGAGACCGCCTGGCGGCTCGATCACAGCCCGCCCGGCGATGCGCCGCTGATCGCGTCGATCTGCATGCTCAAGAACGTTTCGACGCGCGCCATGCAGTTCTGCGCGGATGCCGCCGTCCAGACGCTGGGCGGCATGGGTTACATGCGCGGCACGCGTTCCGAGCGCATCTACCGCGAGGTCAAGGTCAACATGATCGGCGGCGGCGCCGAGGAGATCATGAAGGAGCTGGCGGCGCGCCAGCTCGGGCTGTGAGCAGCCGTCCCGACGACGCCGGCCGACGCGGGCAGATCATCCGCGAGTCGGCGCGGCTGTTCCGGGAGAAGGGCTTCGATGCCACCTCGGTGCGGGACATTGCCGCGGCGACCGGCCTGCAGTCGGGCAGCTGGGTGTACCACTTCAGGACCAAGCAGGACATCCTCGCCGCCGTCATGGAGGAGGGGCTCGCCCAGGCGCTCGAGCGCATCGAGGCCATCGGCCGCGAGCAGCTGCCGCCCCGCGAGCACTTCCGCGCGCTGCTGCGCACCCACCTCGACACGCTGCTCGGTCCGGGGCAGGACTTCATCCCGGTGCTGCTCTACGAGTGGCGCTCGCTCGAAGCCGCAGCCCGACCGCGGATCGTCGAACTGCAGCGGCGTTACGAGTCGGTCTGGGAAATGGCCATCGGCGAGCTGCAGCGCTCGGGCGAGTGGGCCATGCCGACCCCCGTGGACCGCCTGCTGATGTTCGGCGCGCTCAACTGGATCGCGCACTGGTACCGCCCGGCCGGGCCGCTCGACGCGGTGCAGCTCGCCGCCGAGGCCGAGCGGTTCTTCCTGCGTACGCCCGCCGCACCCCCTCGGGACGCGTCCGCGCCGCGGGCCGGGCGTGCCCGCGCCGCGAGGCCGCGCTCAGTTCGCGGCGGCCGCGCCTCGCGCCGCGAGTCGTGACGGCACGTACTGCTCTATCACGGCCTGCTCGAGCAGGTAGGGCGGCAGCATGCCCTGGTCGATGATGAAATCGTGGTTGGAGAGCGGGTCGAAGCGCTCACCGAGCGCCATCTCGACCTTGCCGCGCAGCGTCAGGTGCTGCTTCACCGGCGCCTCGGCGTAGAGCGCCCAGCCCTCGACGTTCGCGCTGTTGAAGGCGAACACGGCCCGCGGGATGGACACGCCGTTCTCCATCATCTTGGCGAACTGCAACTCGTGACCCGGACGGGCCTCGTGCGCGGTGAGCGTCCACGAGATCGCGTCGTGGGTGAAGTCGTCCATCTTCGTGCCGGGCGGCGCGTTGGGGTTCTCGAGCGGCAGCACGAACTCCGCGGGCTCGCCCGTGTTGCCGATCAGGCGCGGCGGGCTCAGGTGGGGCGCGCGGCAGCAACTCGGCGCGCAGCCATTTTGCGTGCGCATCGAGTTGCGTCTCGAGGAGCGCGAGGTCCTTCTCCCACCCCTGCAGGTCGCTCTTCTCGAACAGCTCGCGGATGCCCGCCACGAATCGCGGCTGGTTCTTGAGGCTCTGCTCCACCTCGAGGCTCCACGGCCCGGTGAGGCCGGGGACCGCGAACCGTTCCTCCATTCGTGCGCGGGCGAGCTCGGTGATGGGTTCGCGGCCGGGCGCGCGACCGGAGTACTTGCGCAGTCGCTCGAGCGCGGCCGGGTGCCGGTCCTTCGACACGCGCGGATCCTGCTCAGTGGCGAGGCGCGACTCGAGCGTGGTCGCGACGACGGCCGCGAGGTCCGCGCTCGACCGCATGGAATCCAGGTCGCTCGAGCGATTGCGCACACGCCTCATCGTGCGGTGCAGCAAGTTGCTGCATGGCAAAAACGCAACGAACTTACCTGTTGTCAGATTGTTGTGACGCTGGCAGGCTTGCCCGACTGCGGCATGTAGTCGTGGCATTTCGGATACTCCCGAGTGCTGACGTGACTTGCCGGGCTTAGCCTTCCGGTATTTCCCGACCGTGCCAGGAGCGGTTGGCGCAGTGCAGCAATCCGGCGTCGCGTGAGCGGCGCCTCTCAACACGAGGCAATTGGGGGACTACAGATGACAAGCGAATCCTTGGCCCTGGGTCGGCGCAACACGGTACTCGCCACCGTGATCGGTTCGGTGCTCGCGGCCTACGCAGGCAGCGCATCGGCGATCGAATTCGATTTCGACAACGGCACGCGCGTGAACTGGAATACCACCTTGTCAGTGGGTTCGAGCTGGCGCGCGGAGGACCCGAGCAGGTTGCTGTACAGCTATGCCGATGGGTCGCTGCTCGGCCAGTACTCCTCCACGCCGCAGGCCGTCGGCACGCCGCAGCCCGGAGGCTTCGGCAGGGCCGGCAACTGGTCCGCCGGAGAAGCCGCGCTCAACTACGGCAAGAACGACCGCTTCTCGACCCCGTTCAAGCTCATCACCGACGTCGAGATCAAGAAGGGCGACTTCGGCGGCCTGGTGCGCCTCAAGGCCTGGTACGACCAGGCGCTGAACGACGAGGAGGTGGCGTTCGGCCACCAGAACAACAGCTACAACGGCGGTCGTCCGCCGCTCGGACCCAACGGCGCCGGGACCAACCCGCCGAGCTGCTTCCTCGGCAACCCGGCCAGCCTCGCCACGTGCGTTCCCCTCTCTTCGCCCGGAGTGAATCGCTGGCCGAAGGGCGAGCTCAGCGACAAGGGCTTCGAGGACGAGCAGCAGTTCGACAACGTCTACCTGCTCGACGCGTACGTCTACGGCTCCTTCGCGGTCGGTGACACCGACCTGCAGGTGCGCCTCGGCAACCAGGTGGTGAACTGGGGCGAGAGCGTTTTCATCCAGGGTGTCAACCAGATCAACCCGATCGACGTCCCGGCCGCGCGCCGCGCCGGCGCCGAGCTGAAGGAGATCCTGCTGCCGGTGTGGATGGCCTACGCGAACTGGGGCTTCGACTTCGGCTCGATCGAGGCGTTCTACCAGCTGCAGTGGAACAACACCTCGGTGGACGGTTGCGGCACCTACTGGGCGCAGACCTCGTCGGTCGTTTCGGCCCGCGCCACCGGCTGCAACGTGGGCACGGTGTTCGGTGGCACGGTGTATGGCTTCAACCTCGGCACCGGCATCGTCCCGCAGTTCGGGTCGCAGCCCTGGCTGGCGGCGAACGGCTTGTACGTTCCCCTGCGCAACGGCAAGGAGGCGTCCGACAGCGGGCAGTTCGGCTTCGCGTTCCGTTTCCCGGTCGAGAAGATCGACACGGAAATCGGCGTTTACGCGATGAACATCCACAGCCGGCTGCCGGTCATCTCTTCCAAGGCCGGCACCAGCCTCAATGACCTCACCGCCGCCGAGCAGGCTGTGCTGGCCGCGGCGAACATTGCCAGGCGCGACGCCAATGGCCTGCCGGTCTACTGCCTCGGCACCGCCACCAGCTGCACGTTGCGCCAGGCCATGCCGTTCCAGGAGTACACCGCCGCTTTGGCCGGGCAGTTGTCGCCCCTGGGTCGGCCGATCGAGCTGAAGTCGGGCTACTCGTACTGGGAGTACCCGGAGGACATCCAGGTGTTCGGCATCAGCACGGCCTCCAACCTTTTCGGCTGGTCCGTGTCGAGCGAGCTGAGCTACAGCAAGGACGTACCGGTGCAGATCAACGGCAACGACCTGCTGATCGGCAGCCTGGCCCTGCACGGCCCCAACCGGATCGCGAGCACCAGGGCGTATCTCGCAGGCACGGGTGCCACCCTGAAGGGCTACGAGGAATTCAACAAGACCCAGTTCCAGGTCAATACCGTCAAGACCTTCAGCAACATCCTCGGGGCGGACAACATGCTGCTGGTCGGCGAGGTTGGCTTCCAGTGGAACGGCGTGCCCGACCACACGAAGGACGCGGTTCGCTATGGCCGCGGCTTCATGTGGGGTTTCGCCTCCGCCGAGGGATGGGACGCGACCTTGCCGATGCTGCAGGGCAGTACCTGCAATCCGGCGTTCGCCGGCACCGCGCTCGCGTCGTTCTACAACCCGTCGAAACTCGGCTGCAAGAACGACGGCTACGTGACCAACAATGCCTGGGGCTACCGCCTGCGCGTCTCCGCCGACTACCTGAATACCTTCAATTCAGGCGTCACGGTGACCCCGAGTCTGTTCTGGTCGCAAGACGTCGAGGGTGTCTCGATGGACCCGGCGTTCATCGAGGATCGCCAGGTGCTCGGCCTCGGCGTCAAGTTCACCTACAACAAGAAGTACGTCCTCGACCTGAACTGGGTTGACTACGCCAACAGCGGCTACGATCCGTTGCAGGATCGCGACTACTACTCGGCCGCCGTCAGCGTGACGTTCTGATTCGAATCCGGGAGAAATTTCAGATGAAGACGATGACCAAGATTCTCGCTTCCGCCGTCGCGGCGGCCCTGCTTGGGGTCGCGGCGCCTGCGTCCGCGAAGCTGACCGATGCGGAGGCTGCTCGCCTCGGTGCCGACCTGACGCCGATGGGCGCGGAAAAGGCCGGCAACAAGGACGGCACCATTCCCGAGTGGACGGGCGGCCTGTGCAGTCCGCCGTCCGGCTGGACGCCGGCGCAGGGCTACATCGACCCGTTCGCGAGCGACAAAGTGCTGTTCACCATCACCAAGGCGAACGCGGCGCAGTACAAGGACAAGCTGTCGGAAGGGCAGCTGGCGATGCTGAACAAGTACGACAACTTCAAGATGAACGTGTACCAGACGCGGCGCACGGCCTGCCTGCCGCAGGAGGCCTACGACCTCATCAAGTCGCAGTCCACCAAGGTGGAACTGCAGGGCTTCGGCTACACGGGTGGGTTCTCGTACGCACCGTTCCCGATCCCGAAGACCGGGGTCGAGCCGATGTGGAACCACAACATGAAGTACGTCGGCGGTGCGGTCAGGCGCCAGTACAACCAGTTCCCGGTGCGCGGCAACGGCGACTCCTACAAGATCACCACCGAAGAGCGGCGCGTGTTTTTCAAGAACCTGGACACCG
>Ga0316613_10003092_pt1 | contig 10449 bp, 15 predicted proteins | sample OWC_soil_day10_C_2_FD_207647 | JGI IMG/M metagenome (GOLD analysis project Ga0316613, IMG submission 207647) | Wetland soil microbial communities from Old Woman Creek delta, Ohio, United States - OWC_soil_day10_CT_b | ecosystem: Environmental > Terrestrial > Soil > Wetlands | place: USA: Ohio... | reverse complement strand
AGCTTATTCGCCAAGTTGCATTAACGACAGAACAAGTATCGGCATCATCAGAAGAACTGACTGCAAGTGCCAGCCAATCTTCGGAGGTGGCGAATCAAATTGCAGCTGTCCTTACCGAGGTTGCAGCTGCAGCGGATCAACAATATAGTACAACTAATCATGTAGTAGAAATTGTTGAGAACATGTCCCAGAGCGTGCAGCAGGCTGTTCATAATACCAAATTGGCAGCGGAACGATCTGAGCAGACCGCTAAGGCAGCACAGGAAGGTGTGATATCCATCAAAGCTACGATCGGTCAGATGAATGATATTGAGAGAACTGTTATAAATTCAGCGGGGCTTGTTGATAAATTGGGAGACAGGTCTAAGGAAATAGGACAAATTGTAAGTACGATAGCCAATATTGCGAATCAAACCAACCTGCTTGCTCTAAATGCTGCTATTGAAGCTGCACGGGCCGGTGAGCATGGTAAAGGTTTCGCTGTAGTAGCAGAGGAGGTAAGAAAATTAGCGGAGCAATCTGAAACTGCCTCAGAGCAAATCAGACAATTAATTAGTGAAATTCAGCAAGACACTGAAAAAGCGGTACATGCGATGGATGAAGGTACATTGGCGGTTAAGCAAGGAACGGAAAATATTAATGCAACAGGAGATACTTTTGGTGAAATTGCTACATTAGTAAACCACGTAACTGATGAGATTCAAAGAACCGTCGCTGCAATTCACGATATAGCAGAAGGAGCAAAGCAGGTGGCATCATCCATGGAAGTACTGGACGGGGTTAGCGATAAAACTGCGAGCAAGACGCAGACGGTATCTGCCTCCACAGAGGAACAAACCGCATCCATTGAAGAAATTGCTATTGCCAGTGACGCATTATCACAATTAGCTGAAAAACTGCAATTGGAAATTGTTAAGTTTAAGGTTTAACCTAAATAAATAGAAACGCACTTCATGTGATGTAAATAGGAATTTATCGCCACTCATTGCTATTATTGTACGCATATGGTATAATAATTAGCGTTGGGATACTAAGCAGTCATAACAGAGCAAAAGAAGGCTCTATCAGTACCTCAATCTTTTTATATAGTGCGCGGGTGTAGCTCAGTGGTAGAGTACCGGCTTCCCAAGCCGTGGGTCGAGGGTTCGAATCCCTTCACCCGCTCCAGTAAAATAGCGGGTTTTAGCGTGTGGTGCAATCCTGTACAGTGGTCAACATGGTGCAACGGTGGCGCAACGAGTACTAAAATCGGTTTAAAATAAGACGGATTTCCTATTTTGGAAGTCCGTCTTTTGTTATTTTTCTCTTTAATTTTCTACCTAATCTAAGGGCGGGTTTTTTCTTTTTATCTGCTAGATTATAGATATCTCCGATTGAATTTGCGATTACATCGTCTTGCCCTGGCATAGCATGTCCATATAAATCTAAGGTGTGTGATGGCTTAGAGTGTCCAAGCCTGCGGCTTACGTCCATGAGCGGCATTCTGGCAGCTAATAATTTTGTAGCATGGGTATGTCGCAGGGCGTGAAATTTCTTATGCTCTACACCTGCCTGGTGCAATAATTTGCGCCAGAAGCGTTGCCAGTTTTGAGGATTTACAGGTGTTCCCTCTAAGGAGGTAAATACAAGGGATTCAGCAATGAAGGCGTCAGGATTCTTCCTCTCGGCTCTTGTCTTATGCTCGGTTAATATAGGGATATATTCAGGGGGTAAAGATATTTTTCTTTTACCTGCGACACTCTTCGGCTCTTCGAAAATAAATTCACCCGCTTCTGTCATATGCAATCCTTGGCGGATGAAAATAGTATTACCTTGCACGTCCATCCAACGCAGCCCGAAAAGCTCACTCATTCGAACGCCAGTAATAACAGCCATATATACAGCAGGATACCATTGATGCTCCGGGTAATCAGAAAGATTACGCATGGTCTTTGCAGTGGCTAGGATAACCTTGATTTCATCCTCGGTGAATATCTCTACTTCTTCCCGGGTTACTTTAGGTGCTGCAACATCTTTAGCGGGATTGGTTTGAATGATTCGGTCAATCCTTGCCTGTTCTAAGCAAGCGTTAAGAAGATTATGGACCTTCTTCTTAGTTTCTCCGCTAGCAGGAACCATTTGAACAACCTTTTCATTGGTTTTTGGATCTTTGTGAATCCGTTTTACTTTTATACCGTTATATAGTTTTTTCAGCATAGTTGCTGTAATATCCTGAATGGGCTTATCCGTCAACGTCTTCATGTGAGCAATTAACGATATGTACCGATCCATGGTTCGCTGCCTCACATCAGGCTCAATGTGAGTCTCTAACCACTCAGCCATATAAGAACCTAGCTTTACCCCCGATGGTGCAATAAAAGTACCTAGTCCCATTTCAGCACGTTTTAAAGCTACCCAATCTTCTGCCTCAGGTTCCGTTTCAAAGCGTTTACTAGTACGTTTACCATCCTCCATAGTGAGGGCTGCTCTATATTTTTTAGTGGCTTCATCGTAGTAAACGCTGCCTTGATTATTACGGCGTTTAGGTTTATCGGTTTTTTTATTGGTAGCCAATGGTTGACCTCCTAAGGAGCATCAAAGTTTTTCTTGCTGCAATTCAAAGAGCCTTTTTTTCATTTCTAATATTTTTATTTCTTCTTGAATTTTACGCCGTTCCAATATTTTGCTAATAAAGAATATATCATTTTTCCCTCTTATCAAAACAATAATATTAAGAATTAGTGTTGATATTATTAGTAGTTCAATAGGATCAAATGAGTGGTATCTACTTCCCAGAATATCCGTAATTGCATATAATAAAAATCCCATATTTAATATTAAAGCTATATACCTTAACATTAAAAGCACCCCCAATGAGTTTATTTTAAACATTATCTTATCCCATACTTTCATAAGAAAAAAAGAAGAGAAATACCCTATAATAATACTCGTAAAAACAGATCCCCAAAAATAAAAATTTGATAAATTAAGTTTTGTTCCAATTGAAGTTGATACTATTATTGAAAAGAGCATAGAAATAAAAAAGAAAATAGATTGTATTGTTGACATTTTCTACCCTCCTTAAGTAAAAGAACTTATGTTCGGCAAAGTTCTATAAAATAATCACAGTACATTCATTTTGTAATTGAATGATACTGTGCTTTTAATTTCTTTTGCTCCAAATAATCGCAATCTAAATTTAGCAAACTCTTCAGTAACATTGAAGTGTTCTGCTAATTCCCATGGTTCGTACAACCCACTCCCGATTACATCTAATAAGTCGTCCTCTGGCATGAGGTAATTTACTGCCCAGCGCATAGCTTTAAACTCTATCTTTGAAACAGAGTTCAAGGAACTACGGTGATAGAATTCTTTATTATTAATACATACACCGACTGTGGTGAAATGGTGACCTAGCTCTTCTGCCATAATGCATCTTTTTTCGGCAGTTGAATCATAAGGCCAATAACTGGGGTGGTATTCTGATTACATAAATAGATTCCTAATAGGGGATAAACCAAAGGAAAATCACAAATAAGAATGCCTTCTTGCATGGCTAACGTTAGCATTTGTTCCATATGACGTCTCCTGCCTCATCTATTTGTAAGATTAGTATTTCAATCCATGTTTTTCATATAAAAACCTTTTAAAGTCTTCTAACGATTTACGAGCATCTTCGGGGAGTTCGCTTGAAGGATCGTCAGTACGGTGCGCCGCGATTGTATTGATAGGTTTACGAAAGTCACTATTACCAGTGAGCCACTCAACGGAAACATTGCAAGTCCTGGCAATGTTTTTTAGCATTTCTATATCTGGTTCACCACGACCAGTTCTCCAGTTGAAAATCTGACTTTTGGAAGCGTTAAATAGTTTTCCAAACTCTTCTTGAGACAAATTTTTCTCTTCAAAAAGAATATTGAAACGTATTTGAAATGTCGCCATATTACACCACTCTTCTCAGTGTTATTTCTACAACAATTATAAAACAAATAACGTAAAAAATGCATTTAGGCGTAAAAATGATATTGACAGCGTAAAAAACGCGCTGTATAATGCGATATATAGGGTGTATAAAATACACCGTAAGGAGGTGGCAAATTGGAAAAGCGGAGAACTAAATTACAGATTGCGAGATTAGAAGCTGGTTACCAAAATCAAAATGATTTAGTTGAAGAATTACGTAAAGATATTAATATTTCCTTAGAAACATATAGAAATATTGAGTGTGGCCGCAATAAGACAGTAGATGTTGTTATTGCATTTGTAATAGCTCAGCGATTAAACAAAAGTGTAGAAGAAATTTTTTTAACCAATTGGGCGCATAAAATACACCGAGAGGACAGCGATCCAAAGCCAGCAGCTTAATTCTAAGGTTATGTTAAAAGTGAGGTGGTTAATTGGAACCTGTTTTAATAGTACAAGTGGTAGGCTTTTTAGGAATTATATTAGTCCTATACAAGGCTAGTTAAGGAGGTGAGGGGATGAGCAAACTTGAGGAACGAATTCTCATGACTCAAAAAGCAAAATTAATAGTACCCAAGATAATAAATTTATTAGCAGAAGAAGGCGCTACAGTTGAAGAAGCTATTTTGACTTTAAGTATTACATCTGGGCGGGTAACTGCTCCTGTAGACCTAGCACAGGAAAAAGCACGAAAAACAATTGTGTGTTCAGTAGAATCCTAAATTAAGGATTTATTCTTTAAGAATAGGCACTTCAATTGCTTTCTTTGTCTCTAGAATTTTAAAAAGCATTTCGAATTCAGCGAAGTTGTTGTAATAGCGATAGTAAATATCTGTTTCTTCATCGTCAGGAGTAATTTCTCTGGTGGTTTTAGCAATAGCCAGATCATGAGCTACCTGAGTTAAGTCAATAGGATGGCCTGATGGGTAGAGAAGCGTTTTCAAATCACATTTTTCTAAGTCTTTCAATAAGCACTCCCTTCTCTACTGAACACACAACGATATAATTCGACAAAAGGTAAAAAATTCCTAGATGCAATAATACAGTGCTCAATTAGTAAGTTAGTAAGGAGGTGAGGAAATGTTAGCTGAAGATAAAATTACCACTACTGGTAATTGTGAGGGAGAAGTAATGTCAAACAAATTAAACCAAGCCATTGAGCAATACCTAATCAATTATATAAATCTTTGCAATGAGACGATTAATCAAGTCCGCACGAATAAATTGATTAGTGATGAATCAAGGGTTGAGGTGGTGAGCGTGTCGTTTACCGGTGATGCTGATGGTGTAAGCGGACTATTAAAACCAACCGTGAAAGTGAGGATAACCGATGGCTGATTTAACAGAGATAACCTTTGCCGAAAAAGATTCAACCACAATTGAAACGGAGCTTATCGACCAGTATGAAGAGACCAGCGGCGTGACATTAGCTGACGCTGATCCGCGTAAGCTGCTGCTACAGGCTTTAGTACCGATTTTGGTTGGTCAACGTTCCTATATTGATGCGGCAGCTAAGCAAAATCTGCTCTATTATGCCACCGACGATTATTTAGACCATATTGGCAATCTAGTGGGGTGTGATCGAACAGCGGCAACGGCGGCACAAACTACTATACGGTTTTCCCTTTCCAAAGCGCGCACTTCAGCTGTCATCATTGCTGCTGGTAAGCGGGTGACGGCTGGCGATGGCGTGTATTTCGCTACAACTACCCAAGCGACTGTAACAGTGGGATCAACCTATGTGGATGTGACGGCCGAGTGCACTACCAGTGGGACCAGTGGTAACGATTACGCCGTTGGCACACTAACAACGTTGGTTGATCCGGTGACCTATGTAGCTTCTGTGACAAATCTTACAGTCAGTGCTGACGGTACGGACAAGGAAGACAATGATTCTTACCGGGAGCGGATTCAACTGGCGCCCGAATCGTTTTCAGTGGCTGGTCCAACTGGTGCTTACGAGTATTGGGCAAAAACGGCGTCCAGCACCATTGCTGACGTTGTGGTCTATTCACCCAGTGCTGGTGTGGTGACCATTTGCCCACTCTTGGATGATGGAGAAATCCCAGGCGAGGAACTTTTAGCCAGCGTACTGGAAGTTTGCAATGATTCCAAGGTACGACCATTAACCGATCAGGTACAGGTCGCTGCGCCGGAGCAGATTTCTTATGACATTGATGTTGAGTACTGGATTGACGCAGACAGCGCCACAACGGCCTCAAGTATTCAGACGGCAGTGGAAAGTGCGGTCAGTTCGTATCAGACATGGCAAAAGACGGCGCTGGGAAGAGGCATTGATCCATCGCGGCTGGTGTATCTCATGGTTAAAGCAGGAGCCAGCCGGGTGGCGGTAACATCGCCCGTATATCAGGCGATTGAGTCTTACCAAGTGGCTAAAGACAGTACCGTTAATATTATTTATGGAGGCACCGAATGAGTAAAACCATCTTTGATGTGACATGGCTGGATGTAGTGTCTCTTATCCTAAACGGCGATAGCCAGGTAAAGGCGCTAAGTGCGGCCGTCAGTCCTCAATTGCAAGCGGTAAGCAGTGCGATTGCAGAATGCATTTTATTGGCTAGACTGGACGAGTTGGATGAGGATGTCGTTGACCTCTTAGCCTGGCAGTATCATGTGGATTTTTACGATGCGGAATTAACAATCGCTCAAAAGCGCAAATTGGTACAAACGTCCATCGATATGCACCGACATAAGGGAACGCCTTATGCCGTGAAACAGGTTGTTTCCACCATTTTGGATAACGCCGTCGTGCAGGAGTGGTTTGACTACGGCGGCGAGCCGTATTATTTCCGAGTAGTCAAAATTGGCGGGGAAATGATTAACGCCGATACTTATGTCCGTTTAAAGAAAGCCATTGATACCGTAAAGAATACCCGTTCCTGGCTGGAAGGTGTGTCTTTGTCTCGAACGATTAACAGCACCATTTATTTTGGTATTGCCCAGAGTCTGCATCGAAAGGTAGGCATCTATCCGGCGGCCTTTAAGATGGTTGATGTGCAGCAGGTACAGTATTTGGGCGTTCTATTTCAGCTACACTAAGTACTAGCGGACTAGTTACGACGGGGATGCTACAAACCCATACACATGATGGCACCGGTTCAAATGGTCCGCAGATTACCAGCGCTGGGCTGGCGAGTGACTCCGTCACCGACACCAAAATCGGCAATCGCACTATCACCGATACCGTAACAGCAGTCACGGGAGCTAACACGCTAACTAATTTGCTCAGTATGTTAGGCAACATGATCAAAAAAATAACGGGTAAAAGTGCATGGTATACAGCACCAGCAACCACGCTGGAAGCGGCCAATACCCATATAACCGCTACAAGCGGGGCACATATAGCCTCTGCAATAAGTAGCACCGCTACAGGTGATGTAGCAGCAACAAACGTGCAAGCTGCCATTGCGGAGCTGGCGAGCTCTAAGGCAGCTTTGTCTGGGGCAGATTTTACAGGAGTAGTACATGTAACTGCTGGCGTTGCTTCAGCCGCTAACGCTATAAACTGGAATACTCGCTTATCATCACTTGTGACTGGAAGCGGCGGTTACTCGGGAATAGGGACAGGAGTATTACTTGATTGTTATACTAATAATTCGCTTTCACAGCCTATTGCCGGAATCGCATCACATCTTAGTAATGGAGGTACTGGAAGTGGAAGCTCAACAGATTATGCAGGGGGATTGATGTTTTATACTAAGGATACATCTGAAACCTTTCCAACTAAGAAGATTTTTATAAATAATGCTGGTTGGATGGGAGTAAATAATTTTGCCCCTAGCTATTCTGTGGATGTAGTAGGCAACATTAATGCATCAACTGGATTATATATTAATGGGGTAGCAGTTAGTACTGTAACAGCACCTGGTTCAGCCCCCCTGTACGCTTGCAGGGCATGGGTCAGTTTTGACGGCACAACTGCAACACCGACGATAAACGCAAGCGGCAACGTTAGCAGCGTTGTTAAAAATAGCACGGGTAATTACACTATAAACTTTACTACAGCTATGCCCAGCGCAGATTATGCCACATTTGGTAGTATAGTAAATACATCCTATACGGATTGGTTTTTCCATCCGAGCACCAAAACTGTAAACTCTTTTACTTGCAACTTTACGCATGGGAGTTCGGCAGGCGATGGGATTATAAACTTGGCAATAATTTGTTAAAGGAGGTAAATAAAAAATGCAGGTAATTGTTTATGAAATAGAAGGTAAACAAGTAGTTATGGCTCTAAATTTAGATTGTGGTTTAACAATAAATGAAATAGCGGAAAAGGACGTACCTTCCGGCGTTGAATACACCATAATGGACAGTGAAGACGTAAGCATAGAGGCAACAACAGATCAAAAACTATCTGCACTTGACACGGAGTATGAGTCTCAATTTACTGCTTTGGCACAGGCATATTCAACGGCAATTATGGCAGGAGATACCACGACAGCAGCATCCATTCAAACGGATTATACGGATCTAAAAGCCCAATATCAAACAGCATTGGAGGCGATTAACAGTGGCGAGTAAACGATGCTTTATATGTGGTGGAAAAAATGATGCTGAAATGGGTAAATGCACAAGCAACACTTGCCCACGGTATCCAAAGACGACAACCACAACAGCAGAAGAAGATACGAAAGATACTACGGACGCATAAGATAACTTGTTGTGCTGGGAGGTACGTTGTATAAATAAAACAACCCAATTAAATTCGGGTTGTTTTATTTACATACCGATTTTAAAAATTTTTCAACCAATTTTTGAAATCGTATTTTTCAACTATTCTTTTGTCAATCTCCATATAGGGAGAATGAATAAACGATTTCAATTCGGTCAGATCATCTTTACCTAAAATAAAAATATTGCTTTTGTTGTAAAAATCATATTCACAAATGTTTACATCATTGGTAATTAGTTTTTTCTTGTGAAAGAGTGCCTCCATTGGTCTCAGTGTTAAGCCAGTTTGTCCGGATTGAACATAATCAAGTATAGCCCGACAACTAGATATTTCCTCTAGAACCTGATGATATGGTATTCCAGGTTGATATGTATAATTTCCCGATTCAGTAGATTTCGAAGATTTTGTTATACGATAATCAACTTTTAATCCCTGATCTCCGAATGTTTTTCTCAAGTCAAGCAGTACGTTAAGCCTACCTTTATCAGCGCCTACAAAATAAATGTCATTTACTATTTTATTATGTGGCAGCTTAAAAGTTGAAAAATAATAGGGTGTAATATACTTCAGATTGTAGTTTTTACAATCTGAAGGGTCAAAGGAACAAATTTCCGCGCCATAACCCCTAACTTTGTCTGGATGAATATCTGCACATACCGGGTTCCAGTACCATTGAACTATTTTTTTGTTAGACCGTTCCCTTATGTATTTAGATACTTCCAGACTGTATCTTGATGCTCTTATAATGAATAGGTCATAATCACTAATATTTTCTTTCCAATCGCCGAAAAAGAGAAATGAGCCTTTTAGCCTTAGTATTTTACATAATAATTTCCCCAAGAAACCTGTTTTTTTAAAGATGCATGTGGAAGTAACATTGTCATATTTATTTTGCTCTTGGATATAGAATTCTGTTTCAGGTTGTCGAGTTAAGAACAAAATTTTTCTAGGCATAATTCTAGCACTCCTTTGGTGAAGATTCCTATCATAATAATATAACAATTATTTCTTAAATAAAACAAAAAAATGGAAAAAGATACAATCAAAGGAAAATCAAAGAATTATAGATTATCTTGTAAAAATTGAAACAAAGGAAGTGGTAACACAAAGATTGATTGCAGAGTAAGAGCTAGGTAGCTCTATTTTTTTATGAGGTGTTTATGAATAGACAGCGAGAACCTTGCCGCCATGAGCGGCTATTATTATGCGATTTTACAGGTGTTTAAACATCGTTTACTTTTCCGCTGTTGCGGAATGTAAGTAATTAAAGAGGATTTGATATTTGGGAGGTGTGGCATTGGGAACGAAAACAGAATACATAACAGGCTCGATTGTATCGATCATGGGTACCGCTTTTAGCTATGCCATTGGGGGATTTGACCAGATGATGATTGCACTAACCATATTCATGGTGATCGACTACTTAACAGGCGTTATCGCTGCCTATGGGTATGGGGTACTCAATAGCAAAAAAGGCTTTAGCGGTATTGTTAAAAAGTTTGTGATCATGGCAATCGTCACAATGGCACACCAGCTTGATCTAATTACTGGTCAAGATGCGTTAATTAAGACGATGGTTACATGGTTTTTCATCGGTAATGAAGGGCTTTCCATGCTTGAAAATGCAGCAAAAATAGGAGTGCCCATACCTGGGGTATTAAAAGATCGTTTAGCTCAATTAACTAAGCAAAAGGGGGTGAGATCATGAAAATAGTTATAAATCCAGGTCATGCCCCGAATGGAAATCCAGATCCAGGAGCGGTAAATAACAATACTGGATTGCGAGAATGTGATGTTGCCCTTTCCATTGG
>Ga0316613_10003089_pt1 | contig 10457 bp, 9 predicted proteins | sample OWC_soil_day10_C_2_FD_207647 | JGI IMG/M metagenome (GOLD analysis project Ga0316613, IMG submission 207647) | Wetland soil microbial communities from Old Woman Creek delta, Ohio, United States - OWC_soil_day10_CT_b | ecosystem: Environmental > Terrestrial > Soil > Wetlands | place: USA: Ohio... | reverse complement strand
GACCGCCTTTCTCAGCGGGGTTCTGCCCGACCTCTCCGGGTTGGGCAAGGAGATCGGTCAATCCAAGATGCTCGAGAAGGCGACCGGGCTGTTCTTCCTGGCCCAGGAAAAGCAGGCTATCCTCCAGGTACGGCTCCAGGTCACCGCGGACTCTCCCGAGAGCGCGAAGAGCATGGCCGACGTCGTCCAGGGTCTTCTCGCCCTGGGCAAGCTGGGCGGGGACGATGCCGACATGGCCAAGATAGCGACGCTGCTCGAGAGTCTTCAGATCAACTTGGACGGGAAAACCTTGAAGCTGGATTTTGCACGGCCCTCCAAGGAGATCGCCGACCTCATTTCTCGGGGGCGGGGACTCCAAGCCCTCTTCGACTGAGGCCCGGGCCGCAAGCCGTGACGGCCCCGGCCGCCCGGGGCCGAGGGGTGCGCATGGTCGATCTCGATCCGACGGATGACAAGACCGACGAGGAGCTGGCCCGCGAGGCGCGGGCCGGCTCGCGTCCGGCCTTCGAGGAGCTGGCGTTTCGCTACAAGCGCCGGCTCTTCGTCTATCTCCGGCCCCGCCTCGCAAGCGACCAAGACGCCGAGGACATGGTCCAGGAGACGTTCCTCAAGCTCTACCGCAACATCGACCGGTACGATCCCACGTACCGTTTCTCGACCTGGCTCTACACCGCGGCGACCCGCTTGACCATCAGCTCCTACCGGAAGAAGAGGATCGCCGCCGGGCCGCTCCGGGCCGAGGAGGCCGGCGGCGTCGCCGATCCGGCGGCCGGGCCGCCGGCTGGGACGGACACGGCCGGGCTGTGGGACTCCGCCAGAGCTCTCGCGGAGAGCCAGTTCCGGGTCCTGTGGCTCCGCTACGGGGAGGACATGGAGGTCGCGGAGATCGCCCGGGCCGTCGGCAAAAGCCGGGTCGCCGTAAGCCTGCTCCTCCACCGGGCCCGGACGAACCTGATGAAGAGGACGGGCGCCGCGCCCGCCGGGGCGATGGCGGCCGCTAAGCCCGCGGCGGCGGGCGGACCGACGGCCGGATGAAGGAAGGGAGAACGACCATGCTGTGCCATCTCGCCCGCAGAGCGATCTCGGGGTCCGGGGACCGGGGGAAGGCGCTGCCGCGCTGGGCCGTGCGCCACATCGGCCGCTGCGAAGCCTGCCGCGAGTACGCGGAATTCGCGGCCTCCCTCGAGACCCGGCTCGCCGGCGACCGCGCCGCCTTCCTGGCGGCGGTCCCCGAATTCCCCTTGAAAAGGGCCGCCTGGGACGAAGCGGGGACCGAGCGGAAAGAACGCGTCTCCCTGGGCCGGCGGCACGTCCTTCATCCCTTCCCGGCGGCCGCAGGCCTGCTCGCCGTTGCGGCGGCGGTGTTCCTCGTAGTCCGGGTCGTCCCCCGCGAGCCGGCCCTCACCTCCGGGGACCGGGCGGCCGCCCGGGCCGCGTTCAGGTCCATCGTCGCCGCGCCGGACGGATTCCGCGGTGCCATCAGCGGGGCGGAATCGTCCCTCGAAAAAGAAAAGCGCATCTGGGAGAGCTCGGTCGCCTCGGCCGTCGAGTATCTTCAGGCCCGCCTCAACATCAGGATCGAGCGCCGGGATCCGCCGAAGGATCTCTAGCGGGACGCCCTCCCCTCGAGCGGGCAGTCCCTCGTCCCCGGGTCAACGCCGCGTCTGGAGCTTGTCCGACATCTCGCCCATGAGCTCGGTCTGGATCTCCTGGATCTCCAGGAGCCGCTGCCACTGCTTGAAGATGAGATGGTCGATCTTTTCGTGGAGACTGCGTATCTCGATCTCGGCCTTGAGATTGATCTGGTAGTCGTGCTGGGCCCGCAACCGGTCCTTGGCCTCCTGCCGGTTCTGGCTCATCATGATGACCGGCGCCTGGAGCGCGGCGAGACAGGAGAGGACGAGGTTGAGGAGGATGAAGGGGAAGGGATCGAAGCGATGGGCGATGAGGACGTAGGAATTGAGGATGATCCAGCCGAGAAGGATGCTCATGAAGATGATGATGAACTTCCAGCTGCCGCCGAACGTGGCCAGCCGGTCGGCGAGCCGCTGGCCCAGCGTCCGCTTTTCCTCGAACTCCATGTTGACGTTCCGCGCCAGGACCTCTCCTTCGCGCAGGCTCTCGATGACCTCGGCCTCGATCACGGACAGATCGCCCTTCTCGGATTCCAGGACGCCCTGGACGTACTGCGCCCGGTAGCGGTTGAGGTCGTCCCGGCAGATCGTTTTCTCCGGGTTCCAGTCCGGATGGTCTTTGACGATGAGCGCGGCGATGGCCGATCGGACGGCCTGGCCGGAGACGATCTCGTCGGGATCCTTGGCCAGCCCGCACACCCCGCAGGTCGCTTTGATATCTTCGCCCATGGCCCCCTCCTCTCGCCGGGACTATAGCTTTTCTTCGGCCGGGGGGTCAACTGCGGAGGGGAAGGAGGCCGGGACAAGGAAAGGGGACGGCTCCTCACAAGAAGCGGGCCCGATCTCGGAAACGTATGGATCTAGAGGCGCCGGCGCGTCGGGCGGAAGTCCCAGGTCAGGCGGAAGGCGATATCCCGGAGCACTTCGTCCATGGCCGTGTTCTTGTCCCTGATGGAGAAGACCGGTATCCCGCCGTCCACGCCGACCGCGGCGACCGTACCCTGGCGGACGGCGGAGTCGGTCCAGAGGGTCGCGCCGTTAGCGGTGGAAATGAGACGGACCTTCATGGAAATATCGAACGCCGTTCGGGCGAACAAGATCTTGGACAGAGGAGCGGCCAGGTCGATCTGGGGCTTGACCTTGGTCACCCCGATCTCGCCGACGAAGAAGGCATTAACCCCGTATTTCTCGCCGATGGCTAGGGCGGCGTTCCGGTTGAACTCGGTCATCCCGATGTCGGCCAGGACGGCTTCGGCCGTGCCGAACTCGACGACCGGGACGCGCTGGGCGGCCGTGACTTCCTGGAGGAAGTATTGCGTCGCGACGACGTCGAGATCTCCCTTGACGTCCGCGGCCTTGAGGGTGACGAGGCCGACGGTCTCGAGCGCGGTCAGGTCGACCGCCGGCGGGACGATGGTGTATTTGACGCAGCCGGCGATGGCGAAGAGGATGGCGAGGAGCGCGAGGCGCTTCATTCTCATGGACGATCTCCTTGATGAACGCGGCCCGAACCCGGGCTTTCTTTGAATTTAGTCGCGGCTTACCTGATCAGATGGAAAGCCGTCTGGCGGCCGGCCAGGAAGAAGGCCTGTGAGCCGTCGAAGAGGATGTCCTGCTCGAGCGGCACGCGGAAATCGACGCCCCATTCCGGCACGGGCCCGGTGACGCTCAGCTCGCACACGAACGTGCTCATGGGCACGAGCTCGACGTCGCCGCGGCCGGCGTTGTTGACCTGCTCCCAGGGCAGGCCGATGAGCGGCCCCGGTTCGTGGAGGAAGTAGCCGAGCGAGTGGGCATAGACGCGCGGGCCGGGGATTTGAAGCTCGCGGGCCTTCCCAAGGACGTTGCCGAGGACCTCGTTCCCGGTGAGCCCGGTCTTGAACTCCCCGACGTAGACGTCCTGCAGCCGGTTGCACTCGGCCATGAGCTTCTTGAAGGTCTCCGGCGCGTCCGTCTCGCCGGGCCGCAGGACGTAGGCCATCTCCTGGTGGTCGGAGTTCCAGCGCATGTATTTGAGGCCGACGTCGCAGTGGAGGAGGTCGCCGGGCCGGACGACCTTGTCGTCCTTGCCCCACTTCTCCACGTCTTTCGGCGAACGGCCGCGGATCGAGACGAAGGGGGAGAAGGAGACCCGCAGGCCGAGGTCGTGGACGCGCTGCCAGTAGTACCAGCGCAGGTCGTCGGCCGTCGTTTGCCCGACCGAGACGACCTTCGCGGAGAACATGTCGGCGATGATGGACCGGGACAGGGCCGCGGCCCGCTCCATGTATTCGACCTCCTCGTCGAGCAGGGTCTCGGCCCACAGCGTGACGAGCGGTTCGGCGGACTGCAGCCGGGCCGCGTACTTGGGACCGACCGCCTCGACGATCCTCTTCTTCAGGACCGAGGTCAGCGCCCCGGCCGCCCACTGGATCTCGCCCTCGTTGAGGCCGATCCGCTTCGGGTCGCGTTCGCGGACGATGCGGCCGAGCGCCTCCCATTGGCCCTCGCCCTTCTTCTGGTCGAAAGCCCCGGCGTCCCAGGCGTTCTTGAACAGGCCCTGGGTGTCGGTGCGGGAGACGTTCAACCGTTCGATGCCTTTGGCCGGTCCCGCATCGAAGAAGACGAGGATCTGGGTGATGGGATTCCAATTCCCGAGAGGGACCATGGTCTCGAAGATGGGGTCGAGGTTGTCCTCGTTGCAGGAGACGATCCACATGTCGAAGCCTGTCTCGCGCATCATCCGCGGCAGGAGCGTGTCGAGCCGCTTGGCCGTGATCTTATAGACGAGGTCCGCCTGCTGACGGACGGATAGGACGGCCGGCGGCCCGCCGTGTTGGGCCGCGGCCGGGCCCTCGAGCCCCGCGAGGAGAACGACGCCGAGAACGACGGTCGTCAGTACGGCTCTCTTGAACATGGACATCCTCCGCATTCCGGAATATCGCCTATTTATCACCGTGCCATGCCCGGGTCAAGGCTGCCGGGAAATGGGGACGTTTCTGGTTTTCGCCGCATAAACCAGAAACGTCCCCATTTCCCGATCCGGCCGGAGCGGGGACACGTACCAGAGGTCCATGTCCCCAAGCGGGATCCGGGGGAACCGATGACGCGCGGGATGCGTATATAGTGGAGAGCAGGACGTCCGCGTTGCTTTCGCGCGGCCGTTTTGCGAGAATGACCTTCACGAACCCTCGGAACGGAGGTACCATCCCGTGACCCTGCGTCGCACCCCAGCTCTCGTCGTCCTTTTCCTCGTCTGTCTCGCCCTCGGACCCCTGGCCGCGGCCGACATCGTCTTCGACCGCTACCACGGGCCTGAGGAATTGACGGCGGCCCTTCAGGAACTGGCCCGGGCCAATCCCGGTTTCGCCAAAGTCCACGTCCTGGCCAAGAGTCCGGGCGGCCGCGACCTCGCCCTGCTCGAGATCGGGCCGGAGACCGGCAAATCCGCGAAGTCCCTGCCCGCCGTCTTCGTGGCGGCCGACATGGAAGGGACCGTCCCGCTCTCCGGCGAGGCGGCGCTCTACCTGGCCAAGCTCCTCTGCGGGAAGGCCGAAATGCGCTCGGACCGGACCTGGTACATCCTCGCCTGCGGCAACCCCGACGCCGCGGCGGGCTATTTCGCGAAGCCCCGGCGCCTCGACGCGCGCAATGCCCGCCCCAAGAACGACGATCAGGACGATGCGACGGACGAGGACGGGGCCGACGACCTCGACGGCGACGGCCTCGTCACCCAGATCAGAGTCAAGGATCCCGAGGGCGAATGGATCGCCGTCCCGGGCGAACCCCGCCTGATGAAGAAAGCGGACGGGGCCAAGGGCGAGAAGGGCGTCTGGAAGCTCTACCCCGAGGGCCTCGACAACGACGGCGACGGGCAGTTCAACGAGGACGGGCCGGGCGGCGTCGACGTCGGCACGGCCTTCCCCCACCTTTATAGATACCACGCCCCCGACGCCGGCCCGTGGCCCGGGAGCGAGCCGGAGACCTTCGCCCTGCTCAAGTTCTTCGACCTCCACCGCGAAGTCGGCCTCATCTTCGTCTTCGGCGAATCGAGCTGGTGCCTGGCCCCGCCGCGGGCGGGCCGCAAGGGAGACGCCGACTTCAACAACATCAAGGTCCCCGAGCGCGTGGCCGGATTCATCAACGCCGACCCCACCCGGACCTACACCATGGCCGAGATCATCGACCTCGTCAAGCCGCTCGTCCCGCCCGGCATGGAGGTCACGGAAGGACTCGTCGCCGGCTTCCTCGAGCTCGGCGCGGTCGTCAATCCGCTGGAGGACGACCTCAAGTTCTACAAGGAGCTTTCCGAGGGCTACAAGGAATTCCTGAAGGCCGCCAAACTCGACGCCAAGCGCCTCGATCCGGCGCCCGACAAGGACGGCTCGCTCGAGCTCTACGCATACTACCACCTCGGCCTGCCCTCCTTCGCCCTGGACTTCTGGACCCTGCCCGAGGTCAAGGAGGAGAAACCGGCCGAAGAGCTCACGCCCGAGAAGCTCGAGAAGATGACCAACGACGAATTCATCGCCCTCGGCGAGGAGAAGGTCGACGCCTTCCTCAAGGCCGCCGGCGCGCCCGACCAATTCAAGGCCAAGCAGGTCTTCGAGGCTCTCAAGGGCGGCATGATGGACACCAAAAAGATGGCCGAGATGATGAAGCAGATGCCCAAGAAGCCGGACGAGGCGGGGGCCGATCCCAAGGAGAAGGCCCTCCTCGCCTGGAGCGACAAGGAGCTCGGCGGCGGCGGGTTCGTCGCCTGGAAGCCCTTCAAGCACCCGACCCTCGGCGACGTCGAGATCGGCGGGGCCGTTCCCTATGCCGTCAACACGCCGCCCGCCAAGATGATCGACGGCCTCCTCAAGGGCCAGGTCCCCTGGGCCTTCGAGGTGGCCAAGAAAATGGCCCGGATCGGCATCGCCGATGCCCGGGTGAAAAAGCTCGGCTCGGGAGTCTATGAGATCAAGGCCTGGGTCGAGAACACGGGTGGCCTGCCCTACCCGACGGCCATGTCCGGCCGCAACCAGCGGGTCCTGCCCGTCGTCGTGACGCTCGTCGGACAGGGTTTCGACATCGTCGAGGGCAAGAAACGCGCCCTCGTTCCCTCCGTGCCGGCCCACGGCGCCAAGCCCGTGACCTGGATCGTTCGGGCCGCGAAGCCGGTCAAGATCGAGATCAAGGCGGCGACGCAGACCGCCTGGGGCGGTTCCCGCACCGTCGACCTGGGAGGTGTCCTGTGAAAAAGCTCGCCTGTTTCCTTCTGTTCGTCCTGTGCGCCGCATCGACACTCCCGGCCCAGAAAGCCGAGATCACGGTCCCCCTGCGCTTCGACCAGTACTACACGCTCGAACAGGTTTACGATGCGCTCAAAGCGCTCGTCCAAGCCTACCCGCAGCTCGCGACGCTCGAGACCGTCGGGCAAAGCGACGAAGGCCGGCCCATCATGGCCTTGACCGTCAACAATCCCAAGACGGGCGCGGCCCTGGACAAGCCCGCGATCTACGTCGACGGCAACATGCACGGCAACGAGATCCAGGGCGGCGATATCTCGCTCTACCTCCTCGATTACCTCCTCGGCGGCTACGGCAAGAATCCCGAGATGACGGCCCTCGTCGATAAGAATTGTTTCTACGTCATTCCCGTCGTCAACGTCGACGGCCGGTATCACTTCTTCGCCGATGCCAACTCGTCGAGCAGCAGCCGCACCCTGCGCATCCCGACCGACGACGACCGGGACGGCCTGTTCGACGAGGACAAGCTCGACGACCTCGACGGCGACGGCAACATCTGTGCCATGCGCAAGAAGGATCCCTTCGGCGCATACAAGACCGACGCCGAGGACCCGCGCCTGATGGTCCGCGTCAAGCCTGGCGAGAAGGGGGAGTGGACGATGCTCGGCGAAGAAGGCCTCGACAACGACGGCGACGGCCAGGTCAACGAGGACGCCGAGGGCTACGTCGATCCCAACCGGAACTGGGGCTTCGACTGGGCGCCATCCTACGTCCAGGGCGGCTCCGGGGAATACCCCTTCTCCGGCGTCGGGCTCAAGGCCCTGGCCGAGTGGACGATGACCAAGACCAACATCACCTTCGCCTGGTCCTTCCACAACAACGGCGGCATGCTCCTGCGCGGGCCGAGCCGCAAGGGGCTCGGCGAGTATCCTGCGCAGGACGTCGCGGTCTACGATTTCCTGGGCAAGCAGGGCGAGCGGATCATTCCCGGCTACCGCTACATGATCTCCTGGAAGGACCTCTACACCACCTACGGCGACTCCGGCGAGTGGATCACCCAGACGGCGGGCGCCTACTTCTACTGCTCCGAGGTCTTCCAGGGCGAGTCCGAGGCCTTCAAGGGCGTCTCGGAGAGGCCCGAGCCGGGGACGTCCCGCGAGGAGGCCGTCCGCGACATCTTTTCGGAGGGCGTCTCCGAGCGGGAGCGGCTCAAGTTCAGCGACAGCGTCGCCCAAGGCGAGCTCTACAAGCCCTGGAAGGCCTTCAAGCACCCCGACTACGGCGACGTCGAGATCGGCGGCTGGGTCAAGATGAGCTCCCGGCTCGGCGCCCCGTTCATGATCAAGGACCTCGTCCACCGCAACGCCATGGCCGTCCTGTTCACGGCCAAGCATCTGCCCGAGGTCTCGCTCGAGGCGTTCGAGGTCAAGGCCCTCGGCGGCGGTCTGTATCGGGTGCGGACGCGCCTCTCGAACCCCAAGGCCATGCCGACGATGAGCGCCCTCGCCCGGAAGACCAAGCTCTATCCCGAGGACATGCTGAAGGTCACGGGGGCCAAGGTCGTCGCCGGCGGCGTGCTCCTCGACCCCTACCGCGACCAGGTCGCCTATAAAAAGGACAAGCCCGGGCTTCAATTCACGGTCGTGCCCGGGTTCGGCAAGGTCGAGCACCAGTTCCTGGTCGAGGGGAAGGGCGAGATCAAGCTCGAGTACGGATCGCGGCACGGCGGCAAGCTCTCGAAAACGGTCAAGCTCGAATAAACGACGAATCGCTTGCCATTTCCCGGAGGGCGGTAGCATAATGGTCCTTCGGAAAAACCTGCGGGGACGATGATCCGTTGAAAGGAGGCCGGGGATGCTCAGACGCTACCAGATCGAGAACCAGAAGCTCATCCCGTCGGACGACCCGAACGCCCCGATCCTCCTCTACGTCAATCCCGACGAGGCCGAGAAGCGCCTTCTCGTCGACAGCTACCAGATCGACGAGCACACCCTGGCTTCGGCCCTCGACCCCGACGAGCAGGCCCGTCTCGAGTGCGAGCCGGGGCACATCGCCTTCATCTACAAGCGGCCGAAGAACTATTCGGGCGACGACCAGCTCCTGTTCAAGGCCTCGACGATGGGCGTCTTCTTCTTCGGGGAGATGATCATCCTGGTCGTAGCCGACGACACGACCCTGTTCGAGGGCAAGCAGCTGGCCCGGGTCGGCAGCGTCCGCGAGCTCGTCATCCGCCTCATCTACCGGGCCATCTACCACTTCATGGAGCACCTCCGGATCATCAACCAGATCGCCGACGACGTCGAGCAGAAGATCAACCGGGCCATGGAGAACAGGTTCCTCATCAACCTGTTCGCCCTGCAGAAGAGCCTGGTCTACTACCAGAACGCGGTCAACTCCAACGGGGCGCTCATCGACAAGATCCGGCACAACGCGGCCAAGTTCGGGTTCACCCAGGAGGAGATGGAGCTCCTCGACGACATCGCCGTCGAGAACAACCAGTGCTACCGGCAGGCCGAGGTCTACTCGAACATCCTGGCCAGCCTGATGGACGCCCGGGCCTCCATCGTCAGCAACAACCTCAACGTCCTGATGAAGACCCTGAACATCATCACCATCTCGATCATGGTGCCGACGCTCGTCGTCTCGATCTTCTCCATGAACGTGACCCTGCCGTTCGGGTTGCGGGAATCCCCCGCCTTCTGGATCATCCTGGGACTGGCCGGCATCTCGGTCGTCGGCTTCTTCATCTTCTGGAAATACAAGAAGTGGTAGGCCGGCGGGCCGCTCGCGGCCCCGCTCTTACTTCTCGGCCCTTCTGACGCTGATCGAGATCCCCCCGCCTCTCTCGACGAACGTGGTCTCCATGAACGGAAGCCCCAGGACGTGCTCGACGAAGTCGCCGCTGCCCCAGCCGCCGCGCCTCATCCGCGCGGAGACGTTGTGGGCGACGAACGCGCCGCCGACCGTGAGCTTGGGCAGGACGGCCGTGAAATAGTTCTTGTACCAGTCCTTGTCGGCGTCGCAGAAGACGAAGTCGAAGGGGCCGGGGAGGGCGGGGACGAGCTCGTGGGCGTCGGCCAGGCGGGCGTCGATGAAGCCGTCGAGCCCCGCCTCGCGAAAATTGGCCACGGCTTCGCGGTAGCGGCCCTCGTCGATGTCGACGGTGACGAGCCTGCCGCCGGTCTTGCTCAGGGCCCAGGCGATCCAGATCCCCGAGTGTCCGGTCGAGGTCCCGATCTCGAGGGCCCGGGTATAGCCCTTCTCGACGATGAGGTCGTAGAGGACGCGGCCGTCGGACTCGGGGACGTTCATGTCCCGCCAGCGGCCGGCGTTGGCCTCGAGAAAGGCCTGGACCTTGCGGTCGAGGGCGGGCCCGCCCTGTTGGCCCGTTTTTTGCCCGGATGGGCCCGGCGGGTCGGGGACAGCGCCAAGGCCGGCCAGGACGAGGACGATCCCGAGTGCGGCGGGGATGAATATTCCTGTTTGCATGGCCACCTCTTCAACCCTGAAGATCGGATCCGACCATCCGTTTAGACGGCCCAGGGCGGGTCCTCTTCCATCCCCGGGAACGGGGGAAGAAAACACCATGATGGGCGTCTAAAAACTCTGTGGT